>Ga0206833_1343_pt1 | contig 9663 bp, 11 predicted proteins | sample Alteio_BWOrgCont_32_FD_152891 | JGI IMG/M metagenome (GOLD analysis project Ga0206833, IMG submission 152891) | Enriched cells from forest soil in Barre Woods Harvard Forest LTER site, Petersham, Massachusetts, United States -... | ecosystem: Environmental > Terrestrial > Soil > Temperate forest > O... | reverse complement strand
TAAGAAGGCGAATTTACATGTTCTTGCAAAATATCAACTATTTTTCATTTTTTATATCGAGACGGGCCCTCAGTAAGCGGATATAATTGTCAGGAACGGCATACCTGTTATTGCTTGCCATCAGTGCATATTTATAGGCATTATTGAAGTCGCCAATGCGGTTATAAGCTATAGAAATATAAAACATACATTCCGAATCGTGGGGATTGATTTGTAGATCTCGCATAAAATCGTCCATAGCCGGTTTTATGGCTCCATTATCATATTCGGCTACACCCCGATAATGAAAATATCCTGAATTAGTAGGATTGACTTGTATAACCTTGCTTTAAAAATAGACAGTAATGACCCAATGACATACCTGGATAGGGCTATAACGTATTCAGCTATGGGGCGCTATGATCTGGCCATTAAAGACTACAGACGTTCTTCCCGATTAAATCCCTATTCCGAGATACTATTGCGCAATATTGCGTTCACATACTTAAATGCTCATCAGTTTGATAGTTCTATCTATTATTACAGCAAGGTAATAATACTTAAGCGATTGATCATATTTAGCCTTAGCTCCCATCAGGCTACCCATGTTGCAATATACCTGTGGATCTTCAGTTTTTAAACTGATGGCTTCGTTATAATTATCGTAGGCTTTATCCAGATTATCGTTGGAGGTATTGGCCTTGAATTGCTCAAAATAATAGTTGCCTAAATTATTATAGGCATTCACGATACGGTGGGGATATTTATGTATTACATCCGTCCATAAAGTTCCGGAATCGTGCCATACGAGGGTTCGACCATAGCATAAAACTGAAAAGAGTAGCATATAAGCAGATAACCCTACAGTTATTATTTTTTTGAGTGTTTCGCCTCTTTGCAATAACCGATATGCGAAAAGTGTGAGCGGGAAAAATATTCCGAAATAACAGATATAGCTGTATCTGTCTGCCATTATATTGGGGCCCGAACTTATTATTTGAGAAACAATTATCATATTGAAAAAGTAAAAACCCAACCCAAAAAGAACTATCCGGAAATTATTGTTTGAGGAGCGATAGGAAAAGTATAAAGGCATCGCTACAAAAATCAATGCTATAATGGGCGATATATAAAATAGGAAAGGCAAGCTTCCATTACCTCCGGCCGAAGCTTCGGGATAGGGATAAAATGAACTTTGAAGAAATGGTACAAATGCCTTTATAATATACATGTAGAACCCATAAGAGGCAAAGAGAAAGCGTTGAAACAGGCTATAGATCTGATGTTCCTGAACGGCACCCGAGGATTTTGTGGAGAGAAATGTAGTTATAGCAGATACAACCCCAATCAGTATAAATGGAGCTTTTTCAAGTAGTATATTTTTGATTGATGTGGTTTTATCTCGTTTTAGTAATACATCAATGGCAAGCAATGAAAATGGAAATACAACTGCCATTGGCTTAGAAAGTAGTGATAGCAGGAAAAGCAGAAATACATAAACAAACCATACGTATTTTTTCTGATGAACTTCTGTGTAGTGAATATATGCCATTATTCCGGCGAAATAGAAAAAGGCATAAAGCACATCCTTTCGTTCGGCTATCCAGGAAACTGATTCCACATGCATGGGATGTATGGCATAAGCTAAGGTGCAAAATAGCGCCAGCCATTCTTTCCATTTAAAAATCCCATATCCATTCTTCTCCATTGCCTTTAACAGCATAAGAGCCATAAAGAACATAAGTACAGAATTCAGAATATGTATTACAATATTAGTTAGGTAATAAGCCTGTGGTGCTAATCCCGAGAAGTGATAATTCACTGCGTAGGATAATATAGTTATCGGATTATAATAATCACCCGTCACATCATGAAACAACATCTTGTTCAGGTTGGCAGCCGAAAATGATTTTATGAATATATTCTCAGGTATGAAGCGTTCATCATCCCAGTTGGTAAACTGATTGCTTAAAGAATAATGGTAACAGATAAAAGTCAACAGGGCAATACCCAAAGGCAATGCCCATAGTAATACATTAGTAGATCTTTTTATTGTTTCCGGTTTATTCATGGGGGATTTTATCCCGCATTAAGCGGGAAAGTTAATTACACGGGAACATGATAATCTCTCAACACCTCATTTAATGAGGTTTTGGTGTCGGTGCTTTCCTTGCGTTTGCCAATAATTAAAGCACAATTTACGTGATAGTTTCCGGCAGGAAATTTCTTTTCATAAGATCCGGGAATTACTACGGAACGGGCCGGTACTATGCCTTTATATTCAATAGGCTTATCACCGCTTACATCTATTATTTTGGTAGATTGTGTTAACACCACATTAGCGCCTAATACCGCTTCTTTTTCTACTCTAACGCCTTCCACAACAATGCAACGGGAACCGACAAAGCAGTTGTCTTCAATAATTACGGGTGCTGCCTGAGGCGGTTCAAGCACACCTCCAATTCCAACACCTCCGCTCAAATGCACATTTTTACCTATCTGTGCACAGGAGCCAACGGTAGCCCAGGTATCGATCATAGTTCCGCTATCTACATAAGCACCAATATTCACATAGGAAGGCATCATAATTACGCCCGGTGCCAGGTAAGAACCGTATCGGGCAACTCCAAGAGGGACAGCCCTCACATTTAACTTTTCAAAGTCCTTCTTCAAAGGAATTTTATCAAAAAACTCAATATCACCTGCATTAATTTTATGCGAAGTTTGTATAGGGAAATAAAGCAGTATCGCTTTCTTTATCCACTCATTTACTATCCAATCGGCCCCTACCCTATTTGTCACTCTTAATTCTCCCTTATCCAATTTATCAATTACGCTCAGAATGGCGTTCTTAACATTTGAATCCCTAAGCATTTCGCGGTTGTCCCATGCCTGGTTTATAAGTTCAATTTCTTTATTCATTTTTACAGTTTATAGGGACAAAGATAGAAAATCAGTCTCTCTCCGTCTCATCTTCAATGTTAACTTTGCATTTCAATGAAAAGGATACTGGCAATAGATTATGGAAGTAAACGTACAGGAATTGCTGTTACTGATACTGAACAGATAATTGCATCTGGTTTAACTACCATAAATACCCAGCAAATTTTTACCTTCCTCAGCGATTATTTCATCAAAGAAGCAGTAGAATGCATCGTTGTGGGCGATCCTAAAAATTTGAATAACAGTCCTGCTGAAAGTGCATATTCAGTGCAAGAATTCATAAAAAAGCTAAAAGTAAAATACCCCGACATGCCTATATATAAGGTGGATGAGCGATTTACCTCGAAAATGGCCTTTCAGGCTATGATAGCGGGCGGAGTAAAGAAAATGGACAGGAGAAATAAAGCCACTATTGATATGGTTAGTGCGGCCATTATCCTGCAATCTTTCATGGAAATGAAAAAAGGCAATAATCTTCCGGCCCTTGTTTAGCCTTGATTTCAAATAAATACTAATTTTGGCGTCCTTTAAAATATGATATTACCAATAGTTGCATACGGAGACCCTGTTCTTAAAAAGAAAGCGGTAGATATTACGAAAGATTATCCCGGTCTTTCCCAGTTTATAGCCAATATGTTCGACACCATGAACAATGCCAAAGGGGTTGGCCTTGCTGCCCCCCAGGTAGGCATGTCAATCCGTTTGTTTATTGTTGATGCCTCCCTTTATATTGATGAGGATGACGAAAAAGACGAAGAAGACTTAAAAAATTTTAAAAGAGTATTTATCAATGCACAAATATTCGAACAAGAAGGCGAGGAATGGAAATTCAATGAAGGATGCCTGAGTATTCCAACCATTCGTGAAGATGTGGAAAGGCAACCTGAGTTAAAGATCCGTTACCTGGATGAAAAGTTTGTTAGTCATGAAGAAACATTTACGGGCATAAAGGCAAGGATCATTCAGCATGAATATGATCATATAGAGGGCATATTATTTACTGATAGGATAAACCCTTTGCGTAAAAGGTTACTCAAAAGGAAGCTTTCCGATATATCCAAAGGACTCGTGGATGTTACTTATAAGATGAAATTCCCCGTTAAAAAATAAACCATGAAAACCCCATTAAAAATGAAAGCAACGAAAACCCTTGCTATAGGATCTTTCGCTATATTTTTATATAGTTGTGGCGGAGGTAACAAAGGTGCAGGCACTATGAGTAAGCAGGCATGCATTGATTCTATTAAGGCTGTAGAAGCAAAATTAAAAACCATTCAAAACCCGGATGCCTATACGTACAATAAGGCAATTACTGCATATACCCGATTTGCCAATAGTTTTCCGGATGATACTATGGCTCCTGTCTGTCTTTTTGATGCGGCCAATATATCCATGAGCTTAAGCGAGTACCAACGTGCCATAAATTATTACGATACTATAAGCACAAAATATCCAAACTTTAAAAGAGCTGCCGATTGTATTTTTATCCGTGGCTTTATCTATGATGATAAGTTGAAGGATACTGCCAAAGCTCGGGCCATGTACCAGGAGGTAATCAATAAATATCCTCACGATAGTATAGCATCGCAAGCCAGGGCTGCCATTGCTATTTTAGGTAAAAGTTACGATGAAATAATCAAAGAGTTCGAGGAAAAGAACAAAAACAAGAAATAAAAAAAGAGCCGCCATTATAAAATTGGCGGCTCTTTCGTTTTAGAAATGTTTCAATTTAATGTACTACAATGAATGGTGCTATTTTGTTGGAACTGGTACCACTGATTCGTAACATATACTTTCCGGAAGGTAAGCCCGAAACATTGAGCGATAATGTTTGGCCTGGATTAATCGTTATGTTTTTATTCTGCAATACTTGCCTTCCAATCATATCATAGGCATATAGGGTATATGAACCCGCTTCCAATCCATCTGTTCCTATATTTAATTGGTCACTTACGGGGTTGGGGTATACTTTAATACCAGTTGTACTATTCTTTATATTCCCAATTCCTAAAACATGTGGGGAATGGCGGATATGGATACTATCGCAGTTGCTGCATCCATTACCATCGGTAATACAAACTAAGTATGCACCGGCACAAAGGCTATCTGTATACTCTCCGAGTGAATCTGTAACCATATTTACAGGAGCCGACCAGGTATAGGTATATGGCATTGTACCACCGGAAACCCTGATATACACTGCACCACTGCAACTGCCGCTATCGGGCATTGTATCTGCATAAAAAGTTAATGGCGCAGGTTGGTATATATTTACTGTTGTCGTTCCGGTGCAACCATGACTATCCGTGGTGGTAACGGTATAGATACCCGCACTCAGGCCGCTGATAGAACTATTGGTCGAGGCTACAGGAGCCCAGCTATAAGTATATGGAGCAACACCACCGCTAACCGAATTTATGGTAGCAGAGCCATTACTTCCTCCATTGCAAGTTACTTCAGTGGTACTAATACTTGGAACAGGGCCTGTGAGTGGAACAAAAATACTGGCAGTAGCAGAGCATCCGCCAACATCGGTTAGAGTTACAGTATATGATCCGGAACTTAAACCCGTTGCTGTAGCAGTAGTTTCTCCCGATGGGTTCCATGAATATGTGTAAGGTGTGCTGCCTCCACGAAATTGAACATAAGCACTTCCATCATTGTTGCTGCAAGAAGCTCCGGTCACTAAATTAAAAGTATCAGAAACAATGGGAGTCCATGATCCAACATAGATAGAAGCACTTCCATTACATCCGTGAGTATCGGTCACCGTAACCGAATAGGTTCCGGCGCTCAGCCCAGTAGCCGTTGCATTGGTTTGACCTGAAGGTGACCACAAATAGGTATATGGTGAAGAACCTCCGCTTATACCGGATACAGTAGCTGTACCGGTATTTGGTCCGGTGCATAATACATTTGTTTCACTCAATGAAACTGTTAACCCTGTTACTCCAACATAAGCTATGTTAGAATAGCTGCACCCATGTGCATCCGTAACGGTTAGAGAATAGGTTCCAGAAGAAAGTCCGGTAATAGTTGCCGTGGTTTGTCCACCGGGTGACCAAAGGTAAGTGTAAGGTGCAGTTCCGCCGTAGGTGCTTGCTGTTATAGTGCCGGTGTTGTTTCCACATGTTGCATTAGTAGTTGAAACAGAATCGAACAAAGAAGATCCTGAATAAACAGTAGCGCTATCCGAAACAATGCAGCCATTGGCATCACGTACAATAACTGTATATGTTCCGGCTCCCAAACCAGTTACAGTAGCTGTCGTTCCTCCGCCAGGTGTCCAAAAATAAGTATAAGGCGCATTACCTCCTGAAACATTTGCCGTTACGGTGCCTGTATTACTGCTACACGCAGAGTTCGTAGAACTTGTATTAATTATTATTGGCGGCGGCCCGATTATTACTAACCCGCTACCAGATGCACTGTCACCATGTGAATCATATACATTAAGGTAATAGGTTCCGGGACATAAGTTACTGTCCTTATGTGTGTGATTTGAGAAGCTGTTACTCCAATAGTAAGTATAAGGTGCAAAGCCACCCGATACATTTGCTACTGCCGAACCATTGCATGCCGAACAGGATGATGCATCAGTTTTGGTAATGGAATTAATCGTCAATGACTGGGCGTTGACCCTTATTACAAATAATGCCAGTAACAGCATCATTAGTTTAATTTTTGTTCTCATAATATTATTTTTAAAGTTGTTATTTTACTTAATTATGACACCTGTACGCAATTAAAACTACGTGGGTTGGGTGAAGAAGAAAAATCATGTAAAAGGATAAATCAAAAAAGCCCCGATAAATCGAGGCTTTTCAATAATAAGAGACTGTTTACTTAATTTCCGTTTTGCGAATTTTGCATCATATCTGCTCTTATTTCATCCATAGTCATTAATTTATAACCGGAGGTGTGTGCAATAAAAATATCATCGGTCAAATCTTGTTTCTTTACTTTAGTTGCTGTAAATGTCATAGTAAATCCGGGGCCGGGTATAGTATACTCCATTGGCATACCTTTTAAGCCTTTAAATGGACCGGTTTTTATAGGATGTGATACAAGATCCGCACAATAATAAATAGTAGTAGAAAATGGTTCACCTTGTATTGTGGTTTTAAGTTCAGCTTTGTTACATACGTATCCAGCTATTTTCTTCGTGTCATTTTCGTAAGTTATCTGAGGAGTTGCCGTATCTATTTTAGTTGTGTCAATCTTTACAAGATACTTGCTACCCATAGCATTGATCAATATTATAGGTTTGTTTGGTTTGTTCGCGTCATCAAATTCCAATTGGGCAAACATACCATCCTTATCTTTTTTGAGTTTGTCTCCTTTTATATAAACAGTGAGCGTGCTTCCCACCATTGGAGCCGCTTGGGGTTCGCTGACATCTATTGAATAGGTTATAATTCCTTCAAATGCTGTATTATCCATAGTTGTTTTAGGCTCTACAAATGCTGTAGCTGCAACACCTATGATGGCTAAACTTAGTACTGCTAGTGTTTTTTTCATGATGATTAAATTGTTTTGTGTTGATGCAAAATTACGTATTTTTTCTTATTTAGTTTATATACTCGAATTTTGTATAAGGGACTAATACTTCAGGAATTTTCACCCCTTTATCAGTCTGATTGTTCTCAAGCAAAGACGCCACTATACGTGGCAGGGCCAGGGCACTACCATTCAGGGTATGAGCCAATACAGGTTTATCCTTATCTTTTTTATAACGCAGCTTCATACGGTTACTTTGAAAGGTCTCAAAATTGGATACGGAACTCACCTCCAGCCAACGCTTTTGTGCTCCTGAAAAGACTTCCATATCATAAGTAAGTGCTGAGGCAAAACTCATATCTCCTCCACAAAGCTTTAAAACACGAAAAGGTAAATTCAAACTTCGCAATAATCCGGCTACGTAGTCCTTCATTTCTTCCAGCGTTTTATATGATTCTTCCGGAGTCCTTATTTGAACTATCTCCACTTTATCAAACTGATGCAATCTATTTAATCCGCGTACATCTTTACCATAAGAACCTGCCTCGCGACGGAAACAAGGTGTATACCCACAGTTTTTTATGGGCAACGCTGAACTATCTAACACCATATCACGGTATATATTGGTTATAGGTACTTCTGCTGTAGGGATCAGGTATAATTTATCTTCTCCTACAAAATACATTTGCCCTTCCTTGTCCGGTAATTGACCGGTACCAAAGCCGGTATCTTCATTCACCAGGATCGGTGGTTCTATTTCCATATATCCGGCTTCCTGGGCTTTGTCTAAAAAGTAATTGATCAAAGCACGTTGCAATCTGGCACCTTTTCCTTTGTATACAGGGAATCCTGCACCGGTGATTTTTACACCTAATTCAAAATCAATAATATCATATTTTTTTGTTAGTTCCCAATGTGGAAGAGCCTGTGCACCCAATTCCGGAATTGCACCTTCAGAGTGAACAACCTCATTATCTTCCGGTGTTTTCCCTTTGGGAACACTTTCATGCGGTGTATTAGGCAGCAAAACTGCCTTTGCCTGCAAATCTATTTCTATCTGTTTAGTTTCGGCTTCTAAAACAGTTATCTCTTCTTTCCATTTGCCCGTATTGGCTTTTAGTTCGTCCGCTTCTGCCTTCTTACCCGACTTATATAATTCTCCAATTTCCTTTGAAGCTTTATTTAATTGGGCTAGAATGCCATCTAAATTGATTTGGGTTGAGCGACGTTTTTCATCAATAGCAAGTATTTCATCAATGATGGGTTTTGCATTAAAATTTTTAATTGCAAGGCGGGAAATCACTTCCTGTGGGTTGCGGCGTATATAAGATAACTCTAGCATATTGTTTTTTTACGCGACAAATATACAAATAAGCGATAAGGGATATTCGGGAAGAAACAGCAAGTTGAAATTACTTGCTTCCGATTGCTTCTTTTTTTGTGAAGCTGGCTATCCAAATAATTCTCGACCATCTGAAAGTTACAGGAAACAGCGCAAAAACCAGTGTAAGGATTATGAACACCAATGTCAGGGGAGAGAATTCCCACCAAAACATATTCAATATATAAAGCAACGTAATTAATCCAGTCTGAAGTCCGTAGGATACATACATGGCACCATAAAAATAACCCACCTCCCGTTCAAACTTCAAATTACAGTGAGGACAGTGTTTATTCATTCTCAGCCCATTCTTAAAACTATAAGGATTATTGTTTTCAAACACATTCCCTATAGTGCATCGCGGGCATTTATTGGCAATGGTCGCATGTATAATATCCCAAATTCTCATACTGCAAATATATACTATGGCAAGGTATTCTTGAAGGATATAACTTTTGGAAATGAAAAAGGAGGGTTATTAGTCCTCCTTTTCATTGTTCTTATATTCCCCTTATTACCTGATCAATTGCAGGAAGCCATCCTTCTTGTAAGAAGTACTTTGGCAGGTACCTGTAATAACATAATAGTATACACCGGAAGGAGCATCTCCTCCGCTGGTGGTGGTACCATCCCAATACTTGTATTGATCGGTGCTGTTAAACATTTGTTTGCCCCAACGGTCATAGATGGAAATTGACCATCCATCAATATTCCTGGTATCAATGTAGAATATCTTGTTCAAGCCTAATGGTCCTCCATTGGTTGGAGTAAATACGTTAGGTATGATCAAATTGAAACAAGGTACTTCTACTGTGATGGTTATTAATTGTTCTGCAGTGCATCCATTCGAATCAGTACCT
>Ga0206833_1274_pt1 | contig 9664 bp, 11 predicted proteins | sample Alteio_BWOrgCont_32_FD_152891 | JGI IMG/M metagenome (GOLD analysis project Ga0206833, IMG submission 152891) | Enriched cells from forest soil in Barre Woods Harvard Forest LTER site, Petersham, Massachusetts, United States -... | ecosystem: Environmental > Terrestrial > Soil > Temperate forest > O... | reverse complement strand
GCCGCTGGCGAAGAACGAGTACGGGCAATATCTCAAGAATCTGTTGACGGACAAAGTTATATGGCAATCACGGTAACCGCTACGGCACTGCCCGAAGTCAAGCTCATCGAGCCGAAGGTGTTCGGCGATGCTCGCGGGTTCTTCTTTGAGAGTTTCAACGCGAAGGAGTTTGCGGAGAAGGTGGGCGTGGATGTGGCGTTCGTGCAGGACAATCATTCGCGCTCAGCGAAGGGTGTGCTGCGGGGGCTGCATTATCAGATCGAGCATGCGCAGGGGAAGTTGGTGCGGGTGGTGTCGGGCGAGGTGTTCGATGTCGCTGTCGATATCCGCCGGAGCTCGCCTGATTTCGGGAAGTGGGTGGGGGTGAATCTGAGTGCGGAGAATAACCGGCAGATGTGGATTCCGCCGGGGTTTGCGCACGGTTTTGTTGTGCTGTCGGAGACGGCGGAGTTTCTGTACAAGACGACCGATTACTGGTTTCCGGAGTACGAGCGGTGTTTGATCTGGAATGATCCGGAAGTTGGGATTGAATGGCCGATTGAAGGTGAGCCGACGCTGGCGGCGAAGGATGCGGCGGGGAAGGGGTTGAGGGAGGCGGAGAGTTATGCGTGAACGGCGTGCGCCAGACTCATGCTGAGCGCGGGTTTGCAATAGATTGTCAAGCCGCTTTTGATCGTTGACCTGACGAGTGGTGCGCGAACTGTCCGGCGTTACGACCGTTATCGCCTGATGATGGCTGGATTCACGGTGCATGCTGGGTTCGCTGAAACGGTACCCGGACTGGGAGCCGGCTGGAAGAACAGCGGCGTGAGCGTTGATCAGGCGCTGGAGGAATGCCGAGGAGTAAGGGGCAAGGAATGGAAGCGCTCGTGCTATTCCTCGCGAGCATCCTGACGGGCTCGACGACGGGCTCACACGAGGTATCGGGCGTTCGTTGCCGGCCAATTTTCTCCCTTACGCGCAAGATTCCGCCGTAATCTGGTTCCTCAGCGAGCGTTCTCTTCTGGCTTGGAGAGATCGATGAGCGAGCTTTGTCAAGCTGTTTCAAGTTGTTAGAGGTCTGGTTTTGCCGCCTTCCGGCCTTATAATCGTGGTCTTGAAAAAAGCGGCCGAACACGGTCGATCGGTTAAAATTGCTAGCGCCGACGGCCTGGGGAAAATCGACCGATCATGAACTTCTCAGAGGGAACCCGATGATCCTGGTAACTGGCGGCGCCGGCTTTATTGGCGCCAACTTCGTGCTGGACTGGCTGCATGGTTCGGAGGAAGCGGTCCTCAATGTCGACAAGCTGACGTACGCCGGTAATGTGCGTACGCTCAAGTCGCTGGAGGGCGATCCACGGCACGCCTTTGCACGAGCCGATATCTGCGATCGTGCAGCACTGGATGCGTTGTTTGCCGAATACAGGCCGCGCGCAGTCCTGCATTTTGCGGCGGAAAGCCATGTTGATCGCTCGATTCATGGTCCGGCCGATTTTGTGCAGACCAACGTAGTCGGCACGTTCACCCTTCTCGAGGCTGCGCGCAACTACTGGAATGGCCTTGATAATGCCGATAAGCTCGCATTTCGCTTTCTGCATGTGTCAACCGACGAAGTTTTCGGCTCGCTGTCCGCGACGGATCCGCAGTTTTCCGAAAACACGCCGTACGCGCCCAACAGTCCTTACTCCGCAACGAAAGCAGGCTCGGACCATCTGGTGCGTGCGTATCACCACACTTACGGCCTGCCGACGCTGACGACGAATTGCTCAAATAACTACGGTCCGTATCAGTTCCCTGAAAAACTGATTCCATTGTTGATCACCAACGCGCTCGCCGGAAAGGCGCTACCGATTTATGGCGACGGCCAGAACGTGCGCGACTGGCTGTACGTGGGGGACCATTGCAGCGCGATTCGCGAAGTTCTTGCGCATGGAAAGCCGGGTGAGACATATAACATCGGCGGCTGGAACGAGAAAACGAATCTGGAGGTCGTGCATACATTGTGCGCTCTGCTGGACGAACTATCCCCAAAGGCGGCCGGCTCCTTCCGCGATCAGATTACTTTCGTTACCGACCGTCCCGGGCACGATCGCCGATATGCGATCGACGCGCGCAAGCTCGAAAGCGAGCTTGGCTGGAAACCCGCCGAAACCTTCGAAAGCGGTTTGCGCAAGTCTGTGAACTGGTACCTCGACAACCAGGACTGGGTGCACGAGGTAGTCTCGGGTGAATATCGCGAGTGGGTGTCCAAACAATATGCCGCATAACCAGGTCTCTACGCCCGTCATCCTGATTACAGGCAGCAATGGCCAGGTCGGCTTCGAGTTGCAACGCAGTTTTTCGCCACTGGGCCGGTTGGTCGCCCTGGACCGCAATGCATGTGATTTGTCCGATCCGGACATGCTGCGTCGCGTGGTACGCGAGCATCGACCGGATGTCATCGTAAATCCAGCGGCTTACACGGCAGTCGATCGGGCCGAGAGCGAGCCAGACCTTGCGCACGCCATCAATGGTGCCGCGCCCGGAATTCTCGCGGAAGAAGCTCGCGCGCTCGGCAGCCTGCTTATCCATTATTCGACCGACTATGTCTTTAGCGGCGACAAGTCGACACCGTACACGGAGACGGACGTTGTCGGACCGCGATCGGTGTACGGAAAGAGCAAGCTTGCGGGCGAGCAGGCGGTGGCCGCGGTCGGTGGGAATGCTCTCGTGTTGCGCACGTCATGGGTGGCCGGCGCACACGGTAGCAATTTTGCAAAGACCATGCTGCGTCTTGCGCGCGAACGCGAGACGTTCAATGTAGTGGCCGATCAGTTTGGCGCGCCCACGACAGCCGCGCTGATCGCGGATGTGACCGCACAGATTGTCGGACGCTTCTGGCTGCACGGCGACCGCGCTGGATTTGCCAGCGGCCTTTATCACCTGGCCGCCTCGGGTGAAACTTCCTGGCATCTCTATGCGCGCGAGGTATTGAGCTATGCCGCGGGGCGCGGAGTGGCGCTAAAAGCTGATGCTGAGCGCGTCTTGCCGATTCCGGCACATGAATATCCCTTGCCGGCGCCTCGCCCATCCAGTTCCCGGCTAGACACAACTCGTTTGAACAGTACGTTCGGCATTCACTTGCCCGACTGGAAGCAGGGGATTCATCATCTGCTTGACGAGATTCTTTCGTGAGCAGAACCATGCGCAAAGGCATCATTCTCGCGGGCGGCTCCGGCACGCGCCTTTATCCGATTACGCACTCGGTCTCCAAGCAACTGCTGCCCGTGTACGACAAGCCGATGATTTACTATCCGCTGAGTACGCTGATGCTTGCTGGTATTCGCGACGTGCTCATTATTTCCACGCCGGAAGACACGCCGCGTTTCGTTGATATGCTCGGCGACGGTAGCAAGTGGGGCATGAATTTGCAGTATGCGGTGCAGCCTTCGCCGGATGGCCTCGCGCAGGCGTTTATCATCGGGCGGGACTTTATTGGGAGTGATCCCTCCGCGCTGATTCTGGGCGATAACATCTTTCACGGCCACGACCTGGTTCGCCAGTTACAACAGGCGAGCAGTCGCGTTGCCGGGGCATCGGTGTTTGCGTATCACGTGCACGACCCCGAGCGCTATGGTGTCGTGGAGTTCGACGAAAACTTTCGCGCGCTGTCGCTGGAAGAGAAGCCCCTCAAGCCGCGTTCGAACTACGCTGTAACGGGCCTTTATTTCTACGACAACGAGGTGTGCGATATCGCTGCCGACATCCGCCCGTCAGCCCGTGGGGAACTGGAGATCACTGACGTCAACAAGCGCTATCTGGAGCGCGGCCGGCTCGATGTCGAAATCATGGGGCGCGGCTACGCTTGGCTCGACACGGGCACGCATGAGTCACTCCTGGAAGCGGCCAGCTTTATCGCTACGCTGCAGAACCGGCAGGGCCTGATGGTGGCATGTCCGGAGGAAATCGCCTATCGCAGCCGATGGATTGACGCTGAGCGAGTGGCGGAGCTTGCTCGACCACTCGCGAAGAATGGCTACGGCCAATACCTGCAACGCATCGTCGCCGAATCGATCAAATAAGTATCCATGAATCTCAACGTTATTCCTACGTCGCTGCCCGATGTGCTGATCCTCGAACCCAAGGTTTTCGGCGATGCACGCGGATTTTTTTTCGAAAGCTTTAACGCTCAGACATTCGAACAGGCCACCGGTCTCAAGCGGGATTTTGTGCAAGATAACCACTCCCGCTCTTCCGCGGGCGTATTGCGTGGATTGCACTACCAGATTCAGCATCCCCAAGGGAAGCTTGTGAGGGTGGTCGCGGGCGAAGTATTCGATGTCGCTGTAGATATCCGCAAGAGTTCGCCGACGTTCGGGCGGTGGGTCGGCGTCGTACTTTCGGCGGAAAACAAACGTCAACTGTGGGTACCGGAAGGGTTCGCGCACGGTTTTGTCGTTACGTCAGAGTCGGCCGAGTTCTTGTACAAGACTACCGACTATTGGTATCCCGCGCATGAACGCAGTATCGTCTGGAACGATCCAGCCATTGGAATCGAGTGGCCAGTCGACGGCGCACCACTGGTAGCCGCCAAGGATGCGGCTGGCGCGCGCCTGAGCGACGCCGAACTGTTTGATTGAGCGGCCGCCGCGATCGCCGGTGCGCATCGCGGGCGGCGAAGCTGCCCACTGGCAGGTCTCACGCGAAATCATCGATTCAAAACTTCAATAGTTCAAACTATGACCGAGAAAACTTTTGCGTCCCGCGCCGTCACAGGTTCACCGTGGCTGTCGTTGGGGTGCGCTCTGTGGCGCAGCAAACTCATTCTGATCGGGTTTCCGCTGATCGTGATGGCGCTGGTAGGCGGTGGTACCCATTTCATGCGGGATCAGTACACGGCAACCTTGAAAGTTGCGCCATCGACTTCTGCGTTGCTGTACGTCTGGGCGCTGCGCGACAATGGGCTCGCGCAATCGATTACCCAAAAGCTTGATCTTACGGCGCACTACGGCACACCGTCGCCTGAGCGCGCCCGTGATCTGCTCCAATCGCATGTTCAGTTTGTCAGCAACCTCCAGGACAACTATGTGGACGTCAAGGCGACGGACGCTGACCCAGAGGTGGCGAAGCAAATCGCCGATGCATACGGCAACGGTATGGTCGACCTGCTGGTTGGCTTGCATCTGACGGCTGCATCAAACGCAATTTACGAACTGCGGGCACGGCGCGATCTTGCTGAGAAGAGTCTCGTGAAAGCACGTGAGCGTCTTGAACAGTCGGATATCAAGGACGCCGTAGCAAACGTCTCACCTTCCATACGCCTGGGCCTGTTGGGCATGGCGGGCATGGAGGCGGAAACCACGCTGTCGAGTATCAACCTGACTGGCAGCGAAAAGCAGCAAATGCTGATTCAGTCGCTTGATCAAAATGAACTGGTGAGGTTGCAGGAGCGGCTGTCCGGTATTCAGCGAGCGCTGTCCGACGAAGTCCAGGCAAAAACATCGGGACACGAACTTGGCAAATTGACGGCGGCGATCGGTGCGTTGCAGGACGAAGCGTATTGGCAGGCGATGATCGAACGGGTAGACCGGCGTGTCGAAGTTCTTCAAGTGACCCAGCGCAATGAAATCAAGCTCATTCCCGCTCAAACGCCGACGGAGCCGTCAGCACCGCGCCGGATCATGCTGACGATTGCGGCGGGATTGGCCGCCCTGCTTGTGACGGTCGCTTACGTGCTGGTCGCCGAGCAATTTCGGCGCATTCGCGCATCGAACTAGCAATACAACCAGCCACAGCTGAAAACCTGGGCTGAGAGTGATGCGAGAAGTATTGCTTCAGCGTGGCCTGGCAGTTCTGGCCGGGCGTATTTGTGCTGCGTGAAGCGGCGCGTGAAAACGCGCTCGCAACGGGCACTCGTGGATGATATCTATCAATGTCTCTGAGCAGGAATACGATTTGGAATCTCGCCGGGGCGGGGCTGCCGCTGCTTGTCGGTGCGGCGACGATTCCATGGCTGATTGGTCGGCTCGGGGTCGAACGGTTCGGTATCGTCACGTTGCTGTGGGCCGTCATCGGCTACTTCAGCTTGTTCGATTTTGGTCTCGGCAGGGCTTTGACCCAGCAAGTGGCGGCACGTATCGGTGGTGAGCGGGAGCGTGAGATTCCCGGGCTGGTGCGCTCTGGCCTTCGGTTTACATTTCTCGCCGGCATTATCGGCGCGCTGATTCTGGCGGTGGCTGCCCATCCGCTGGCATTTTCGGCTTTGAACGTGTCGAAGCCGCTGCAACCGGAGACGTGGTACAGCCTGCTCATCGCCGCTGTGGGAATTCCGCTTGCCACGGTGAGTGCGGGTCTGCGCGGCGTGATCGAGGCTTACGAGCACTTCCTGTCCAGCAATGTCGCTCGTATATTTCTTGGCGTTTCGATCTTCCTGTTTCCGGTTATCGGTGTATGGCTGCACGGCCCGTCGCTCGTAGTCGTCACGACCTGGTTGATTCTCTCGAGAGTGGCTTCGACCTTGTTGTTCTGGTATTTCCTCTGGCGGCTGCCATACCGCAAGCTGGGCCGCCTGCCCGTCGAACCTGGGACGGCCAAAAAGCTACTGTCGTTCGGTATCTGGATGGCCGTGAGCAATCTCATCAGCCCATTGCTCGTGAATGCTGACCGGTTTGTGATTTCTCACATGCTGGGTGCGGGTCTGGTCGCGTTCTATACCGTTCCGTTCGAATTCCTCGTGCGGCTGCTTATATTGCCAGGCGCGATCGGAACCACGTTGCTTCCCCGGCTCGCAAGAAGCCATACGACCGACCCTGCGCACGCCAGAGCGGTATTCCGGACTGGCCTCAAGATCACCTTTTTGCTGATGAGCGGTTTGGCGGTGACGTGCAGCCTTATCGCCTATCCGTTGATGCAACGCTTCCTTGCACCTGGATTCGCGTCCCAATCCATTGGCGTGGTGCTCATCCTGTCGGTGGGCATTGTCATCAATGGCTTGAGCTATATTCCATACACTGCCCTGCACTCGATGAGGATCGCGCGGCCGGTAGGCATCCTTCACTGTGTGGAGCTGGTGATATACCTTCCCCTTCTCTACGTCTGCGTAAAGGCGGGTGGACTGGAGGGGGCCGCGATTGCGTGGGTTCTGCGTGCATCCATAGACTGCGCCGGGATGTTCTACTTCTATCGTAGGTTTACCTCGAATGCTCTTTGATCCACGGTTGCTTTTTGCGTTGATCTGGATAGGCCAGATACTGGGCCTGGCCGCGTTCGGCGACGTGTTCGGATCGTTTTCGTGGCTGACCTGGGGCTCGATCGCCTGCGCGACGCTGGGATTTGGCGCCGGTGCACTCGTCGCTGCGGCAACACCCGCGCTGGATGCCAGGTTGGCGCCTGCGCAAGGTAAGCCTGACTGGCTGATCCAGAAAGCCTTCTCGTGGTTCGTTGTTCTCTACGGGATCGCTGGCGTCCTGACCACCGCGAAGCTGTATCTCATACTGCGCGGGGAGCTGGGGTCGGCAATGAGTATGCCCGCCGTGCGTCAGGCCATCGTTTATGATTTTACGGGGGGGCGCCAGATATTCAGCCTGTTACGCGTGTTTTTCTTTGGCGTGGGTATCTGCATTTATTTTCTGGCAAATGCCGGTTCTTTGACGCGCCGTCAGCTTTATGTGGTCGTTGCAATTGGGCTGCTTTCCGCCATCCTGACAACCGGACGCCTCTATATATTGCTTTTTTTTGTCGCCGGGGCCGCGCTGTTTTACCGCCAGGGCATTCTCACCACGCGTGGCGTATTTATTGTCGGTGGACTGTTTGTCGGGCTCTTTTTTCTGGTCGCCATCGTGCTGCAGAAGGGTAGTCCCGGTAACGGGGTGCTCGAGCAGGTCGGCTGGAATACGAAGGTCTATACGCTCAGCAGCGTAGCCTGCTTCGACAACTATGTGCAGACAGGTTTGCAGGAAATTCCCGGGGGCGCCCTGATTCCGAACGCCGTGCGTGGCTTCCTGGATCATCTGGGTCTCAACATTCCGTTGCGCCCGTCGCTCATGCCATTTGTCAGCGTTCCTTTGACTTGCAATACCTATACTGCGATGTTTCCCCTGTATCACGACGGGCGACTTCCGGGTATCATACTTGGCTTTTTTGCAATTGGATTGTTTCACCAGTTCCTCTTCAAATGGAGCTCGTCCAGTGCAAAACCCATGGCGTGGTATCTGTATGCAGTTTCCTTATATCCGCTATTCATGTCTTCTTTTGAGGACGCTTATTTTTCTTCGCCCGGATTCTGGGTCTTGCTCTGGATACCGCCCGCTTTACATTGGCTTGGCAAGCTGATATTCAAGGAGCCGCGCAAACAGGCTCAAGTATGCTGATGACCAAAGACAGTGAAATTCATCCGGATGGAAGCAAAATGAGCTCCAGTAAAACGGCATTGACGATTTGTGCCATCAATTATCTGCCGAAGGCACTTGTACTCTACGAAACGTATCGTCAATGGCATCCCGACCAGGACTTCCATATCGTGCTGGTCGACAGGAAGGATCCGGCCATTTCGATCAATCGTCCGGGGTTGCGCCTGATCTGGGTCGAGGACCTCGGCGTCGCACAATTTCAGCAGCACGCGTTTGCATTCGACGTCATCGAATTAAGCACAAACATCAAACCTGCTGCATTGAAGTTGATGCTCAGCACGTATGACGTGGCGCTTTATATCGATCCTGACATCAAGATCTATGCGCCCCTCACGCCTGTGCAAGAAGCGCTCAAGACAGCTTCGCTCGTTGTCACGCCGCATACGAACCTGCCGATCGTCGATGGCAACAAGCCCGATGACGTGGATCTTCTGCGCTTCGGCGCGTTCAACCTCGGCTTTGTCGGCGTATCGCGCTGCGACGAGGGCTTGCGTTTTCTCGACTGGTGGTCCGATCGTTGCCTCGAATTCGGCTTCTATGAGCCGCAGGTCGGTCTCGCCGTCGATCAGAAATGGGTTGATCTGGCGCCTGCTTTCTTCCCCGCGATGCAGATTCTCCATGATCCGGGCTTGAATCTGGCCTTCTGGAATCTCCACGAAAGGACCTTGTCCGCTGGACCGGAAGGCTGGCTCGTCAACGGCGAATATCCGTTGCGCTTCATCCATTTCAGTTCGTTTGACGCGACCCGTCCGGACGTCATCGCGCACAAGCAGAATCGTTTTGCGCCAGGTAGCCGGCCCGACTTTCACGCGCTGGCGGAAACCTATGCAGGGGAATTGCAGGCCGAAGGTTCAGAGGAGTTCGTGAAGCGGCGATACGGTTTCGATTACTTCGAAGACGGAACCTACATTACGCCCGCGCTTCGCCGCTTCTACGCTGGTTTGCGCAGCCAGTTTGCGGATGTCACGAACCCGTTTGATCCTGCTGGCCGCGTGATGGCGTTTGCACGCAAACATCGCTTGCTGGTGCGTGCGAATGCGGCATCGAAGCGCCATACGTTCCAGGATCTGGGCAAGTTCGGCGGGGCGATCCGGTTCATTCACGTGTTGTTGCGCTGCGCATTGCGTGTGCTTGGACCGAACCGCTATTACATGTTGATGCGATACGTCGCACATGTGTCCTCGCTGCGCAATCAGGCCGAGATGTTCGGCAACGTTAAACAGGACTGACGCGTGGAACGCACGCGTGTGTGCCATCGGTCCGAGAAGGGATAAAGCGAATCATGGAAACGATTC
>Ga0206833_1291_pt1 | contig 9674 bp, 17 predicted proteins | sample Alteio_BWOrgCont_32_FD_152891 | JGI IMG/M metagenome (GOLD analysis project Ga0206833, IMG submission 152891) | Enriched cells from forest soil in Barre Woods Harvard Forest LTER site, Petersham, Massachusetts, United States -... | ecosystem: Environmental > Terrestrial > Soil > Temperate forest > O... | reverse complement strand
TCGCATTTGACACCTCGCGAAGAACCCGCGTAATGCGCGATCGCTTCGCGCAACGGTCGGTATCCGTACCCGTCATCACCTTCTTGCAGCCACGATAAAAAGGTGCGGCGGCGGCGTGCTGCGATACGGGCCCAGAGTTCAGCAGGAAACTCCGCCAATGCGGGATCTCGCATTCTGAAGGGGCGGATTTCATCAAATGCCACCCAATTCACGAATGGTTTGGGTTTTGGATGGCTGGAAATTGCCTGTCGAATATATCTCGGCGGTTCAAGGTTTTCACCGCGCGCCGGCTGGCTAAGGTGGACTGTTGTGTTGACCCGCGTTCCCACACCAACGCGAGAGTGTAAGAAACCCTCGTCCTGGAGCCGTTCGAAGGCATTGACCACCGTTCCGCGCGACACGCGGTAGAGGCGAGCAAATTCCCTCGACGCGGGCAGTTGGGCTCCGGCTTTGAGCCGGCCATCCAGAATGGCCGAACGAAGTTCAACGTAAAGCCAGTTTGCCAGGCTCTGACCGCGAGAGCGTCCCCTCAGCGAAAGTTCAAAGGAGCTAACGACTTTGGTCATAGGTGCTCGAATGGTCCAAGCAGTTGGAAGAAAATGGCTCTACCAAGCATACCAAGTGTCAGGTTAGCATCGACCGTGGGTGCCGCTCTAATAAGCACTGTGCTGCCATTGGGAAGACCGAGGCCAATGCGAGGGGGGCCATGAGCGAGAGCAGAGACTGGACAAACCGGTTGGCGCGGTTCGGCGAGTTGCTGATGGCCTTGTTGATGCTCTATTCCGGCGTAATGCACTTCAAGTTCGCTCGCTTCGTTGCCGGCATCGTTCCCGAGTGGATCCCGTTTCGTCTTTTCTGGGCATACTTCACGGGTGTCGCACTCTTCGCCGCCGGAATCAGCATTGTTCTTCGGCGGCATGTTCGTCTCGCGGCGGTTCTACTTGCACTTATGCTTTCAATATTCGTCGGGCTGATCCACGGCCCAAGCATGATTCATAGCGTTATTCACTCTCCAGGAGACTATCGGGTTCTGTGGTCATTCAATGGTACTGGGGGATTGAACAATGCGTTGAAGGACGTTTCATTAACTGTAGGCGCTCTGATTCTCGCTATTCATCAACCGTCTAAAAGTGGGAATCGCAAGCGAACACTTGGTCGGACTTTGCAGTCAATATTTGGGGCCATCATGCTGCTCTTTGGCATCGAGCATTTTCTCTATGCCCAGTACACGCCAGGGATTCCGTCTTGGAGCTTCGTGACATTTTGGATTCCATTCCGGCTGTTTTGGGGTTACGTGGCGGGAGCCGCACTTGTCATTGGCGGCGCAATGCTCTTGGCAAAGAAGAGGCCAGCGAAGAGCGCAATTGGGCTTGGGCTGATGCTGTTAGTCGTTACTATCCTGACGTACGCTCTCAGGATGGCGGCGGGACAGGGCAGCTATAGCGAATTGACAAACGCGATCAAAGATATCGCCGTGGCCGGAGGGGCGTTAATTCTGGCGGGTCTGACCAAAACCGAAGACCCCGGCCTGCCCGCATCTCAACCCATCGCAAACGAGGTTCATTATGCTGTTTCCGATGATCTGTGATTGTGCCGCCGCCGGTCCCCATGTCGAAGCGACGGAATAAGCTCAGCGTTCCCTTCAGGAGCGATCCTGACGGGCGTCATCTCGTTCCAGGAGAGCGCGCACTCTCTCGACCAATGACTCAACCACTGCATCCCTATCCAGTCCGAGAGATTGGATTTCTCCCTGGCCTAGCGCGTCGAACACTCGCTCCGTCATATACAGATGAATCGCGTCTTGCTCTATCGTTCGTGCCTTTAGTGCGAAACGCGAGCGAAGTTCAGCCATCAACTCGATTTGCCGGCGTCTCTGCGCCCTGAAGAACTTCCGTGCCTCTGCGTCGGAAAATACCAACTCCATCAAGGATGCCCGGAGGCCCTTCCATTCCGTATGGAACCTGATGCTCAGATCGACGAGCCGTCTCGCTGTCTCATCGGCGTTTTGCATCTGAGACAGAGCTTCGTCCACTTCTCTCCACTCGGCTGCAACCCAGCGCTCGTAAGCCGCCAGGAAGATCTCGCGTTTGTCGCTGAAGTGCTTGTAAAAGCTTCCCGTGGAATAGCCTGCCACCTTCGCGATGGTGTTGGAATCCGTTCCGTGATAACCGAAGCGATTGAATTGAGTTGCGGCTGCAATAATGAGGCGCTCGCGTGTCTGCTCCGGAGTACCGCGCCGCGGGCGATCACTTGCTGCCTTTGCTCCCGACTTCCGTACCATAAGCCCTTCTTGACAATGTCTATCGTAAATGATAACAGTATCACTACTAGTGATGTGCGTATCACCGGCGAGGATTACAAGGAAGGCGTTCGATGAAGTATTTATGCCCACTGGGACGGGTGCTTTTTGCATTGATCTTTATCGCGGCTGCTCAACGGCATTTCACGCACGAGGGCATACAACACGCAACAGATCTCGGCGTACCCTACCCGGCGATCCTCGTTCCTATTTCAGGAGTGCTGGCCTTCTGCGGAGGGCTTAGCGTCGCAGTCGGCTACAAAACCCGGTGGGGGGCCTGCTGTCTCATCGCGTTCCTCGTGCCAGTTACCTACTGGATGCATGCGTATTGGAAGCTAAGGGATCCGGTCGCGATTCACATTCAGAATGCAATGTTTGCCAAGAACTTATCCATGTTGGGGGCTGCCCTGTTGATCGCCGGACTGGGTCCGGGACCCATCAGTATCGATGAATGGAGAGAACATGGAGCCTAGTAGTTAGCTCCATGAGGAAATCGTACTCCCTCATCTAGTTCGCCTGACGCCGCGCGAAGCAATAGCCTCCGCCACGACAAGTTGTGCCGACAGCCTATGGATGGAAGGACATGGGCAAATTGAGGTCGCGTTGCTGACTTTTTACTCTCGACTGCGATCGCCGGATTGATTTGTCGGCAGTTGAGGAAATCCATACTGTCGTGCTTAAAGGCAAGGTAATCACCAGGGATCGATTGTTGGATACCCCAGACACGAAATGAGAGATCACAAAGCTCACTGCTGCGGCTCGGCATCGCGTCGTAATGTTCAGAGGCAGCTCTCAGAGTGCGAGTGGTCTTCTTGCACGTAATACTTAAATCACTCGGGATAGAGTGGGCATTAAGTACGTTGCGATATGAAGCCTCACACATTCCTAAATCGCGGAAGGTGCGAATGTTCGTCTTCTTTAAGGTTCGACTCGGTACAGTGGGGGTTGGGGCAATAGTAGCTCTCCTAGCTGGGGTTGCCGCGTTTTCAAGCCACGCATCTGCCGGAACTTCCATGCCTGCCTCGCGAACGACCCACTTTCGATTTGCCGTCGGAGCCTGGGAACCAAGAAGAATGGTCGAAGTCGATGGTGTATCCATCGCATATCACGACACTGCCACGAATGCCCCTGTGCTGATTTGTCTCCACGCAATCGGTCATGGCGCCCGCGATTTCCAAGGTCTGAGTCATCGCCTGAAAAGCCAATATCGGGTCATTGCGCTTGACTTTCCCGGGCAAGGTTACTCCGGTCCGGATTTTCAGCAGGCCAGCGGTACGCGATATACCGAACTGTTGACTCAGTTCATTGAGAAGCTCCATCTCGGAAAGGTCACACTGCTCGGCAACTCGATTGGAGGCGCCGTCGCCGTGCGCTATGCGAGTGAACATCCGGAACATGTTAAGGCTCTTATACTGTGAGACAGCGGCGGGCTGGGGCCCCCTCCGGATGCACAGTCCCGCGCCTACATTGAAAGATTTGTGAAGCTGTTCGCCATGGGCGTGGAGGGTGATCCTTCCTACGGACCGGCATTCGCTCGCTACTATAGGACCGTGCTCATCGCAGCGCCGGCACGGGCTGAACGAGACCGGATCGAGCGATCGGCTTACGAGGTCGCACCCATTTTGGAGCAGGCTTGGCAGAGCTTCGCGCTGCCTCAAGAGAGCTTATGGGAAAAGTTGCCCCGGGTCGTCTGTCCTGTACTTGCCGCATGGGCCAGGAATGACTCAATAATCTCTCTCAAATCCAATGAGCCGGCCATAGCCCGCTTCCCACATCGCCAACTCGAGATTTTCAACGGCGGGCACGCTGCCTTCTTAGAAGACCCGGATCGATTCGAGATGAAGCTACGTGAGTTCCTCGCCCGGGTCTATGAGTAGATGCAAGCATGCTTCAGACTGGCGCGCCAGATATGGCGAATCAGCGGGGTTCAGAGATGCGCTCGTCAACCGGCATCATCCTTTATTTCGAGCCGACGCTACAAGCCTTTCGAGGGGGTCCTATTCGCCGCGGTCTTCCATCGTCTCCGCGACAAGTTTTTCGGGTGCAAATACGGTTGGTTTCTCCTGACATGGACACTCGTCGGTCTTTGTGTCTTGGGCACTTTTGGGGCACCAGGCGGATTGTTCGAAGGATTCATCTTTACCACTTCGCCAATTGTCGTGCAGATAGGGAACTACATCGAAGTGGGCACCCAGACATTTCTACTTTCAGCATTACCGTGCTAATGGGTCGATCACCCGAAGCGCTGGCTCAATTGGACACTGGGCATCGCTTATGCAATATGAATTGGTTTACCGGTGCTCGGTCTTGCGGCACAATACGCGGTAAAACATTACTCAACGCATGCCAGTCAATGCGTTCATTTTGAACCCCATCCGCTTCGCAGGCACTATCGTTTTCAAAGTTTACGCGCGCAACGCAAATACATCCGTTCGAGGTAACCAATGAAAGCTGCAGCCGTGTTCACATTACGGGTCCTTATCCTAACCATTGTTCAGATCATCGTTTTCATGATTGCCGTCAATGTGGCTGGCATGGCAAAGGCGCCGTTACCTTCAGCCCAGGCAGCCCCCACTCCAACGTCTCAGGCACAACAGGCCGCCGCGTTGCTTGGACCACTCGTGACCTATGCGTTTCTGGTTTCACTGGTGACTGCCTTGATAATCCAGAACTCGCGGTGGCGCGGATTGAAGTTGATTGCGGCGATGGCCTTCACGTTCTACGGCCTGATGACCTTTATCAGCCAGATCGAGACCATCGTTTACTTGCGCGCGAAAATGCCGCACGCGCTCATTGAGAGAATCTTTGTGATGGGGGCAGTGGTCACGCTCCTGTATGTTCCGCTGGCAGTGCTGACGATGGGCAAGATACGTGGGCCCGGGCAGCCACACGGTAAGTGCGCTCTCACCCTAAAGATGTTGGTGTTCCGTTTTGTCACTCTCGCCATCGTGTACGTGTTGCTCTATTACCTGTTCGGATACTACGTAGCCTGGCAGAATCCCGAATTGCGCCTTTACTACTCCGGAACCACGGAGCTAAAGAGCTTCTACCAGCAGATACGCTCTGCTGCGACGGGAACGCTGTGGATGCTGCCGTTTCAGTTCGGACGGGGACTGCTATGGGCCCTGTTCGCATACCCCGTGGTCAGAATGCTGAGCGTCCGCCGAATTGAAACCGCGGGCATCATCGCTGTGCTATTCGGTGTGTGGAGCTTTGCGTTGCTCCTGCCCAACCCGCTAATGTCCCCTTCTGTAGCGCACAGCCACTTCTGGGAGACGCTAGGCTGCGACCTCCTCTTAGGCGCAATTACTGGATGGGTGCTGGCTGGTGATGCGCTGGCTACTGCACCACACCAAGCCCAGGAAGGGTTGGTGCGCGGCAGCTAAGACAGCGAGGTAGGATCGTATTCTACCGTCAGGTGGACCGAGATAATATGCGGCGCTCCTATTGCGATCCGGTCACGGATTGATGAAACATTCGGCAATGGCCGCGCCACGGACTTGTCCGGTACCACCGAGCATAATTACGGCGAAATTATCCTCCATAAACAGAGCCTCCGCGATGACACGCATTCCGAAAACGCCGATGAGATGTTTATGAGCCTCGCGCATCTTCTTCGTCATCGAACAAAGCTCGTGCTGTAGCTTCTCTTTTTTAGGTTCGATGGCGGATTTCGCTTTTCATCTCCTAGCCGGGCAGGAGGCGCAGCAGATGTAACGGAGGGTACGACGTGGGTGCGAGATACTCGCTGTAATTGCAAGACGGCCAGTATCCAGCGATCTATGCGAGTGAATTCTCAACTATTGATAACAGGCCAAAACACTCATCGATCGTCACCAGCGGGAAGAAAACAGTGACAGAGCAATATAAAGATTCGTTGGCGTAGCTGGGCCGGAAGGAGCCGGCGCGCGGTGGGGTCTGTCGGGGTGGTGGCCAGTGGTCTGTGGGGGGCGAGAAGGAGTTGAGGAGGGAACACCGGGCATCGACTGAGGTGGCCCGGTGACCTGATCCGGCAGCCCTAAACTGTTCAGCCCTGAAGAAATCCAGGATAGGTATCCGGAGACGACCCTGAAAAAGGGTGTATTCCCGGTGCTGAAGAAGGGTATAGAACCAGGGATTGCAGGACAGCATCCGGTTCCCTGAGCGAGGCCGCCGGAGAGGTGGAAGTGGACAGCCGGCTCGGCAGACTCCCCTGAAGGCCCTCCTGTGGCAGTGGTTCTGGATGGTGGCAGGGCTGAAAGACGGCGCAGGGAACCCGGCGGGGGGCCTGTCGTGCGGGGAGGGCTCTCATGCTGCTGAGCAGGCGCGGGTTAGGCGCGCCCGGAGGGGCGCCGGTGGAAGCGGTTCCGGATGGTGGCAAAGGGCGAAAAAGGCCGAAGGCACCTGGTGTTAGAGCCTTCGGATGCCCGGCTAAACTCTCTCGGACTCAGCCACGGATCCACCCCAGTCAGCCAGACTCGCGCAGGTAGCTGAGCTCATCGGCCAGGGTGTCCAGATCGCGCTTGTGCTCGACCTCGGCGGGGATGATGTCGGCCCCGGTGACGCGGGCGACGGCGCCGCGCACATAGGGAGCCAGGAAGTCGTGGATGGGCCGGTCCCACCGGCGCATGCGGGTGCCCACGGCCTCCTGCTGGATGTACTGGCTGAGCGCGGTACGCTGCTGAGCGAACTTGGTGTGGAACGGGGAGGGGATGTAGCGCATGGGGTTGAGGACGCTCTGATCACCCTCGAAGAACATCTCCTCGGAATACTTGCCCATAAGCCGGCCCAACCGACCGTGCATGGCCTGCTCTTCGGCTCCTCCCAGCTCCTGGCGGAAGGTGGCGTAGCCCTGTTCGACCATGGAGCGGTTGATGTTGGTGTGGCCTGATTTTGGCAGAACGCCGGACCAGGCGCATCCTGGAGACATCAACGAGCCTCCTGCTTGACAGGCGGGCTCTGTGAGGAGTAATGAGTACATGAGTAGTAAGTACATGAGTATGTATCAGCACGATCTTCCGTTCTCCGGCTTCCCCTTCTATCTCGACCGCCCGGGCGACATCTGGAGGTGGATGTTCGCCGACGGGATCCGCGCCCTGCGCCTGGCCCGCCGGCTGAGCATCGAGCAGGCCGCCCAGCTGGCCGGCATGGAGTTCTCCCAGTGGGAAGCCATGGAGACCGGCCATCCTCCCGTCGATTCCGAGCGGCTGCGCCCGGTGGCCGCCGTTCTCGAAGTCGACTGGGAGGAACTCTCCCAGCTGCCCCGGTTCCCCCGTCTGCCCTGAACCCTCAACCAGAGCCCCCTCTCTCCCGGGGGCTCTGGCCCCTTTACTCATAACCCTATAAGCTCACCTCCAGAGAGAGGAGGTGAGTGAAATCAGTCAGACCGAAGAGGTAAAGCGTATGAACCTGAACGTACCCGTGAAGCTGCACAACAGCTTCAAGTCCATCACCGCGGCCGAAGGGCAGAACATGACCGACGTGCTGCTGGAATTTATCGAGGACTACATCCGCCGGCACGCCGCGGCCCGTCCGAAAGGGCGCCGCGCGTGAAACGCTGTGCGATCTACACCCGGGTCAGCACCGGCGATCAGCACACCGAGACGCAGATGCTCGACCTGCGGGCCATGGCCGCGCAGCGCGGCCTCGACATCGTTGCCACGTACACCGACACCATCAGCGGCGCGAAGGCGCGCCGTCCAGGACTGGACCTGATGATGCGCGAGGCGCGCCGCGGCCGCTTCGACGTGGTCCTGGTCTGGGCCTTCGACCGGCTGGCCAGGTCGGTGCGGCACTTCCTCCAGACCGTCGACGAGCTCAGCCGGCTCAACATCGAGTTCGTCAGCTTCCGCGAGCAGATCGACACGGGCGGACCGCTGGGCCGGGCGGTGGTGACGATCGTTGCCGCGGTGGCCGAACTCGAGCGCAGTCTGATCATCGAGCGGGTGCGCGCCGGCCTCCGGCGTGCGCGGCTCGAAGGCCGGCACATCGGGCGCATGCCGCTCGATCTCGATCGCGAGGCGATCTTCCGCGATCGCCAGCGCGGGCAGAGTCTCCGGCAGCTGGCAGATACTTATCGAGTCAGCCGCGCCACCATCCACCGCGTGCTCCGGCACGCTTCCGTTGTCCAGGAGAACGTAGCATGACCAGACTGTGTGCTGTTTTCGGTGCGATCGCAACTGCGGTCGCTGCCCTGTACTGCCTATCTCGCCGCCGTGTGGAGCCCGGCGGCGCCGATCTACCGAACCAGCTGCGCCAGATCCACGCCGATCTGAAGATCCAGCGCCGCGCCATCGATGACTCCCGCAGCGTCCTCAACGACGCCCACCGTCTCATCCACGGTGTCACAAAAACCCTCGAAAAACAGCCCTCGTAAACCCAACACAATCAACGGCCGGATCTCACGATCCGGCCGTCTCAAAAGGTATGGGTTCCGGGATGCCGCGCCCGCACTACCAGCTTGGCTTCCCTAATCAGAACAGCATAAAAGCAGCTTCAGAGGAAGCACCCTCAGGCACACGAAACATCTTTGACACTCCATTCCCAAACGGCTCATCGCCCCCTTGCGTTCGGAACCCTCACCAACGATAATTCGACCACGCCTCAGGAACATACGCCCGCGCGATCATATCCGCCCTTGGCGTCCAGAACTACCTGAAAGTGAGCCAAAGTACCCATGTCCGTCAGTTCAAGTGGTACCATTGTCGACCTGCCAGACCAAAGCCTTAACTTTCCACCAGCGCCCAGTCCTGAAATAATCCGTGACTACGTGGTAAATACCCTCAGATCACTTCTGCAGGACGACATATACGCAACTGCGATCGAGGGTGCGGAAGGTATCGGTAAGACTACGGTCCTTGCCCAATTTGCTCGAAAACATCCCACTACAGCCGTTTCTTTGTTCATCTCTGCGTCGAATCGAATGAGCTATGACCCAGATCTCATAAGACTCGATATTGCTACCCAAGTATATTGTGCTGCGACGGGAAGCGTTCTGGATCGGTCTAACTTCGATCCTGCACTCTTAAAGTCCTATTATTTGGAATTGCAATATAAGGCAAAGCTTACAAAATCCCTAATCTATTTCATTATCGATGGTATCGACGAGCTTGAGAGTGCTCACCGTCCGAGTGTCATACAGTATCTGTCCGATATTTTGCCGCTTGGCATTCCGCAATTTCGCTTCCTCTTTTCAGGCGATGAGCGACTATACAAAACTTTGACAGGGCCTCGCCTGATATTAAAGGCGTTTCCGTTGACTGAATTCAGCGTAGAGGAAGCGCGCGCCCTTTTGGGGGAATTTGATCTTCCGCCCGAGGCCGCCGCCGAACTGAATATCATTTGCCGCGGAATGCCCGGACGTCTTACGGGCGTACTGAGAGCCCTCAGGAAAGGC
>Ga0206833_1341_pt1 | contig 9691 bp, 9 predicted proteins | sample Alteio_BWOrgCont_32_FD_152891 | JGI IMG/M metagenome (GOLD analysis project Ga0206833, IMG submission 152891) | Enriched cells from forest soil in Barre Woods Harvard Forest LTER site, Petersham, Massachusetts, United States -... | ecosystem: Environmental > Terrestrial > Soil > Temperate forest > O... | reverse complement strand
GTTATGGCTCAAAGCCGTATTAATAATAACGAACTGCCTGATTTATTCAGGAATGTAATCAGGGATATTAAAAAGTATAATGCTGTTGGTGAGCAGCAAAAAAGAGTTGATTTTGCCAGAGAATATTTATATTCAAAACAACTAAAAAAAATAGAGCTTGCTCTGACGGTTTAATTATTATTACTATTTTGAAAATGAATACCCCGCATGAAAATTCTGCTTACTGTAGATCCTGAAATACCTGTACCACCTGTAACGTATGGCGGAATAGAGCGCATTGTTGAAATGTTGATAAATGTATATGTTAAAGAAGGCCATGATGTTACATTATGCGCTCATCCTGATTCTAAGGTACCCTGTAAATTAGTTGGCTGGAAAGGTTTGCGGAGCCAGCATAAGCCGGATATTATAAAGAATGCATTTACGCTTACTGCACTCGTTCATAGACAAAGGTTTGATGTTATACATAGTTTTAGCCGTTTGGCTTATATGACAGCTCTTTTTCCAAATCGTATCCCCAAAATAATGAGTTATCAGCGCGAACCTTCTTTGACGCAAATAAAAAAAGCTGTAAAAATTGCCAAAAAGAATACATTGGTATTTACCGGATGCAGTAATTATATCAGTAACCAGATAGCGAAAGTTGCGGAGGCTTATACTATATATAATTGTGCGCCAATTGAATATTATACTTTTGCTGAAAAAGTTGATGCTGATGCACCACTAATATTTTTAGGACGTATTGAAGATTTTAAAGGAGCCCATATTGCTATTGAAGTAGCACAAAAAACAAACAAACGGTTAATTATTGCAGGCAATATACCTAAAGGAAAAGAAGCTTATTTTGAACAAAAAATAAGACCGCATTTAAATGATAAGATAATGTATGTTGGCACGGTAAATGACCAGCAAAAAAATAAATGGTTAGGACAAAGTGCTGCTTTTTTAATGCCGATATTGTGGAATGAACCTTTTGGTATTGTGATGGCAGAAGCAATGGCCTGCGGAACGCCTGTTATAGGTTTCAATAAAGGTTCAGTTCCTGAAATTGTTGAAAACGGAATAAACGGTTTTGTTTGTGAAGATGAAAATGGAATGATAAATAATATAAATCAGATTGAAAAAATTAACAGAACAGCCGTGAGAAAAATAGCGGAAGAAAAATTTAGCAGCAATGTTGTAGCCGCAGATTATCTGAATTTATATACAACATTAAAAAACAGGAAGTAATATAAATCTGACCATCTAATTTCAAGTTACAATGCACCCTCTTAATAATTTTTTTGACAAAATATTTGTGATATCAATTCCCCGGAATAAAAACCGTCTTGATAATTTTTTTTAAAAGGATGAAAGGAATTGAAATTGAAGTATTTAATGGAGTTGATGGAAGAGATTTTTTTCCGGAGGCTGAATCCATAAACAAATTCCCCCGGGAATTTTTTGAAGAGCATGGCCTATCTTATGAGCGAACATCCATATGGAATAAGAGCCAGCTGGGATGTGCGATGAGTAACTTAAATGTTCAAAAAAAAATAATAGAATCAGATCTTAAAAATGCGTTGATTTTGGAGGATGATGCATTTATTATTCCACAACAACTTAACAATTTTGAAAAAGCAATAACTGAATTGCCCGATAATTGGGAATTATTTTATTTAGGCTACAATAACGTATCGCACTGGGCAGATAATTCGTTTACCAGGGCAATGCTTCGGATTAAATATAAACTTAAGCCTGTATTAATCGGTAATGATAAATCTTCCAACACCCCCGATAAAATGTTTTTGCCCAAATCATTTTCAAAATCATTATATACACCCGGAGTATACTATGGAACTCATGCTTATGCTTTAAGCCAGGCAGGCGCTAAAAAAATTGTTGAACTGGATACTCCATTAAATTATGGATATGACATTGCCTTAATTCATGCATGTTATAATAAAATTGTTAGGGGGTTTGCATTAAAAAAAACGTTGTTTATTCCTGAACCAGGGGCTGGTACAACATTGGTTTAAACGGTAATCTTAGCCATTGCATATCAAGATCACTTTGTAAGTTTTATTTAATTGAAGATTGTTATAATTACTACCGGCCAACCATCAACTAATCCAAGGATGTTAAAAGAAGTGGATGCTTTACTTTCAAAAGATTTTGAAGTAAAAGTATTATACAGTTATTGGGCAAGCTGGGCCTTTGAAACAGATAAAAAAATAATAGGACAATATCCAAAAAATACTTTTACAGAAGTGGGGGGAAATCCGTTTACTGCTAAGACGGATTATTTTCTGGCACGAATTATTCAAAAAACGGCATTAAAGCTTGGCACTGTACTACCTTTTTTATCAGACTATCCTATTTCACGCAATTCATTTTTTTTAACAAGGATTGCAAAAAAACAAAAAGCAGATTTATTCATTGCACACAATATAGGCGCTTTGCCTGCTGCAGTAAAAGCGGCAAAAAAGCAAAACGCTCTTTGTGGCTTTGATGCCGAAGATTATCATCGTGGCGAATATGTAAAACCGGAAGGAGTAAATTATTTGCTGACAAAAAAATTGGAAGACAAATATCTTTCCTGTTGCGATTATATTACGGCAGCTTCACCATTGATAGCCAAAGCTTACGAAACAATAGCATCAAAAAAAAAGGTAACTGTTATTCATAATGTTTTTAGTAAAAAAAACCTGCAACCGATACGTCAGCTATTACAAAATGAGGGTTTAAAAATATTTTGGTTTTCGCAAACAACCGGCCCGCACAGAGGATTGGAGTTTGTTATTAACGCTATTAATAAATTAACGCAATACAATATTTCTTTGCATCTTATGGGCAATGTTTCTGTTGAATACCGTGAGCAACTGGAAAATATGTCAGATAAACAAAATATTTTCTTTTTGCCGCCTGTTTCACCTGATAAAATTTTTTCTATTGCGGCCTTGTACGATATAGGCTTAGCTGCGGAAGTGCCATGCAATGATAACCGTAACTTATGTCTTACTAATAAACTGTTTACTTATTTGCTGGCAGGAAATTTTATATTGGCATCAGATACATTCTGGTATCGGGGTAATATATAATAACAATGATATTTCTGTATTGATAAACCAGTTGAAAATGCTATATAATAACCGGCAGTTAATCCTGGACGGACAAAAAAAAGCCCTTGAACTTGCTGCAGATGAGCTTAACTGGGAGAATGAATCAATAAAATTTTTGGACATTATTTCAAAAGTTACAGATCAGACTAAACTCCAGACACTTAATTAATTCAATTTTAATCAGACTTTACTATAAATGTATTTTTCTAAACTAGATGCTTACAGGTTTATTGCAGTAGTCCTGGTATTGTTATCGCATTGGATTACCCCTATAACGCATCTTTTCCCAATTGGTACTGCCGGAGTTTTTATGTTTTTTGTGCTGAGTGGTTTTTTAATAAGCAACATCCTGATAGGACAGGCGGTTAATCCACGGTTGCACAAAAAAAAATGGAAAGCCCTTTCTTTTTTTTATGCAAGAAGATTTTTGCGGATATTTCCAATATATTACCTTGTAATTTTTTCTTTTTTATTTATTTTTAAATACCCGTTTGTAAAAGAATACAGTAATTATTTTCTTTTCTATGGTGTAAATTTTCTTGTTTTTAAAACGGGATGGATAAGCCCGATTTGTCATACCTGGTCATTAGCTATTGAAGAACAATTTTATCTTTTTTGGCCATTTGCCATTTTGTTTTTTTCTACTAAAAGAGGTATCCTTTTTATAATAATCACTTCGTTTATTATCTGTAGTATTTTCTCTGTATTAACCTTTCAACAACACATTCTGGAATTTTTTGTACTTCCAACTCCTGTTAGTATGATAAGTTTAATAAGTGGTGCGGCATTAGCCTGGTTATATAAATTCCGAGCAGATATTTTGCAAAAGATCAGTACAAGGAATAATCTTTTATTATCTTTAGCGATATTATTATTGATACGGCTGTTTCAGAATACATTACTTTTTAACCTGTTATTTTTAGCTGCCATTACCTGGTTTTCTGTTAGTTTTATTTCATATCTCATTTCGCCATCACATAATTCATGTAATTGGTTCTGGAAAAACAGGCAGATCCTGTATCTTGGGAAAATAAGTTATGGAATTTATCTATATCATAAGTTTGTACCATTTTTACTGACTTACTTTTTTGGGTTTAATTATAATTTACCCGGTGGCAATAAATATACTTCGCACATTATTTATTATATCTTTTATCCTGTATTGTTCTTTGCGATTACTTTAATTCTATCAATTATTTCATGGGAAATATTTGAAAAGAAAATTAATAACCTTAAGGCATTCTTTGTAATAAAATGAAAGAAAAATATATTCACTTTCTCCGGTATGTCAATAAGTTTGGACTATCGCTTGCTATTCAACTGTTTTATAAAACACGAACAAGTAAAAAAAAGATAGAAAATATTGATCTCAATAACCAGTTAATACAATTGCGGCCTGGCACTACTGATGTATTTGCTTTTGATCTTATTTTTTTATGGGAAGAATATAAATTGCCACAGCTAAACTTTAAGCCGGAATTAATTATCGACTGTGGCGCTAATATTGGTTTGGCAACCGTTTATTTTTCTAATAAATATAAAGATGCTTTATGTTATTGTATTGAGCCTTCCCCGGAAAATATTCCGATTTTGGAATTGAACGTAAAGCAAAATAAAAATGTAAAGATTTTCCCGTATGCTTTGATGTCTTCATCCGAAGACGTTTTCATAAGTAAGTTATCTGCGCCAGCTGCTTTCGATGATTTTGTAGTAGAGAAACAGGCTGGCGATAATACCGAAAAAGTAAAAGCAATAACCCTTAATGAAATTCTTTCAGGAGGAAATCATACATATATAGATATACTTAAAATAGATATTGAAGGATCAGAAAAAGAAGTTTTTGCAGAAAATTATTCCGAATGGCTTGGCAAAACAAAAATCATTATTATTGAACTTCACGACAGAATGAAACACGGTTGTTCAAAAAATTTTTTTACAGCGATATCAAAATTTGATTTTGATTTTGAAATAAAAAATGAATCCTTAATTGGGTATAACCGCTCCTTAATATCTCGGTAACCAATTTTCAGTCTGTCAGAAAATAATGAATTGAGTGTTAAAAAAAATCCTCATTATATCACCGCATTTCCCGCCATCTAATCTGGCTGCAGTACATCGCAGCAGGTTGTTTGCTCAGCATTTGCCCGATTTTGGTTGGGAACCTGTTGTTTTAACGGTAGATGAAAAATATTATGAAGAAAAGCTGGATCATAATCTTGAAAAATTGTTGCCTTCGGGATTACGTATTGAAAAAGTAAAAGCATTTCCCGTTACCAAACCCCGCTTAATTGGGGATATTGGTTTGAGGGGTTTTTTACAGCTTTATAAAAAAGCAAGATCAATTATAGAAAAAGAAAAGATTGATTTCCTGTACATATTGATCCCTTCTTTTTATGTTGCATTATTAGGAAGATGGTTGCATCAAAGCACAGGAATAAAATATGGCATTGATTATATTGATCCCTGGGTACATCATTTTCCCGGCAGCGATAAGAAATTTTCCCGCCATTGGTTCAGTACCAAAATAGCCCGATTTCTGGAGCCCATTGCCGTAAAAAAAGTTTCCTTAATAACAGGCGTTGCAGAAGGATATTACAAAGGTGTAATAGACCGTAACCCATATCTTGTAAAAAATTGTGTGTTTGGCGCTATGCCTTACGGTGGCGAAAAAACAGATCACGAAAAAATTGGTCAGTTGGATATCCAGCCTTATTTGTTTAAAAAAGAAGCAGGCAAAATTCAACTTATGTATGCCGGCGCCATGTTGCCAAAAGCGTACGCACCACTGGAAAATATTTTTAAAGCGATTAGCCATAACCGTGAGTATTTTTCTTTTTTGCAGATCCATTTCATCGGTACAGGCAAACGTCCGGATGATGCAAATGGTTATAATATAAAGCCGCTGGCAGAAAAATACGGACTTTGGCAAAATATTATTTTTGAATATCCTAAAAGAATACCTTACCTGGATGTACTGATACATTTAAATGCAACAGATGGGGTATTTATTTTAGGAAGTACCGAACCACATTACACGCCTTCAAAAGTTTATCAGGGCGTTTTATCAGGCAAGCCGATATTGGCTGTTTTACATAAAGAAAGTTCAGCAGTAAAAGTATTAAAAGAATCGGGCGGAGGTATTGTATTGGATTTTAACGGAGAAAATGATATGCAGTTAATAGAGGATGGCTTTCTGCCATCAGCAAAACAATATTTTGAATGGATGAAAAGATTTGACCCTGACAAGATCCATAAAGATGTATTTGAGCAATACTCAGCGGCAAGTATAACAAAACAACTGGCTTTATTATTAAACTTAAGCATCAATCAATCTCCATGAGTAACTTGTCATCACAACCTTTTGAAAGAAATGTTTTCCTATATCTCATACAAGGTATTTTGGATCGTGATTCCTGAAAATAAAACATAAGTTTTCTATTGTTTAATTATATTTAAATGAAGCTTATCTACATCTTACTAAAATCATAGAACTGTAAATGCGGTTAGCAATAATAACAACCCATCCTATACAATATTACGCTCCATGGTTCCGGCTTTTGGCAAAAAGGAATATTGTTTTTCCGAAAGTTTTTTATACATGGTGCCAGTCGTACAAAGGGGTTAAGTTTGATCCCGGTTTCGGAAAAAAAATTGAATGGGATATCCCTTTATTGGAAGGATATGAATACACATTTGTAAAAAATACAGCTTCCGATCCCGGTTCACATCATTACAATGGTATTATCAATCCTACTTTAATTAGTGAAGTAAAACAATGGGAGCCCAATGCGGTGTTGGTTATTGGCTGGAATTTTAAAAGCCACTTAAAATGTATCCGGTACTTTCATAATAAAATCACTGTTTTTTTTCGGGGCGATTCAACATTATTAGATGAACAAAGCCAGCTAAAAAAAATACTTCGCCGTATATTTTTAAAATGGATCTATCATTATATAGATTATGCTTTGTATGTAGGTTCTAACAATAAGAAATATTTTCTGGCATATGGATTAAAAGAACGGCAATTAATTTTTACTCCTCACGCAATAGATAATGAACGTTTTGCCGAACCGGCTGAAATATATGAACGAGAAGCGGTTTTATGGCGCAGGGAAATTGGTATTAAGGAAGATGATATAGTTGTATTATTTGCCGGAAAACTAGAGCCTAAAAAAAATCCTTTTTTGTTATTGGAACTGGCAAAAAAAATTACTGATAAAAGACTGAAATTTATATTTACAGGAAATGGTGTATTGGAAGAAGAATTAAAATCATCAGCTTTTAATGATGAACGGATCAGGTTTATCGATTTTCAGAATCAACAGAAAATGCCGGTTCTTTACAGATTGGGAGATATTTTTATACTTCCATCAAAAGGCCCTGGCGAAACCTGGGGGCTGGCAATAAATGAAGCAATGGCCTGCAACCGGCCGGTCATAATATCTGACAAAGTAGGCTGTAGTACAGACCTGGTTAAAAATAATATTAATGGTATTATTTTCAATATAACATCACCGGATCGTTTAATTGGTTTTATAAAACAGTTACTTCAGGATGATACCTTAATAAAAAAAATGGGTAATCAATCAACACAAATAATAAAAGATTTTTCTTTTCAGCATATTGTTAGTGCAATAGAAAATTTAATGGTTCAATCTGTAATTTAAAATGAAACCAATTTCAATAATTCTTCCTGTATACAATGGTATCAGGTATTTATCGCTTGCTGTGGAAAGTGTATTACAGCAAACATTTACAGATTTTGAGCTGCTTATTATAGACGATTGTTCTACCGATGAAAGCTGGAAATATTTATCAACGTTGAAAGATGGCAGAGTAAAGCTTTACAAAAACGAAGTGAATAAAGGCCTCTTTTATAATCTGAATTTTTTAATTAAACAATCCGAAACACCGCTCATTAAACTTTGGTCTCAGGATGATATTATGTATCCGGAATGTATAAAAGAGGTAGTAACCTTTTACGGGCAGCATCCCAAAGTAGGTTTCATCTACACAGGGAGAGACTATATAGATGAAAATGGTAATCTTATTGAACATACTATTGACGATGATACTCCTGCAATTATAGCTACAGAATTACACACACGGATCGCATTTTATACGGGGTCAATAGCGGGTAATATTGCAAATGTAACTTTAACGCGGGATGCGCTTAATAAGGTGGGGCTTTTTAACGAAAGCATGAAAATAAGCGGTGATTTTGATATGTGGGTAAGAATAGCAAAATATTATCCCATAGGCTTTATTCGTGAATCCCTGATAAAACTTCGTAATCATGAAGGGCAATTAAGCCGGCAGGAGCAATATTATATTTATCATCTTGAGGAAGATATTCTGGTTTATAATTATTTGTTAGGTTATACTCCCAAACAACAAGGAAAGGAAGGAAGAAACATGCTTCGTAACCGGAAATTATTATTTTATCAGACATTAATGCTAAAAGCCTTATTTAAAGGGCACATAAAAACAGCATATAAATTTTTTAAAGCACTTAACAGATTTGATAATGTGATGATACTTTCCTGGTATTTTCTACGCAACAGGATTTTTAAAATGAAAAGACCCGAATTGTATTCGCATTATGAACGGATTCAATTTAAACTGATTGAAAAAAGAAGAAATTCACCCGCTGTAACTTTACCTGTTGAAAATGCGCCTCTCGTTAGTGTATTAATGACTTCATACAACCGCGAAAAATATATAGCTGAGGCTATAGAAAGTATTTTAAGTTCTTCCTACACCAATTTCGAACTCTTTATTGTGGATGATCATTCGACTGATAATACAGTATCAATAGCACGCTTTTACGAAGCACAGGATAAAAGGGTGAAAGTATTTGTCAATGAACATAATATCGGTCAGTTTGAAAACAGGAACCTCTCTGTTTCTTATGCAAATGGTAAGTATATTAAATTTGTTGATTCAGATGATTATATTTTCCCTGATACATTACAGATAATGGTGGAAGGCATGGAAAAGTATCCTCAGGCAGCAATGGGCATTTGTCAGATTAGCAATAAGGATGACAAATATTTTCCTGAACTAATTACCCCTGAAACAACTTATAAGCAACACTTTTATGGTGAAGGAGTATTGCGTTATGGACCAACAGGAGTAATTCTCAGCAAGGAAATTTTTGATAAACTGGGCGGTTTTAACGATAACAAATATGTGGGTGATACTGAGTTTTGGTTAAAAGTATCAGCTATCTATCCTATAATTAAACTTCGTCCTGCACTTGTTTTCTGGCGCATTCATTCACAGCAGGAATTTTATTACGGAATAATGTCACATTCCTATACAGAAGATGCATATAAAACATATATGGATGCTTTACAATCAGCAAATTGTCCGTTGCATCAACAGGATATTAAACGAATTGCCAGGCGGTTAAAATGGAAACAGGCCCGCGATATTTTAAGTATCGCATTAAAAAAGGGGGATTTATCAAAAGCATATAAAATTTACCGGAATTCTGATATTAACTTTTTTATATTGGTAAGCGGGGTACTGCCATATCAGATAATGAAATCCCGTTTTTAATTGCTTTTGCGTAATATTGATCTTTA
>Ga0206833_1234_pt2 | contig 9695 bp, 8 predicted proteins | sample Alteio_BWOrgCont_32_FD_152891 | JGI IMG/M metagenome (GOLD analysis project Ga0206833, IMG submission 152891) | Enriched cells from forest soil in Barre Woods Harvard Forest LTER site, Petersham, Massachusetts, United States -... | ecosystem: Environmental > Terrestrial > Soil > Temperate forest > O... | reverse complement strand
TATTTGAAGTAATGGAAGAAAAACAAATAACAATAGATGGCGTAACTCACGAAATGCGTTTTCCTTTTATAATACTTGCTACACAAAATCCAATTGAACAGGAAGGAACTTACCGTTTACCCGAAGCGCAATTAGATCGTTTTCTTTTTAAGATCGATGTGCAATATCCAACATTGCAGGAAGAAATAAATATCTTAAGCAACCAGCATGGAAAAACGCAATTGATAAGCGAAGTGAATAAAGTTTTAACGCCTTTGCAAATACAGGAATACAGAAGTATTGTTCAGACAATTATTGTTGAACCAAGGCTGATAGAATTTATAGCAAAAATTGTAAATGAAACGCGCAATAATCCCGCATTATATCTGGGCGCATCGCCAAGGGCATCGCTGGCCATATTGCGTACAGCCAAGGCCAACGCGGCAATTAAAGGCAGGGATTTTGTAACACCCGAAGATATTATAGAAATGGCGCCACCTGTTTTGCGCCATCGCATAATACTCACGCCCGAAAAAGAAATGGAAGGCTTGACAGCAGACGGGCTGATCGATACAATTTTAAAATCAATTGAAGTGCCGAGATAAATTTTAAGTGCTATGTGATAAGTATTAAGTAATAATTTTTTGAACCGGCATTTGATACTTAACTCATCATCGTTGTGTCACTCACTTGTACGGCATACCGTTATTCATCTGGCAAAATAATAAAAAAACAAACGTTTGAATAACAAACAAACTACAAAATAAAATAATAAACAAAGTCCCCTTCAGAAGATTTAAGGACAGCGCTATGAATTTGTATAAAAAATATATCGGCAGTTTATTTTTAACAACAAGATTTTATGTTGTTACAATTGTCTGCATTGTATTATTCATAGTATCTTATTTTTATCCGCCATTATTATTTGTACCAAAAACATTGTGGTATACTATCATCACGCTGTTTTGTATTGATTATATCATTCTTTTTTTTATCAGTAAAAGCCCTGTTGCCAAACGGATAACATCCGGCAGGTTCAGTAATGGAGACGATAATAAAGTAACCTTAAAAGTAACCAACGCAGCACTCTTTAATGCATCGATGGAAATCATCGATGAATTACCCGAGCAGTTTCAAAAAAGAGATTGGCTGATAAAGCGTCAGCTCAAAGCCGGTGAACAAAAAGAAATTGCTTATACGTTGCGGCCAACTGAGCGCGGAGAATATCATTTCGGTAATATTCTCATATATATAAAAACGGGATTGGGTTTAGCAATGCGGCGCCATACTATTAAGGCAGAAGAAATGGTTCCGGTATATCCTTCGTTTATGCAGTTGCGTAAGTATGAGTTGCTTTCGCAAACAACCATGCAATCAGAACATGGTAATAAACGGATGCGTAAGATCGGCCACAGCATGGAGTTTGAGCAGATAAAAGAATACGTATCCGGAGATGATATTCGTACGGTTAACTGGAAAGCTACTGCCCGCAAATCATCATTAATGGTAAATAATTATACTGATGAAAAGAGCCAGCAGGTTTATTGTATTATTGATAAAGGACGATTGATGAAGATGCCGTTCAATAATTTAAGTTTACTGGATTATGCGATCAATAGCACATTAGTACTAAGCAGTGTTTGTTTGCGAAAACAGGATAGGGTAGGACTGATTACTTTTTCCAATAAAATGGGAACAGTATTGGCTGCTGAAAGAAAACCAATACAACAGGAAAATATTTTACAATTACTTTATAATCAGGAAACAGCATTTTTAGAAAGTGATTATGAAATGCTTTATATGCAGGTACGCAGCAGAATAAAACAACGCAGCTTGCTGATCTTATTTACCAATTTTGAATCATTGTCGGGCTTAAAAAGGCAGTTGAATTATCTGCGTTCTATTGCACGACATCATTTGCTGATGGTCGTGTTCTTCGAAAATACAGAACTGCAGCAACTTTCAACAATTAATGCTACAACTTTGGAAGATGTATATGTAAAAACAATCGCTGAGAAATTTGATTTTGAAAAAAGGCTTATCGTAAAAGAACTTTTAAAACATGGAATACTTTCTATTCTTACATCGCCTGAAAATTTAACAGTGAATACCATTAATAAATATCTGGAATTAAAATCAAGACAAGCCATTTAAAATTGACAATTTTTAATTTATAACTCAAAAATTTGGCACGCAGAGAAACATATCGTTCAAGAAATATTGATAAGATAGAAGATGAAAAACCAGGCTTTTATAATAAAGCAGATTTTATTATTAATGAAGCCAAACAACAGGAATTTGAAGATGGCAAATTATTGCTGATCAATAAACCATTGCACTGGACATCTTTTGATATCATAAGAAAGCTCCGTAGTTTGTTGCGCATTAAAAAGATCGGGCATGCAGGAACGCTGGATCCTTTGGCAACAGGGCTTGTAATAGTTTGTACAGGCAAGTTTACCAAAAAGATAAATGATTACATGGCGCAGGAAAAAGAATATACCGGCCATTTTACTTTAGGCGCTGTTACTCCATCGTATGATCTGGAAACAGAGCCTGAACAGTTTAAAGATTATTCTTTTATTACTCCTGAAATGCTGGAAGCCGCTATCCATAAATTTATTGGTGAGATAGAACAATTGCCGCCAATATATTCTGCTATAAAAAAAGATGGTGTTCGGTTGTATGAACTGGCGCGAAAAGGTGAGGAGATTGAATTGCAAACAAGAAAAGTATTTATTAAAGATTTTACAATTACAGACATAAATTTACCAGAAGTAGAATTTAAAGTAACCTGCTCAACGGGAACGTATATACGAAGCTTGGCGAATGATTTTGGTGTAGAATTAGGTTGCGGCGCTTACCTAAGTAGTTTATGCAGAACGAGGATTGGCAAGTTCAGTTTAGATGAAGCTTTGACTATGCAGGCATTTGAAGAAAACCTTCAATAAAGGTATGCAGTACAAGTGAGTGACACAACGATGCTGAGTTAAGAACAAATGCCCATCCCAAAAAAATTTTCTACAATTTTTTATTGTTTATCAATTGCGACAATGCTGGCTACGGCTTTGTTTGTATTCGCATCTACTTTAAAATAAATTGTTCCATCAGTTGTGCTGCTGAATTTGGCAGATGGAATTAATATGTTTTGCAGTGCTTCATTTACTTTGGTGGTATAATCCTGTCCTGTGCTTTGGTTGATGAATTGATTTACCTGGTTATAATCCAGCGAATCTTTGCTGACTACGATTGCCATAAAATCTTTGTTACCAATACTATCCGCCATTAAGGATTGCCCGTTGGGAAATAAACGGTATCCGGTAATTCCGCAATACGGCGAATGTTTGTTGGTGTAAGGAAAAAGCACGTAGCTGTCACCGTTAGTGTCCTGCCCGAAAATATAAATGTAACAAGCTGTGGAATTTTTTATCTCCATTTTAAAGCGTGTGCCTTTTATTATGGGCGCGGAAGTTTCAAATAAATTATTGCTGACAATTTTTAAAGGGATATATTTTTTAGTATCATTTTCAACCAAACCAATTGTACACTCCAGCGGAATGTTAGCAACGGCGCTGGTTTTGGGCAATGGGTCAATCCCATACGCTTCGCGGACAAAGTTTTTAAAATCAGCGTAACGTATCCATGCAATACCATTTTGTCCCCAATCCGAACCCCAGCTATTCATAATTTGAAAAGCGCCGCCATCTTTACGGTCATCATAACCAATCACGCACATCGCATGTCCGCCCATTCCAGTTTGCGATTCATCGTCTGCTTGTGGTGTCCACAATTCCTGGCCCATCATACTTTGCATAAACTATTACCTACCATCATGCCAATTACTACCGGCGCATCTTTTGCCAAATGTTCTTTTATCGCTCTTATATTAATTGAGTTTACATCATCGCCGTTTGTCAATCTTGTAAAACCATGAATGTCATATTGCTGTCCTTCCTGAACCTGTTGATTGTCTGGAACTCTATCGCAATCCTGGTCGTTATATGGATATTGACTTAATGGTACGCCGCCATTTTTTTGCATCGTTTCCATAGCATTTTCAACATACGAACCATCACAACCTTGTAAGCGAATTTGATTATATAAATAAGATGGGCTGAATGCAATTGAATCGGGATTGTCGCCGGTTGCAGCAGCAACAGCAATTGTTTGTGCAGCATACGCGCTGCTCCATGCTACACAACTTCCCTGCTGTCCCTGATTAAGCCGCTTAGGCGCAAAACGCAGTAGTGACACAGCTTCCGGTAAAGGGTTCTTTCCGCTATCATCTTCCAGTCCTTCATAAACGGAAGCTTTGCCAAATTGATTGGGATCATAATTATATCCACTTTGCGAGAATAAATTTTGTACTGCCGCAGTACTGTTACAACCTCTTCCAAAAAAGAAATAAGCGCCTGCGCCGAGCACTAATAAAACAATAATTCCTCTGCTGCCAAAAAGGGAAAATATTAATGGGATCAATCCTAATAAACCGCCACCACCGCCGGAAAAATTTCCGCCACTTCCGCCACCACCATTATCTTGATTTTGATTGGAGCTTTCAGGGTCATCAACCATTCTTATAGGCATAAATTATTTTTTATTTTGTAAGAAATAATAATTACAGAAAATAAGACAGATTTTTTAACTGTTGCGTTCGTTTAAGGATAATATTTTTTTGAAATTACTGGAACGGATAATTAATTCCGATAGAAAAATTTAAATTTTCGTATCGCCAAGCCCTGTATCTGTCGTCATTAATAGTTTGCCCCGGGTTTGCCGGATCAGGTACTACAACGCCCCGTTTAAATATATTATCAAAAGTAATGTCCGGAAATTGCCATCCATCATTTTCAGTAATATCAGGGCGTTTCACTCTAAGGCCCATATCAAATCTTATTAAAAAATAATTAAAATCAAAACGCAGGCCTGCGCCAATGTCAGCGCCTAATTCTTTATATAGATTAGAAAATTGAAATTGCAATGTATCATAACCAGGGCCGGTATGGTTATTTTTATAATCCCAGATATTACCTATATCAGCAAACAAAGCGCCTTTTACTGCAACTGAATTAGGGATAAGCTGAAAAAGATCATGACGGTATTCATAATTAAATTCAAGCTTTATATCGCCTGTTCTTATTGCAAAAGTATTACCGGTTGGGTCGTAAGGAGGCAATGGCTGTCCGCCAATGCCAATGCCGCGTATAGGCCAGCCACGCATACTGTTGGCACCGCCGCCATAATATTGTTCAAAGAACGGAAGTGTCGTATCACTTTTACTAAGCGGGATGCCAAGGCCGCCAAAAAGATGAATAACGTTTGCGGATAGACGATGTGTTGTTGTGTAGGTATAATCAACATCTGCTTTTACAAACTTGCGCATATAATTTTTAAAGAGGCCAAAAACGCTTCCATATATCAAACCAGATTCTTCTATATTGGCTTTAAAATTGCGCAGCCTGTTTGGATGTTTGCTGAAAGTAGAAGAGTAAGAAAATTCTTCGCCCATAACAAGTGCTGTATTGAATGAGTAATTTAAATATGGAAATGAATCAATGGTATTTCTAAAACTATCAGTCTGGTCATATAGATAGGAAAACTCTACGTTTAACAGTTTTAATATTTTAGTCCGGTTTGGATGTGCGGCTGATACCCATTTGCCGCCAAATGCAAGACCGAAATTTTGCATTTTAAAAAGCTGAATGCGGTTTACATAAGATACACTTGAGTTAATAAAAGATTCCTGCGATATTAGTTTTTTCTTATCAGAAACAAACCATTTTACTGGTTTAATTATTCTTGGAAAGGATATAGTATTGGTATATCCGAGTTCATTTGAATTTATCCTTTGATTGGTATTTAATTCATCCAGGTTAAATTCCACACCGGCATTAATGGCATGTGTCATTTTAATGGCTTCTTTATGTACATTTCTGTTTTGTAAAGATGCATTCACTGATAATCCCAGTAAATCGCCGGTTGTTACGGCGCCGATAGTATTAACGCTGCTGTTGGATGAATAACTTGCTTCAACATTTGTTTCAAATCCATATTTTTTTGTTGGAAATAACTGAATAATGATATCAACTTTTCCTACACTGTCGGTACTTTTATTTTTTTCATCTATCTGCACCAATACACTTTGCCATACACCTGTATTGGAAAAGCTGTTGATCGTTTTGGCATAATTATCCTGGTTATATACATCTCCTTTTTTAAGATAGATATTTCTTGCAAGAAACCCGGTACGGAATAATTTTTTGTGGTAACGTATGATATACCCGTTTTTCTGCGTAACCGTATCCCGGAACTGTGTTTTATTTAATGTATCTGTTGGCTGAAAATCAGGATAGATATAAATATTATTGACGTAATATTTTTTTAACCGGTCGGTATCTGAAACGGGATTAGTTATAAGTGTCAGTTTGATAGTTGGTTTATTTTTTGCATCCTTTGCCTGCTCTAATAAAGCAAGGCTTTCAAAAGGATCGTCTGAAGCGTTGGTAAGAATTGCGGCGGTTGTATCGCCAATTACTTTTATATCGTCTGATGTAAATTTATAATAACCATTATTGCGGAATAATTCCACGAGCCTGCCTGTTTCATTCAATACATTGTCTTTGGAAATAGGATTGCCTTTGGCAAGAAAAGATTTTGACTTTGTATTTAAAGCCAGTTGTTCCATTTCTGGATTTGTGAACTGGTAACTAACTGTGTCAATTAAAGTAGGTACGCCAACATTCACCGTATAAGTTACCGTAACCCTTTTTTGTTTTTCATAAGTAGAAGTATCAGCATGAAAATCAACAGTTGATTTGTAATAGCCAAGGTGCATCATGGAAGCTTTCATGTTGCGGGCGGAAACGGCCGAATAACCACTATCATAAGCCGGTGGATTATCTATATAATGAATAAAGAAAAAGGCATCGGTTATAGTAGTTTTAGAACTGTCATCCAATTGACCGAGCAGGCGTTGTACTAAATTTATTTTTTCATCAGCAGTAAAATTTCCTCCTTTAACTTCGATATTATTTTTAAAAACGAATGGCCTGGTAAACGCAGCTTTTTTCTTTTTGCCGTTTTGATATTTAAACTGACGGGGAATGGTGCACGATGATAACAAAACCGATATGAAAAAAATATTTTTCAACCATTTAACGAACCATAAATTACGGTGGATATTGATCGCCATATAAAAATTAAAAAGCCTGTGTTAAGTAAATCACATATCAAATATATTCAAAGTTTACACCACAAAAAATTCAGGGATGAAGAAGGTGCCTTTATCGCCGAAGGCGCAAAAGTAGTAATGGAACTTTTATCATCCTCAAAATTTATATGCAAACAACTGATTGCATTGCCGCAATGGATAGACGAAAATGAATCAGCCATTAAAAAATATTACAAAGACGAAATAACAGCCGCAAAGGATTTTGAACTGGAAAAAATATCTGCATTAACTACGCCTAATCACGTTCTGGCTGTTTTTGAAAAAGCAAAAGAAGAAGTAATTATTGTAAAAAAGAAAATAACATTGATGCTTGATACAATCCAGGATCCCGGCAATCTCGGCACTATCATCCGCATTGCAGATTGGTTCGGTGTTTCAAGTATTGTTTGCTCGGTTAATTCGGCGGATGTTTATAATCCCAAAGTGGTACAAAGTACAATGGGCAGCATTGCAAGAGTAAATATTATTTATACTGATTTAAAAGAATGGCTTTTAAAAAACAGGCAGGTAAAAATTTTTGCCGCTGCTTTAAAAGGCGAGTACATAAATACGATAAAAAATATTGATGAAGCGATTATAATAATCGGCAACGAATCAAAAGGTATCAGTGATGAATTATTACAAATAGCCGATAAAAAAATAACCATCCCAAAAATTGGCGAAGCGGAATCTTTAAATGCAGCAGTTGCAACAGGCATTATTTTATCTCACCTGATTAAGTAGTAAATATGATATGTATTAAGTAAAATACTTAGGACTTACGACTTACTACTTAATACTTACCTGAATTGTATAGCTTTTACAGGCTTTATTCTTTTTACCAATAATGTTGGGATGATAAGTGTTGCAAAACAAACCAGCAATGTAATAAGGTCAACCAGCCAAACCTGCCACCAGATTACCTGCGCATGTGCCACTGACATATAATAGGCTTCTTCATCTAATTTAATAAATCCTGTTTTTTCCTGTATCTGGCAAACGGCTACGCCCAATATTGTTCCTAAAATGATACCTGTAAAAGTGATAACAGTTGTGTTGTATAAAAATATCTTTTGGATAGTCCAGTCTGTTGCACCAATGGCTTTTAAAATGCCCGTCATTTTTGTTCTTTCTAAAACGATAATTAGCAGGCAGGTTATTAAATTTACCACAGCCACTATCATCATTATAGATATTAAAATGAGTTTCATCTTATCCTGTAAGGCAAGCCAGTCGAAAATATTAGGGTTGATTTCCCTGACCGTCATGCTATACCATTTCTCCGGCAACTGGCTGTAATCTTTAATAAGATTATTAACAGAATCCATCTGCGTATAATCATTTAAAAAAATTTCATAACCGCTGATCTCATCTAGTTGCCAGTTATTAAATCTTCGTATAAGATTGATATCGCATAAAGCAAAACCTTTATCATAATCATCAATAGAGGTTTTAAAAATGCCGGAGATACGTACTTTAACTGCTGTCTTTTCACCGTTTTCCTGCAAAAAGAAAATAAGCGTACTGTCGTTTACAGCAGCTTTCAACTGATTTGCATTGTATGCAGAAATGCAAATGTCTTTACTGAAGCCGCTATCTTTTAAAACAGGCCACGAGCCCTGTAACAGAAATGGTTTTAATCTTGCAGAATCAAACGTTTTATCAAAACCTTTCATCAAAACATTTATAATATCCGAATGAAATTTTATGATGGCTGATTTAGTAGCATAACGTTCAACTGTTTTTACCTGTGGTAATTTTGCAATGTAGTTTTCTACCGTATCATCCTGCATTATCGTGTATGCTGCTTCGGCTGTATTTCCGCGCGTGTCAACGGATTGCTGTACCAGAATATGCCCGAAAAAACTAAAAACCTTATTGCTGATAACCTGCTGAAACCCATTGGCAAAACTCAATGTGATAATCATTACCGCTACGCTGATAGCAGTAGCGCCGGTTGCCATCCGTATAATAAAACGCGAAAAAGTTTTTTGCCGGTTAAATGCTATCCGCTTTGCTATAAATGTGGAAATATTCAATTGGCTTTATTTTTACAATAGATTAATTATATTGTACCTGATTTTCAAAACTAAACCTTTTATTACAACCCATGCTCTTCTCTGGCAGTAACTTCCAGTTCTTCAGGAAAATTTTCATCAGCAATTATCCAACTGTGATAACGACCTACTTCAATTGTATCACCTAATCCTTTAAAAAGTGGCGCTTTTGAATTGGTAATTTGAACGGGAGTTGCCACTCCATGATAAACTGTACTCAAATTTGTTAGCTTGCCGCCAAAAGCTTCGCCAATTGCCTGATGCCCCAAACACACGCCCAGTATGGATTTCGTTGCAGCATATTCTTTTATCAAAGGCAATAACAAACCAGCTTCTTCTGGAATTCCAGGTCCTGGGGACAAAATGATTTTATCGTATTCTTTCACTTTTTCCAAAGCAATTTGGTCGTTGCGATACACATCTACTTTTTGATGCAATATCTTTTCCAC
>Ga0206833_1339_pt1 | contig 9736 bp, 4 predicted proteins | sample Alteio_BWOrgCont_32_FD_152891 | JGI IMG/M metagenome (GOLD analysis project Ga0206833, IMG submission 152891) | Enriched cells from forest soil in Barre Woods Harvard Forest LTER site, Petersham, Massachusetts, United States -... | ecosystem: Environmental > Terrestrial > Soil > Temperate forest > O... | reverse complement strand
GAGGCCTACATCACCAAAACAAAAAAGAAATCAGAACTGGAGCGTATGGCCGATGCTAAAACAGTATCAGGCGCTTTTACAGGCAGCTACGTGCTTAATCCGCTTAATGGCGAAAAGATACAGATCTGGATTGCAGATTATGTTTTGGCAGGATATGGAACCGGCGCCGTAATGGCCGTACCATCAGGCGATCAGCGCGATTACCTGTTTGCCAAGCATTTTAATTTGCCGATAGTCCCTATCATCGACATACAAAAAATTGAAACCGAGGCCGACCCAACCAAAGAAGGTAAATACATTAATTCGGACTTTATTAATGGCTTAACCTACAAAGAAGCAACAGCAGCCGTCGTAGCCAAACTGGAAGCTATCGGCGCAGGCAAAGCAAAGGTTAACTTCAGGATGAGGGATGCCATATTTGGCCGCCAGCGTTATTGGGGCGAACCGGTACCGGTTTATTTTAAGGACGAATTACCTTATTTAATTGAAGCAAATCATTTACCATTGGTACTGCCCGAGGTAGATAAATATTTACCTACCGAAAGTGGTGAACCACCTTTGGCCCGCGCAGAAGGCTGGAAGTATAAGCCCCACCCAAACCCTCCCCGGAAGGGAGGGCTTTCTGAGCAAACTGGTGATTACCGTGAAACCGCCGATCCTGTTTATTATGAACAGTTGAAAGAATATAGCCAAGCTAATAGAAGCCAACCCACTGAAGCAGAAAACATTCTTTGGCAGTTATTAAGAAAGGACCAAGTAGGGCATAAAATCAGAAGACAACATGCAATTGGACAATTCATTGCGGACTTTGTTTCGCTACAAAAGGGACTGATTATTGAACTCGACGGACATCATCATAAACTAAACAAAGAGGCAGACGATGCCAGAACCGAAGTATTGAATCATTTTGGTTTTACGGTAATCAGATTTACAAATGATGAAGTTTTAGAAAGTCCTGCCAATGTTTTCGAAAAAATAAAACACAAGTTAGATACTCTACCAAATAGAGATAAAACTTTAATTACCGGCGATATCGAAGGCGACGCTAAAGTCTCCCCTACCGGGGGAGATTTAGAGGGGGCTGATGCTTATGAATACGAACTAAGCACCATGCCTGGTTGGGCAGGTAGCAGCTGGTACTGGTACCGCTACATGGATGCTAATAACGATCATGAATTTGCATCAAAAGAAGCCATAGCCTACTGGAAAGATGTTGACTTGTACATTGGCGGCAGCGAGCATGCTACCGGGCATTTACTATACAGCCGTTTCTGGAACAAGTTTATGAAAGACTTAAACCTGGTAGTGGAAGAAGAGCCTTTTAAAAAGCTGATTAACCAGGGCATGATACAGGGCCGCAGTAACTTTGTTTACAAAGCGACACCAGGCTTAGTTTATAGGCCATCTGAAGATAATTTCACAAGACCTGAAGTTTTCGTATCCAAGGGGATTTATGATCAATACAAAAATGATACTTCTTTAAGAGAAAAGATTATATCGGTTTACAAAAGTTTGATCCCACCTAATATTAGTATTTCTGATTTAGAAATAGCCGCTTTACATGTAGATGTTAACATCGTCAATAATGATTTATTATCTATAGAAAAATTTAGAAATTGGAGATCAGAATATAAAGATGCTGTCTTAATTCTTGAAGACGGTTCAATCTCCTCCCCAGCCGGGGGAGGCCGGGAGGGGGCTTACATCTGTGGTGTTGAGGTTGAAAAAATGTCGAAATCAAAATTCAACGTGGTTAATCCCGATGATTTGATTGAGCGTTATGGCGCCGACACTTTACGCATGTACGAAATGTTTTTAGGGCCGCTGGAGCAAAGCAAGCCGTGGAACACCAATGGCATAGAGGGTGTGTTTAAGTTTTTACGCAAATTCTGGAGGTTATTTCATAACGATGCCTGGGAATTTACTGTATCAAACGATGAAGCTACCAAAGCGGAGTTAAAATCATTGCATAAAATTATCCGCAAGGTTGAGGAAGATGTTGAGCGTTTCTCGTTCAATACATCTGTATCCAGCTTTATGATAGCCGTTAACGAGCTTACCGATTTAAAATGCAACAAACGCAGCATTTTGCAGGATATGGTGATCATCCTGTCGCCTTATGCGCCGCATATTTGCGAGGAGCTTTGGGTATTGCTTGGTAATGAGGCCGGTACTTTATCGTATGCTCCTTATCCTAAATTTAACGCTGCTTATTTAATTGAGGATGAGTTTGCTTATCCTATTTCCATCAACGGTAAAACAAAAATGAACTTAAACATATCCCTGAGCCTTGAGCCAAAGGATATTGAAGCCGCAGTTTTGGCTAATGCCGATGTACAAAAATACCTTGACGGGAAAGCTCCTAAAAAGGTAATTGTTGTAAAAGGACGGATAGTAAATATTGTTTTATAAGAAAGAATAGCGGGCTGGTTTGTCACCAGAGTGTCTTAAAGACACAATAATTGCAACATTGCATTGTAACTAATTTATTACACATAACTAATGTCAAAAATAAAGCGGTAAAGCGTGTAACATTTCAAGTATTTTCGCCTCCAATTAGAAAAATTACCAGAAATGAAGCGTTTTTACATAATTATAGCAATATTTTGTTGTTTTGCGACGGCAGCCAACGCACAGTTTGGCGCAGGAGGAGGATCGACTACAGTAGGGAAAATATCAGGTACACTGATTGATTCTGTTACCAAAAAACCTATGGACTATGCTTCTGTAGGTTTATACCATAGTGGCGGCAAAAGCCCGATGACAGGTGTTGTTACCGACGAAAAAGGAAACTTTAAGCTGGATGGTGTAAAACCCGGCAGTTATAAGTTAGTTATTACATTTATCGGCTATCCGTCTAAAACAATTGACCCCGTAGTTACTACCGATTCAAAGCCCGATAAAAATTTAGGGCAGGTTTTGGTTTCGCCAGGCCAAAAGGTGTTAAAAGAAGTAACCGTTACCGGCCAAAAGGCTTTAGTTGAAAATCACATTGATAAATTGGTTTATAATGTGGAGAAGGACCTTACAGCGGCAGGTGGCAATGCATCAGACGTATTACAGAAAGTGCCATTGGTTGCTGTGGATATAAATGGTAACGTTTCTGTCCGTGGTGACGGCAACGTGCGTGTATTAATTAACGGCAAACCCTCTGGTGCAACAGCAGCCAGTTTATCTGATTTATTGAAAGCTATTCCGGCCGACCAGATCAAATCAATCGAAGTTATTACCAATCCATCTGCCAAATATGATGCAGAAGGTACCGCCGGTATTATCAACATCGTAACCAAGCAAACAAATATGTCGGGGTTAAGTGGTTCAGTAAGCGGTGGTTTTGGTACACGTCAAAATAATGGTAACGCCAATATCAACTACACCAAAAACCGTTTAACACTTTCGGCTAACTTTGGTGGTAACTTTACCTGGCCGCAAACGTCTATTACGCAATTTAACCAGGATTTCCATCCCGATAGCACTACTCATACCACACAATCAAGTAACGGCACAAGCCGTGTTAAGCGATATAGCTTTTTAGGGTCTTTTACGGTAGGTTATGACTTTAATAAGTATAATAACATAACATCGACCTTTAGGGTAACTGACGGTACGTTTAATACCAATGCTACTTCGACAAACTTCAAAGAAGATTTTTTTGATGCAGGCAACGATTATAACTACACCTCAAATACAGTTGGTCATAACTCTTTCGGAGGCTTTGACTGGAATATTGATTATACCCATAAATTCCACAAAGAAGGTGAAGAAATTAGTTTATCAACCCAATGGAGCCATAGTTCTATTGTAACGGATTATACTACCATATTCTCGTCTGTTTTTGCCAACCAGGAAGATAATATTGATGGTGTTAATAATGAATATACTGTCCAGTTAGATTATACTTTACCTATCAATAAGATTTTAAAACTGGAAGCTGGCGGTAAAGAGATTATCAGAAGAATAAACAGTACATCGAATGTATTTTCACCTGATAGTACCGGTACTTTGGTGTTCGATCCAATTAACTCCAATTTATATAATTATAATCAAAATGTTAGTGCTGGCTACGGTGTATTAACCGTTACTATGCCAAAAAGTTATACCATTTTAGCCGGAGCGAGAATTGAAAACACTGATATTCATGGCGATCCGATAAATAATTCAGAAGCTTTGTCCCCGTTCAGCCAAAATTACAACACATTTATTCCAAGCTTAACTTTGCAAAAAGCACTTACGCCAACGCAAACTCTTAAGTTAAGTTATAGCAAACGCATAACACGGCCAAGCTTACAATACTTAAATCCGTTTCTTAACAAGAGCAATATATTAGCTCAAACTGTGGGTAATCCAACCTTAGGTCCGGAAACATCACAAACTGTTGAGTTAAACTATAACACGTTCATTAAATCATCCGTAATTAACTTCTCGGTTTATTATAAGTATAATGATGGATTGATTCAGAATATAACAACAATTATTCCTGTTAATGACGGTCCTGGTGGTTTGACGAGTGGCACGCTTTCAAGATACTATAACATAGGTACAAACAATTCATTTGGCGCAAGCTTTTTCGGATCAATAAACCCAATTAAGATTTTAACTATCAGGGGAAGTATCAACGCGTTTACGTTCGACCCAACTGCTTATCCGCAATTTAGCAGTTTCCAAACAGAAAATAGTGTCAGAATATCATACAATGCTTTCTTAAGCGGGTCGGTAACATTGAGTAATGGTTTCATTGCCGAAGTATTTGCAGTTGAAAATTCACCAAGATATACCATACAGGGAAGCAATCCGGCATTCAGTATATTGGGCGCAGGCGTAAGAAAACAAATACTTAACAAAAAGGCCTCTATTGGTATTAATACGATTGAGCCATTCAGCAAATACAAAGACTTTAACTCAAGCACTACAAGCCCAGGGTTTTCACAAACCAGCAAGTTTGAGTTCCCTTTCCGCTCTGTGGGGTTAACATTTAGCTACACTTTTGGTAAAGTAAGCTTTAGCAATCCTCAACAACAAAAGAAAGGCTTGAATGATGATCAGAAACAAGGCGACCAGGGTGGCATAGGTGGCCAATAGTCTTGTTTGAAGAAGTCTTGAGTCTGAAGTTTTAAGTCGACAGTCAAAATCTAAGATTAAGAAACAGGAATCAGGGAGATAACATCTCCGGTTCCTGTTTCTTTGTTTATGAGGAATGCCCTTGCGCACATACTTATTTAACAGAAAAGAATTAAGCACACCAGTTTTTGTTTCCTGACCCTTGGCTCTTGACTAAAGACTTCCTACTCAAGACTTAGGACTACCCACCTACTCTACCTCAATACCTATCTGTTTAAGTAAAAGCGAAGCGTTAAAGGTTTTACATTCGCCGTGTTTTAGCTTGTAATCAAACAGCATTTCGCCATCTTTTACTTTTATATCGAAGTAAAAATTGCGTACATAATCAGGATGGGCGGCTTCCAGTTCGGCAATTTGTAAATCGTGTGTAGCAACCATCCCCACTCCTTTCTTTTTAATCAATTGCTCTATTACTGCTTTTGAGCCGCGGTACTTATCAACCGAATTGGTGCCACGCAGCATTTCATCAATTAAAAAGAAAACCTTCTGATCGCTCTCAACCGCCTTCAGCAGCATTTGCAAGCGGTCAAGTTCGGCCTTAAAGGTAGAGGTGCTCTCATTCAGCGAATCCTTAATCCGCATATAGGTAATGATAATAATAACTGAAACTTCCATTTCAGCTGCACAAACCGGTGCACCACAAAGCGCCAGTACGGTATTAATTCCTATAGTGCGTAAAAAGGTACTCTTACCGGCCATGTTCGAGCCTGTTATAATGTCGATTTTAAAGGTATTCTTCAGTTCAAAATCATTATCAACCCTTTTATCACTATTAATCAGCGGATGCGAGATCTTTTTTGCTATTACGGTATAGCCTTCGCCACTGGCAATTTGAGGCATACACCAATCAGGGTAATTAATGCGCAAACTTGCCAGGCTAATGATGGCCTCAAACCCGGCAACTACATCAAAAGCTATTTCAAAACTCTGGTGATTGTTTTTTTTCCAGTTTTCAATGGCTATTACCTGCCTTATATCCCACAAATAAAAAATATTAAGCACAAATTGAATCACCAGGTTTAAGCGGTAATTCAGTTTATTGATATGGCGCGAAAGCTGTTGTATCTTATCAGAAACATGTTGCCCCTCTCCTGTTTTAATTTTTGCCGATACCTGCTGTAAATAAGCCGACTGCCAATCTTCATCTTCAATACTTTTAAAGGCCAGTACAAAATGGGCCAGTGTTTTACCAATTCTTCCGGCAATCAGGTCCGTCTTATTGACAGCTTCTTTCCGCGATGAAACCAGCCGGTTATTAAACAGCATTAGCACCGGAACAAAATAACGCACCGGCATATAAAATACAGCCACTATAATAACCCCAAGCATTAGGTAGGGCGCTATTTTGCTATACAGGTTCAGCCATTTTTCATTTTCTAATTCAACCGGTATTTTTAAGTATTCGAGCAGGTTTTTGATTTGTTCACGTTGTTGTTTTAACGAGAACAAGAGATGAGCCTGCAGATCAAGCTTCCATTCATTTTTACCGGCTATTTCATCAACCGCCTGCTGACGCTTTATAATAACCTCTTTGGCAGCAGGTGCACTTAGCCATTTAGCCAGCTTTACCATACCCGGAAAAGTGGCTGCCCTGTTTATGAGTTGAAACAATGAATTGCTGCCGAAAATATCCAGATCAGATGCATAATAATATTTCTCGTTACTAAACATTGCACCATTATCATACATATTGCCCCGGCTTTGAATACTCACTATTTCATTTTCATTTACTTTTTTTATGTCCTGATAATAATTGCGTTGCGTTTCAAAGTGGTTTTGCTTTTTTATAAGCCAGCTAAAGCAAATAATTAAAACGGCTACTGTAAAAGCTATAATACCGATGTCATCAACAGCAATAGCGAAGCAAACAGAAAGGATAAACAGCCCGAATGCCGCCAGCCTGTATAGGCCATAGTTATTTGCCAGTTTCTTATATTTGTCAGCTTCCTGTTGGGCTAATGCTGATGTTTGGCGGTAATGGTCAATAATGTTTGGTTCCATTTTCAATAAAAATCAGGCTAAATAAACGGATATATTTTAATAAACATTTTATTTATTTCATGAAGATCACTTTTTTAACCGTTGGCAAAACTGAGGATGCTTATTTAAAAGATGGCATCGAAAAATATGTTAAACGTTTAAAACATTATACCAGGCTATCTATCATTGATCTGGATGAGCTCAAAAATACTAAAGCCTTAACCCGCGAACAGCAAAAAGCTAAAGAGGCCGAGCTTATCCTCAAAAAAATAACACCCCTGGATTACGTTATTTTACTGGACGAAAAAGGCATGGAGCTGTCATCAGTAAAATTTGCTGCTTATATCGAAAAAAAAGAAATTGGTTCTGTTGCCAGCATGGTTTTTATTGTTGGTGGCCCCTATGGATTTGATCAATCGGTTTATGACCGCGCCAATGATAAATTGTCCTTATCGCCCATGACTTTTTCGCATCAAATGGTGCGTTTATTTTTTATTGAACAACTGTATCGCGCTTATACCATAATGAAAGGCGAACCGTATCACCACGAATAATAATTTAGCTGCAAATACCCTGTAATAATTAAATTTCCACCTCCATCAATAGCTAAAAAACAACCCTGACCAATAATCTATATTAGTCAGTTTTTTGTCAAAATAAAATAACATTAGTTAAATTTGGTCGTTTAGAAAGCTGATATCCCTACTTTTGAGCAAAATATGAACTATATGCACCAAATTGTTACAGAGCTGCTATCGGTAAAATTCATCTTATTTTATATTCTAATTATATCTACGGTTATAGTTCATTACCGTGGCAAGGTGCGTTTTAAGTTTTTCAGGCAATTGACTGATCACTCAACCTTTATGGCTCCCATTAACATGCCGATGTATGCTTTTTCGGCAGTTGAGAATCAACCGTACATCAGTCAGTCCCACTTTCCGCAATTAAATCTGTTAAAAGACAACTGGCAAACCATACGCGACGAGGCTTTGCAACTGGAGCGTGAGGAACTGATAAAAGGATCTGATAAATATAATGATATGGGCTTCAACTCGTTTTTCAGACGCGGTTGGAAACGTTTTTATTTAAAATGGTATGATGATTTTCATCCATCTGCAAAAAAATATTGTCCGCAAACCATTGAGCTTATTCAGCAAATACCCAATGTTAAAGCAGCTATGTTTGCCGTTTTACCTGCCGGCAGTGAATTGCTGATGCACCGCGATCCTTATGCAGGTTCCTTGCGCTATCACCTGGGTTTAATAACCCCAAACTCTGAACTTTGCCATATTGTAGTTGATGGTCAAAGCTATGCCTGGAAAGATGGCGAGGATGTTATTTTTGACGAAACCTATATCCACTACGCTGAAAATAAGACCGATATAGACCGCATTATTTTATTTTGCGATATTGAGAGACCAGTTAAAACCATGTTTGGCCGCGCGTGGAATAAATTTTTCGGCTGGTTTATTATGGCCGCCGCGGTATCACCCAATATGGGCGAAGATAAAACGGGCAACATCAATAAAGCGTTCAGATATGTGTACTCTATCAGGCTGGTAGGTAAACGTATTAAAGCTTATAACCGCAACCTTTACTACGCGGTTAAATATGCATTAATGCTGCTTATTTTGTATCTAATCTTCTTTTAATCGTTGTTTACTGGCATTCATGGACGCAAATAACTAAATTTGCGCCCATGTCATTAGGTCACAGTCATTCGCACGATCATTCACATGGTCACGGTCATCATCACCACGATCATACTCCAAAACTTGATCACCTTAATAATGCCTTTATTGTAGGTATTATCCTTAATTCGATTTTTGTTGTTGTAGAAGTGGTAGCCGGGTTAATAACCCATTCACTGTCGCTTTTAACCGATGCTGGTCATAATCTGGGTGATGTTGCAGGCTTGGCTCTTGCTTTATTGGCATTTAAGCTAACTAAGGTAAACGCAAACAGCCAATACACCTATGGCTATAAAAGATCAACCATTATTGTATCCTTCTTTAATGCCCTTATTTTATTTGTATCGGTAGGTTTTATCGGGTACGAAGCTATAACACGTTTTATTACCCCTGAAAAGGTTGATGGTGGTACTATGGCTTGGGTATCATTTATTGGTATTGGAATAAATGCATTTACAGCATGGTTATTTGTTAAGGATAAAGATACCGATCTGAATGTTAAAGGTGCTTATATGCACATGGCTATGGACGCCATTGTATCATTCGGGGTGGTAATATCGGGTATCATTATTTACTTCACCAACTTTTACTGGATTGACAGCGTTGTAAGTTTAATTATAGCCATAGTGATATTAAAAGGCACCTGGAGCCTGCTTAAAGATAGTTTACGACTAGAAATGGATGGCGTACCAAAAGAAATGGACCTTGATAAAATTAAGGCCAGCTTATTGAAAGCCAAAGGCGTTATTGATGTACACCACATGCATGTTTGGGCGCTAAGCACCACAGAGAATGCGCTAACTGCCCATATTGTTATTGATCCGGAATTTGTTTCGTCGTTTGATAATATCAAGCACGATCTTCGTCACCGTTTGGAGCATTTGGATATAATCCACAGTACGTTTGAGCCTGAATTTTCGGAAGAAGAATGTAAGCAACAGGAT
>Ga0206833_1338_pt1 | contig 9787 bp, 7 predicted proteins | sample Alteio_BWOrgCont_32_FD_152891 | JGI IMG/M metagenome (GOLD analysis project Ga0206833, IMG submission 152891) | Enriched cells from forest soil in Barre Woods Harvard Forest LTER site, Petersham, Massachusetts, United States -... | ecosystem: Environmental > Terrestrial > Soil > Temperate forest > O... | reverse complement strand
AAAGGATATGTGGGGCAGGAATTTGTGCCTAAACAGTCCGATAAGATTGCTTCGCTAAAAAGTGCCATCCATATTTGCGATGTGTAGGTTTTAGAGCTAGAAATCAAGAATCAGGGATCAAGAAAAGAGACAACGATAGAAAATCTGTTCTACCTATGAACCATGATCTAAGAACTATGAACCATCAACTATGAACAACAATATGACTTCGAGAAGAAAATTTTTAACCCAGGCCGGTTTACTTTCGGCCGGAGTAATGATAGCGCCTAAATTGTTATCAGCAAAAGCAGGTAGCAAAACCGTAGGGCTGCAATTATATAGTTTGCGCGATCAGATCCCAACTGACGTTAAAGGCAATATAGCAAAAGTAGCGGCTGCAGGATATAAAGAGGTTGAGCCTTTTGGCTATTCAAAAGAAAAAGGCTTTTGGGGCCTTGATGCAAAGGCATTCAATACATTGTTAAAAGACAATGGCCTGAACGCGCCAAGTGCACATTTCGGAATGGATGAATATTTTGTACAGGGCAAAACGGATGCTTTAGAGAGTTATATTGAAGCAGCCAATATTTTAGGAATGACCTATGTTATTGTTCCATCAATAAACGGCGAAGTTTTAAAGAGTGCTGATCAGTTTAAACAGGTTGCCGAAAAAATGAATAAAGCAGCCGAATTATGTGGTAAATCTGGTTTGAAATTAGGGTATCATAACCATAATTTTGAATGGAAACCGGTTGATGGCACTACATTTTATGATGTGCTTTTAAAAGAAACCGATCCTAAACTGGTGCACATGGAAATGGATATTTATTGGGTAGTTAGAGCAGGACAGGATCCTGTAGAACTGTTTAAGAAAAATCCGGGCCGTTTTGCGCTTTGCCATTTAAAAGATATGGACAAAACAGACCACAACCGGAACACAGAAATTGGAAAAGGCACTATCGACTTTAAAACCATTTTAAGCTATTCAAAAACTGCCGGTTTAAAACACTTTATTGTTGAACAGGAAAACTACATCAATATTGATCCTTATGTAAGCATAACTGAAAGTGCAGCTTACGCAAAAAATATCCTGCACGTTTAATATGATGAATAGTTAGTAGTAAATGGTGTAAACTAACTCGTTATTACTGGCTATTCTCATCTCAATGATAAACCAATAAAATCTATTAAAATGAGATATCAAATTTTATTTACCGCATTGTTATCAGGCAGTTTTTTTATGGCGAATGCGCAGCAGGCCAAGCCTGAAGATACCGAAGTATGGGACCCAATTCCGAAAGTTGTTACTCCAGGCGATTCATTCAGAGATGCGCCATCTGATGCTATTGTTTTATTTAATGGCAAAAATCTGGACGAGTGGGTTCAGGTTGAAGATCAATCTCCCGCTAAATGGGATGTTAACGGGGATATACTCACTGTAAATAAGCAGTACGGAAATATCGAAACCAAAAGAAAATTTACCAACTATCAATTGCACCTGGAGTGGCGCGTGCCTGCCAACATTACAGGTACGGGACAAGCTCGCGGCAATAGCGGGGTGTTCCTGGCGTCACTAGGTAAAGGCGATGCAGGGTATGAATTACAGGTTTTGGATTCATACAACAATAAAACATATGTAAACGGAATGGCCGGTAGTATTTACAAGCAGGCAATTCCATTGGCGAACCCCGGCAGAAAACCAGGCGATTGGCAAACTTACGACGTGGTATGGACAGCACCTACATTTAATGATGACGGTACCGTAAAAACCAAGGCCAGGGTTACCGTATTTTTTAACGGCGTTTTAGTCGAAAATAATTTTGAACTGTTAGGTCCTACGCTATACATCGGCAAGCCGGCATATAAACAACACGGCCCGGCTTCTATTAAACTACAGGCTCACGGCGATAAAAGCGAACCGCTTAGTTACCGCAATATATGGGTTAGAGAGTTATAAGACAGCTTTATTTGTAACAGATGGTTCATTCTTTATGGCTTTTGCTATAAAGAATGAACCATTTTTTTTGCGCTCAGTTTGTTAGCTAGTTTACCATTTACTATAATTGTTAATTACTATTGCCCGTCAGTTTTAAACATAAGCCCTGATTATTACGTATAAAAAGATGTAGCGGAGTTGATACAGTTACGTACCTTTATTACCTGAATTTTTTATCAGTTTAAAAACCATTTTGCCTGCAGTGAGAATCTACAAACACCTTGCATCAATCTTATTGATTTTTTATGGCTTATCTGTGTTTGGCCAAAACCAGACGCTTAAGTTTGATCATATTGGGACGAGCGAAGGTTTATCACAAATAAATGTTAACCGCATTATACAGGATAGCCGTGGTTTTATGTGGGTTGGTACCAGGAATGGGTTAAACAGGTACGATGGTTATAAGTTTATCATCTATCGTTATGATGCAATGAATGCCAATACCCTAAGCAATAACATGGTTACTGACCTTGTTGAAGCGCCTGATGGTAACATATGGATTGCCACACAAAACGGGCTGAATAAGTATGAAAGGAACACCGGTAAGTTTATCCGGTATACGCATGATGACCATAATCCAACAAGTATTTCAAACAATATCATAAACAGGCTTTTATTTGATGCCAAAGGTAATTTATGGATCGGCACGCAAAATGGAGGGCTTGATTGTCTCGACCTTAAAACAAATGTTTTTCATCATCATTTACATTCCGATAAGGATGAAAACAGCATCAGTGATAATAATATCCGAACTGTATTCGAAGATTCGCAGCATAATTTATGGATCGGAACTTCGTCGGGAGGATTAGGTCTTTTCAACCGGAAAAATAACACCTTTTCTAGGTTTGTTTTTAGCGATCCGGTTGATCACACCGTTTCGGGGAAGAATATAATTTGCATGGTTGAAAATAAAAAAAAGCAGCTGTGGATAGGTGCACAGGATGATGGGCTTTATCTATTTGATATCAGCAATAAGACCTTTAAACGTATAAAGTATAGCGAGCAGGGGGTAAATGGTGTTACCAGTAATACCATTTATAGTTTAAATCAAGATGATGAGGGCAATTTATGGATTGGAACTGAAAATGCCGGCTTATCGATATTAAATCAACAAACTGGGAAGTACTATAACTATCAGCATGATGAAGTTGATAATTATTCTATCAACGGCAACTCCATATATTCGATTTGTAAAGACGAGTTAGGAAATATGTGGCTGGGTGCATTTAGCGGGGGGATTAACCTTTTCAAAAAAAGTACCGCAAGCTTTTCGCTATACAGACATAATTCAAAAGCCAATAGTTTATCGAATAATTTCGCGCTTGGTTTTTGCGAAGACAAAGACAAAAATATATGGATCGCCACCGATGGTGGTGGCTTAAATAAATTTAACGTCCCAAACGGAAACTTTATTAGCTACAAACACCAAACTAATGATAAAAAAAGTATTTCGGGTAACTACATTTTGATTGTAAAACCTGATGACGATGGAAATTTGTGGATTGGCACATGGGGAAATGGAATAACTGTTTTTAATCCTAAGCTTAATACCTATAAATATTTCAATAAAGAAGCGCCAGCACCCAATGGCCTGGATGGTAACAACGTTTATAATTTAATACATGCCAGCGATAAAAAAACATGGATAAGCATTTTTTGGCGGTGGTTTAAATTGCTACGATAAAACAACTAGTACTTTTAAGTATTACCGGCATGATGTAAACAATAAGCAAAGTATAGGCAGTAATTATATTTACGCGCTGTTAGAAGACAAAAAAGGTAATTTATGGGTAGGAACATCTGATGCTGGATTAGATTTACTAAATCGACAAGCAGACACGTTTACTCATTTCTCTTATGATGAAAAAAAGAATAGCATCAGTAATAATGGAGTAACCGATATTTTTGAAGATAGTACAGGAAACCTATGGTTGTGTACGCTATCGGGCCTGGACTTATTTGATCCGGCTACGAAGCATTTTACGGTTTATAATAAAAGAAGCGGTTTACCAAGTGATATCATCTATTCGATAAGAGAAGATAATAACGGAAAATTATGGGTAAGTACCAATAGCGGCCTATCTCAGTTCGATCCGATAGCCCGGACATTTAAAAATTATAATACGGAAGACGGCCTGCAGGACGATGAGTTTAAACCGCACTCGGCCTTAAAAGCCAGTAACGGCAAAATGTATTTCGGCGGCGTTAACGGTTTTAATGTTTTTACTCCTGATCAAATACTAAAACATAATCCATTTTCGCGATTGGTAATTACATCGTTTGCGGTATTTAATAAGCCACTCACTATTGCCAAAAACAATAATGATCCATCGCCATTAAAAAAAGATATCTCCGATACAAAATCTATTACCTTATCATACAAGCAATCGGTTATTTCGATGGAGTTTGCTGCGCTGGACTTTGGTTTGGCAGATAAAAAAGAGTATGCATTTAAACTGGACGGCTTTGATAAGGATTGGAACTATGTTGGAAGCAGAAATACAGCATCGTACACGAATTTGCCACCGGGGAAATATCAGTTTAATATAAAATACAAGAATAGTTCTGGTGAATGGTCACCCGTTGCTGAAGCACTTCAGATTACCATAATACCGCCGTTTTGGCTTACCTGGTGGTTTGAATTGATAGCGACCTTATTAATAGTAGGGGGCGTTTTCGGAGCGTTCAGAATGAGGATACAATCCATAAAAAAGCAGCAGATTCTGCTTGAAAATCAGGTTCAGGAACGTACCGAAAGTTTAGCCAGGATGACGGAGAATGAGCGGCAATCAAGAGCAGCTGCAGAAAAGGCCCGCGAGGATGCTGAGAATGCAAATAAAGCCAAAAGCATTTTCCTGGCTACAATGAGCCATGAAATTCGTACGCCAATGAATGGCGTGATTGGAATGGCGGCATTGCTTTCGAGTACCAAACTAACCGCCGAGCAGGAAGAATACGCCGAAACCATTAAAAACTGTGGCGAGGCGCTATTAACGGTGATAAATGATGTGCTCGATTTTTCCAAGATCGAATCGGGCAGTATGGATCTTGAAGATCAGGATTTTGATTTGCGCGACTGTATAGAAAGTGTTTTAGATATTTTCGCTGAAAAGGCTTCGTCTATAGATCTGGTTTATCAGATAGATTATAATGTACCGGGCCAAATAATTGCTGATCCTTTAAGATTAAGGCAGGTTTTAATAAACCTGGTGAGCAATGCCATGAAGTTTACTAGTAAAGGTGAAGTATTTATTACGGTAACTTTAGCTAAGCAAGAAGGTGATGAGCTGATATTACAATTTAATGTACGCGATACAGGAATAGGTATCCCGGCAGATAAACTGGATAAGTTGTTTAAGGCGTTTTCGCAGGTAGACTCAAGTACAACGCGTAAATATGGGGGTACCGGATTGGGTTTGGCTATCAGCGAAAAGCTGGTTAAGTTAATGCATGGAGATATATCTGTTCAAAGCGAACCGGGAATGGGTACTACCTTTTCGTTCACCATAAAATCAAAGCCGGGCTTAAAGGCACAGAGAAACTATGTACATCTAAACTTAAATGAACTTAAAGGAAGGCATATTTTGGTGGTTGACGACAATACGACTAATAGAAATATTCTTAAAACACAGCTGGAACAATGGAGCTTTGAGCCGGTATTGGCTGAATCAGGAGTGGAGGCGTTGAAAATTCTTACCTCGGGGGATAAGGTCGACCTTATAATTTCAGATATGAACATGCCTGTAATGGATGGTGTTCAACTGGCCAAACGAATAAAAAAGGGTCATCCTGATATTCCAATAATATTATTGAGTTCGATGGGGAATGAGCAAAGCCGTAAAGAAGCGCATTTATTTAATGCAATTTTAACAAAACCCGCCCGACATCAAATTTTATACAAACATATTGCTGAACAGTTAAAAGCGAATGGCACAGTTGTAAAAGAAACGCCACTACATCAATCGCAGTTCTCGGTTGATTTTGCGGTTCAATATCCGATGAATATTTTGATAGCCGAGGATAACCTGGTAAATCAAAAACTGGCCCGGCATATATTTACTAAAATGGGTTATGCGCCGGATATTGCCGAAAATGGCCATGAGGCACTGAATATGATGATTAGTAAAAAGTACGATATTGTATTTATGGATGTGCAGATGCCCGAAATGGATGGGCTTGAAACTACGCGGTTTATACGCGATCATATGGAGTACCAGCCAGTGATTGTTGCTATGACTGCAAATGCCCTGCCCGAGGATAGGGAACTATGTCTTAAAGCTGGTATGGACGATTATTTGAGTAAACCCATGAAAATTACCGGTATTATGGATGTTTTGGAAAAATGGGGTAAACACGTCAATAAATAATGGCAATCACTAACCGAAAAAATAGTTATTGTTTTAAGCCCCGTAAAGAATAATTTCCACGTAATGTAAACGGAATTAAATAAATTTACAGGTACAATTACCTGAATTTATGATACTGAAAACTAAACACCGCACCTTTTTAACTTCCCTGATTTGCTTGCTTGGCATTTTTTTACTTGGCCATGCTGAAGCAGCGCAGAAATACTACTACGAGATAAAAATATATCATCTTAAATCACAGGCTCAGGAAGATCGTCTGGATCAGTATTTACAAAATGCTTATTTGCCGGCGCTACACCGGCTTGGCGTTAAAAATGTAGGGGTGTTTAAGCCTGTAACAGGTGATACATTAGGTAAACGTGTATACGTTTTTATTCCGTTTCGTACATGGGATCAGCTGGAAAATGCGGATCAGAAATTAATGGCCGATCAGCAATATATTACCAATGGCGAGGATTATATTAATGCTGCTTATAACGACGAGCCATATACCCGCTTGGAAACTATCGTGTTAAAGGCTTTTCCCAAAATGATAGCACCCGAAGTACCTAATCTTACGGCAAATAAAACTGATCGCGTTTATGAATTGCGCAGTTATGAAAGCCCAACAGAAAAGTTTAATTTAAACAAGGTGCACATGTTTAACGATGGCAACGAAGTAGCCTTATTTAAGCGACTTGGGTTTAACGCCGTTTTTTATGCTGAAGTAATAGCCGGCAGCCATATGCCCAACCTGATGTATATGACTACATTTAACAGCAAAGCTGACAGAGATAAGCACTGGGACACTTTTTCGAACGACTCTGAATGGAAAACGTTAGTGGCAAAACCTGAATACCAGCATAATGTATCAAAAGCCGATATCATATTTCTGCATCCAACGGCATATTCCGATTTTTAAATGAAGCTGGAAAAGCGCGATTTTGACGCAATAATTGTGGGATCTGGTCCAAACGGACTCGCGGCGGCTATTTTAATGCAGCAAAATGGCCTTTCTGTATTGCTTATTGAAGGGAAAGAGACTATAGGAGGTGGGCTGCGTTCGGCTGAGCTCACTTTACCGGGTTATATGCATGACATCTGTTCTGCCGTGCACCCGTTGGCAGTGGCCTCGCCCTTTTTCGAGAAACTTCCTTTAGCAGAATTTGGGCTGGAGTATATTTTACCCCGAATTGCTGCTGCTCATCCGTTTGATAACGGCACCGCAGCTATAATAAAAACCTCGCTGGAAGAAACCGCATTTTTATTGGGTAATGATGAAGAAACCTACCTGCAATTGATGCGGCCGGTTGTAAAAGCATGGCCACTGATAGCGCCCGATGTTTTAGCTCCGCTCCATTATCCAAAATACCCTTATGAAATGGCATGCTTTGGATTACCTGCAATAACATCCGCAAACTTTTTGGCCAAACGTTTTGATACGCCTGAAGCTAAAGGTTTATTGGCAGGTATGGCAGCACATGCTATACAGCCCTTAACTAATTTAGCTACATCTGCTATTGCGCTTGTTTTAATGGCCTCAGCACATTTAAAAGGATGGCCGGTACCTAAAGGTGGCTCCAATCAAATTGCAAATGCCCTTGCAGCGTATTTTATTTCGTTGGGCGGGAAAATAGAAACAAATTTTTATGTGAACTCATTGGAGCAGCTCCCGTCGGCACACGCCGTATTGTTTGATGTTACGCCAAGGCAGCTGTTAAAAATTGCAGGGCATAAATTCTCATCGATTTATAAATGGCAATTGGAGCGCTACAGATACGGCATGGGAGTGTTTAAGATTGATTGGGCGCTTGATGCTCCAATCCCCTTTAAAGCAGCCGTGTGTCATGAAGCCGGTACAATTCATGTCGGTAATACGATAGAAGAAATTGCTTTTGCCGAACAACAAATTTGGGACGGGCGGGAAGTCGAAAAGCCATTTGTATTATTATCGCAACCAAGTTTGTTTGATACGTCACGAGCACCGCTGGGTAAACATGTCGCCTGGGCGTATTGTCATGTTCCGCAGGGATCAACAAAAGATATGACTGCTGCTATCGAAAATCAGGTTGAACGTTTTGCGCCAGGTTTTAAGGAAATCATTTTGGCGAAGCATACCTTAAACAGCACTCAACTGGAAGAATACAACCCCAATTATATTGGCGGCGATATAAACGGTGGGGTAATTGATATTGGTCAGTTATTTACCCGGCCGGCTTTACGATGGTCACCTTATAAAACGTCGGCAAAGGGAATTTATATTTGCTCGTCCTCAACCCCTCCCGGTGGCGGCGTACATGGCATGTGCGGATATCATGCTGCAAAAAGAGCATTGAAAGATGTTTTCAAAATTAAATAGCGCTACGTAATTTTTTTATTTTCAAAACCGGATGGCAATGCTGTATAATTTTTAGTTAATATTTGTTGATGTAAAGTGCTGATAATTAATAAATAGTTCCATATATTTAAGTAATTGTAAAACCTTAACATTTGATAAATTATGGAAACTAAACCACTAACCAAGTATGTTGCTGAGTTTATTGGCACATTTTGCCTTGTATTATTTGGCTGCGGATCGGCTGTTATTGCAGGGGCCAACGTACTCAATGTCCCTGTTTCTGGCATCGGTTTATTAGGTATTTCACTGGCTTTTGGTGTCAGCGTAGTCGTAATGGCTTATACAATTGGGCCAATTTCAGGCTGTCACATTAATCCAGCCATTTCAATTTCAATGCTGGCTGCGGGCAAATTATCATTTAAAGATACCCTTGGATATGTAATAGCTCAATGTATTGGTGCTATAGCAGCATCAGGTTTAGGAGCAAATGGTTGGGGCGAGGGTTATTTAGGAGAATATTCAACTCAATCAGCTTTTATAACAGAAACAGTTTTTACATTTTTATTTCTGATCGTAATATTTGGTACCACAGCAAAACGCGCAAATCCGGGGATGGCGGGTTTGGCCATCGGCTTATCGCTTACTTTAATACACCTGGTGGTAATTCCTATAACCGGCACATCTGTAAACCCGGCACGCAGCCTTGGCCCAGCTATATTTGATGGCGGCGAAGCTTTAAATAAATTGTGGCTCTTTATTGTTGCGCCAATATTGGGTGGTTTGTTAGCTGCCGCTTTTTGGAAAGGCGTTTTGGAAGAGAAGGAAACCATTACCAAAAAGGTTGTTGAGGTACATGATGATCTTTCAATTAACAGAACATAACGATATTTTATTTCTCCGGTTAGGTATCCTAACCGGAGATTTTTTTTAATGACATATCAACCGAAAACTAAGAGGGAGGATTAAAATTGATCGTAATAGATCCCTTTTCCAGGAGTGGATAACTTCACATTTTTTACCTGAACTGCACCCTCCGATTCAAACCTTATACCCACAATTTCGCCCAAGGTATATTTTTGGGGTAAATCCATAATCAATTTATTATTCCATCTTTAAAATTAAAATCTT
>Ga0206833_1336_pt1 | contig 9850 bp, 4 predicted proteins | sample Alteio_BWOrgCont_32_FD_152891 | JGI IMG/M metagenome (GOLD analysis project Ga0206833, IMG submission 152891) | Enriched cells from forest soil in Barre Woods Harvard Forest LTER site, Petersham, Massachusetts, United States -... | ecosystem: Environmental > Terrestrial > Soil > Temperate forest > O... | reverse complement strand
GCAGAGATGAATCTCAACCTAATTCGCTCAACATGTGGATCGTTGCCGATAACCTTCGCAAGGGTGCAGCAACCAACGCTGTTCAAATTGCGGAATATCTTGTAAAAGAGAAATTGGTATAAATAATAATGCTGAATTATAGATACCAGAACGGCATTTATAATTCAGCATTAATTAAGAGAAATTATTTCTTTGCAGCTCCCGGACCGGCAGGAGGAGGAGGATTTTTAGCATCAGCTGGTTTTGCAGCATCAGCAGGAACGGCAGGAGGGGTAACCTTCTTCACATCAGGTTTACCAACCACATTACCATCCGCATATTTGGTGGTGGTAAGTTGGGTAAAGTCATCGTTATATTCTTTCCAGGTTCCGGTTTTTTTACCGCTGGCATATGACCCTTCCGCTTTCACACGGCCATCTTCAGCATATTCTTTCCATTCTCCAATTTCCTTGCCATCTTTATAATGACCTACTTTTTTAGCTTTGCCGCTTTCGTAAAATTCATTGTATTCTCCATCGTAGTTGTTATGCTTATGAGTTCCGGTATTTAGTTTGTTGCCATTTTCATAATAGCTTTCAAAAGCGCCTTCTTGTATTCCATTTTCATAATGATATTGAGAAGCAATTTTGCCATCGCTATAATACCATTTATAATCTCCATCCTTTTGACCCATTTTATAGATGCCTTCTTCACCAACCATGCCCGAAGTGCTATACATCATATAGATACCATTCAAGATACCCATTTTATAATTCTTTTCGCCGGTCACCTTTCCGCCCGGAGAATATTCAATATCAATACCATTCAGGGTATCGTTAGTATAATTCTTTTCACTGTGGTAATATCCGTTTTGATCAACATTATAATCAGCACCGTTTTTCATTCCACCTTTATAGGTTTGAATTTCATCCACAATTCCGTTGGAGTGATGGCTAACCCAAATTCCTTCTTTCTTTCCATCTACATAATTGCCCACCCATTTTGTTGGACCTAAATTCTCTACCCAAAGACCTTGCTTCATGCCTTTTGAATCCATTTTATTAGTATCACCTAATACACTTGCCTTTGTGGTAAAAGCAAATAATATTGAAAAAATAAAAATTGCGAAAGTTATTTTGCTTTTCATAGTGGTTATGTTTTTTTAATTTGGACTGCAAATATGCGAAGAATCGAGGAATTATGAGCAAAAAGCCGTTAAAAAATGTTAATCAGCCTTGCCAGCGACAATGATAACTATCTCACCCTTAATGGTTGACGTTGAAAAATGCGTAATTAGTTCCGCCAAAGTTCCCCGGGCATTTTCCTCGTGAAGTTTGCTTAGTTCGCGCGATACGGCTGCTTTCCGGTCCGGACCAAAAGTAACAGAAAAGAGCTCCAGCGTTTTTAACAGGCGAAAGGGCGATTCATAGAAGACCATGGTCTTTTCTGAATCTTTTAAGGACTCCATGATCTTATTGCGACCTTTTTTATGAGGCAGGAAACCTTCAAAATAAAAGGAATCGCAGGGCAATCCCGAGTTAACAAGAGCAGGAATCAGAGCTGTTGCTCCCGGCAAGCATTCTGTTTTTACTCCTAATGCAACACATTCCCTTACCAGCATAAAGCCGGGATCGGAGATACCGGGGGTACCGGCATCGGTTACAATAGCTATGTTTTCGCCATTGGCAATACGTTCTGCAATGCGGGCCGTAAGGTGGTGTTCATTATGCTGATGATAGGCTATTACCGGGGTTGTAATTTCATAATGCTTTAATAGAATAGATGTTTTGCGGGTATCTTCTGCCAGAATGAGATTCACCTCCCGCAACACACGCAAAGCCCTAAGGGTGATATCTTCAAGGTTGCCTATGGGTGTGGGAACGAGGTAAAGCACGGAAAACAGTTATGAGTTATAAATTATGAGTTAGGCAAAGATAGTTAAGAGGAGGAACAAACAGGAATGAAAATAAAGCCGTCATGTTGAACTTGTTTCACATCCCATGTTAACTTTAGCTTATTCTTAATAGCCCGTCATCAATCTTTGATGCAACGAACTGATAAACCAGAAGCTTTATCGGTATAGGAATGGAAAACCTGATTATAGTTTGTTCCTCCCAAATAAACAGTATTGAAATCCTTGAAAAGCAAAAAAAAGCTCAATGCTTCATTATTTTGATTCTCTGAGGAGGACCAAAAATACCCATAATTATTAAAATAAAAATTGCCAAACCCAGCCCTACAGTCAGTTCGAATTGCGGCAAAGCCATAATTATCTTTCAGCTTACCTCCTGCAACACTGTCTCCGCCCAGAAAATTAATCAATGTACTCCATTCAGATTCAGTTGGAATATGCCAACCCTTCGGCGCCAATCCTCTTTTATCATGAACTGCATACCAATTATATAATTTGCCATGCCCACCGAATCCATCATTGCTATTACACCAGGCTGGCACTCCTGTTTCATTTGCTTTTTGCCAGTCTTTATCAGATTTAGCTTTGGGTATAGGGTCTCCATTAGAAAAAGTCATCACATCAAGATTTCTAGTAGTCCATGTCTGACTACCAAAACGCATAGTGTCTTTAGTGTCTGATTGGGCTACTATCATTATTGGTAATGACAAAAACACTAAATATAAAAATGTAAGATTGAGAATTTTCATTTGCAGCAACTATAGATACCTGTTAATAGTTATTAGTACAAATGTAGATTTTTTTGGAATCGCTTAATGGCAACTCATACCCCATCTTCCCTTTTCATAATATCATCTGTCTCTTCCTGGGTTATAAAGCTCCTGCCAATAGTGTATCTTTGTAGAGTATGAAAAAGCCCAAAGCACAAAGAAGAGCCCTCCGGGCAAAGAAATTCGAAGACAAACTTATCAGTACTGTCACTTTAATGAATTTGGCTGATGCATCATCACAACATGCCTACAAACTTAAAAAGATAAAAGCCAGTAAAAAGAAAAGAAGCTGGAAAGGGAATTGATCTTAAACTAGAATTTCCGCTGATTAATATCGCCGGTAAATGATCTTAGCAATTTAAATACCTCATCAAAATTTGTAAGCGGAAGGGTTTCACGACGATCGTAAATATCGTGATAGGCCTTAATTCCACCCATAGTATAAATAAAAAATGAAGGCACTTTCGCTTTGTAGAAAAAGTAATGGTCGCTATTTGCAGTCTCTCCGCGGGGTTTCACTAGTTTGAGTAAATGTTGTTGATCATTGATCTTTACCATATCATCAAAAGCAGATTTAAAGATGGTAGCATTCACGACCGTAATGCCTTCATCGCCGGTACCCATAATATCCATATTTATCAGGAAGCGAATATCGGCAAGTGGGAACAAAGGGTGTTCGGTATAATATTTCGAACCGAGTAAAGCTATTTCTTCCCCACTGAAAGCCATAAAAGCAATAGAATAGCGTAGGCTGTCGTGATGTTGTGCGTAATATTTAGCCAAACTAAGCAGCATAGCGGTGCCGCTTGCATTATCGTTTGCCCCGGGGAAGTAGATATCGCCCATTTTGCCAAGATGGTCGTAATGCGCTGTAAACACAATAAATGAATCCGGTTGAACATTGCCTTTGATATACCCAATAAGATTTTGGGTAGGGAAACTTTTCAGGAATTTATTTTTAATATCGATGCTAACCGTAGTAGCATACCGGAAAGGGCTTTTACGAAGAGCATTCAGCAGCACATAATCTGAAACGGTTTGCGAGGTTTCTTCTGTAAGTTTATCGCATAATATAATAAGCCCTTTTGCTTTAAATGGGTTTGATGAAATACTCTCCCAAACTTGCTTTTCCTTTTTATCAGTAGCCCCGGAATCATCCACCAGGATAAATGCCTGACGATAATCTTTCGTAAAGAACTCTTTCAGCTTATTGCTGTCATTCAAAATCGATCTGTCAAATCGTACAACTTTATAATTACCCTTAGCGCTTGGTGTAGCAGGCATTATAATATAATCGGCACCGGGCTCAGTTAAGTTTCCATTTACGCTTACCACATAAGCACTGGGATAGGTATTCACGGGATAGTCAAACTTCTGCTCATAGGAATTACCAAATGGCATTAATCCTAAGCTTTTAAATTGTGCATCCAAATAGGCCGCCGCCCGCTCATTTCCTTTATCTACGTAACCTCTTCCGCCCATATATGGGGATGCAAGTGTATCGACCACTTTGCGGGCGTAATCTTTCTGTGCGAAAGAAGTACATGTAATTAATAAAAATAGCAGGTATAGGTTTTTGCGTATCATATTGCAAAGGTGAGAATTAATTGGCTTATAAACTCACAAGGAAGTGGAGAATATCGGAGTCGAACCGATGACCTCTTGCATGCCATGCAAGCGCTCTAGCCAGCTGAGCTAATCCCCCAAAGAGCGACAAAAGTAATAATTTAATAGATTGATGAGTGAATGTATAAAACTAAAAAGGGAATCTGTTTAAACAGATTCCCTTTAGTGAATTATTTAATTTATTACTCTATTTCTATTTCAACAAGGTAACCCTCCCTGTATAAGAGTGTTGATTTCCCTGGGTATCGGTAACATTTATCATATACACATATACATCTTCCTGTGCAATGGTGGTTCCTCCATCTACGGTTCCATTCCATCCATTATTAATGTCTGTACTATGGAATAACTTCATACCCCAACGGTCAAATATGTACATCTCATAGTCCTTAATATAGGTTCCTTTAGGTTTAAATTCTTCGTTTATACCATCACCATTTGGACTGAATGCACTAGGAATATAGAATCCGAACAAAGGATTTATGATCAGACAATCTGTAACCTTACTAACACATCCATGCACATCCATAACCGATAAGGTAGCACAGAATGTTCCGGTATCAGGATAATAGTGGCTGGGGTTTTGCATCATACTGGTAGAATCACCTTGTCCAAAGCCCCAATTCCATGCAACCAAAGGATATTCTGATCTGCTTTGGTCGGTGAATTGAACCTCTGAATTTGTAATATTAATTGACTGAGGTGAATAACTAAAGTTTGCTATTGGAGGTGGGTACACATTTATCATGTTAACGATCTTAAGTGTAGCGCTACATCCAATTGTAGATGTTTCTGTTAAAGTAACAGAGTACCTGCCTGTATCTTTATAACAATATATCGGGCTGGCTTCTGATAAACTATCTCCATCTCCAAAATTCCATCTCCATTGAGCAATTGCATACGATGTACTATAGTCTCTGAATTGTATACAGAGAGGAACGCATCCGCTTAATACATCTGCACTGAATGACATATTAGGGAATGTTTGAATGGTTATAGGAACTCTTAGGCTTACCATTGTAGAACCACAACCATCAGTTACCTCAACCGTTACAACAGTATCATGCAAAGGACTGAATGTGATTGTCTGTGTAGTTAAGTTGCCTGGCAACCATAGGTAGCTGTAAATACCATCTCCACCAGCACCATGTGCGGTTAAGATAACCCTTCCGCCGGGGCAAATTTCGGTATCACCTGTAACAGTAACACTCAACGGCGCACTAACTTGCACTGTGTGCAGTGCTGTAGCTATACAACCATGAGCATCAGTTACTGTGATAGTATAGGTGGTTGTTACCAATGGACTAACTACAGTTGTAGGAGTATTACCTCCTGCCGGAGCCCAGCTATATACGTATGGAGCAGTTCCGCCTGTGGCAAGTGAAGTTAAGGTTATAGGAGCACCTGAACAATCACTTTGAGGCCCATTTGCGGATACAGTAAGTACAAGCGGTTGTGTAATAGTTACCGAAGCAGTAGCAGAACATGCATCAGCATCTTTTATTGTTACCGTGTAAGATCCCGCAGTAAGGCCGGTTCCTGTTGCAGTGCTGCCTCCATTTGGAGCCCATGTATAGGTATATGGTGTAGTTCCACCACCCGGAATAACAGTTGCGCTACCGGTTCCGCCATTACAAAGTACATTTGTTGGTACACCCATAGTAGCAGTTAATACCAGTGGCTGTGTAATATCTACCGAAGCTGTGGCAGTACATCCGTCGGCATCTTTTACTGTTACAGTGTAAGATCCCGCAGTAAGGCTTGTGCCTGTTGCATTGCTTCCTCCATTAGGTGTCCATGTATAGGTATAAGGTATTGTTCCACCACCGGCAGTTACTTTTGCACTTCCATTATTACCACCATTACAGAGCACATTTGTTGCTGCTCCCATAGTTGCAGTTAGTGTAGGTGGCTGAGTAATTGTTACAGATGCAGTTGCAGTACATCCATGTGCATCAGTAATGGTCACAGTATAATTACCTGCGGTGAGGCCCGTACCAGTTGCAGCGTTACCACCGGCAGGAGTCCACACATATGTATAGTTTGTAGTTCCTCCACCGGGTGTTACTGTTGCGCTACCATTATTACCACCATTACAGAGTACATTCGTGGCTGCTCCCATAGTTGCCGTTAGCACTGTCGGTTGAGTAATTGTTACTGATGCAGTAATTGAACATCCATTATTATCGGTTACAGTAACCGTATAGCTTCCGGCAGTCAGTCCTGTTCCTGTTTGACCGGTACCGCCATTAGGTGACCATAAATAGGTGTATGGGGCAGTACCTCCACCGGGTGTTACTGTAGCACTTCCGGTGCCTCCATTACATAACACATTTACTGGTGCTCCCATGGTGGCTGTTACAGCTGATGGCTCAGTTACAGTTACACTTGCAGTGATAGTACATCCATGACTATCTGTTACAGTGACCGTATAACTTCCTGTTGTAAGACCAGTAGCTGTAGCATTTGTATTTGCACTCGGATTCCATAAATAAGTATATGGTACTGTTCCGCCTGTTACATTCACAGTGGCTGATCCATTTGCAAGGTTACAGGTTGCCTGGGTAAAGCTAGTTGTTGTTCCTAAAGCTAAAGGTTGGGTAATCGTTATTGAAGCAGTTGCAGTACATCCGTCAGCATCGGTAATAGTTACAGTATAGTTGCCAGCCGTTAATCCGGTACCCATAGCATTACTTCCTCCGGCAGGCGTCCATGCATACGTATATGGTATTGTTCCACCACCCGCTGTTACAGTTGCACTTCCAACACCTCCATTACAAGGTACGTTGGTTGCTGCACCCATTGTAGCTGTCAAGACTGTAGGTTGGGTTATTGTCACAGAAGCTGTTGCGGTACATCCATGATTGTCAGTCACAGTTACAGTATAATTTCCTGCCGTGAGGCCTGTGCCCATGGCATTAGTTCCGCCTGCAGGTGTCCATGCATAAGTATATGGTACTGTTCCGCCTCCGGCTGTTACCGTGGCACTTCCAGTACCGCCGTTACAAAGAACGTTGGTTGCTGCACCCATTGTGGCTGTCAAGACTGTTGGTTGGGTAATGGTTACTGAAGCTGTAGCAGTACATCCGTCAGCGTCTGTTACAGTAACTGTATAATTACCTGCGGTAAGACCGGTTCCCATAGCGTTACTTCCGCCGGCAGGGGTCCATGCATAAGTATATGGTATTGTTCCGCCTCCGGCTGTTACGGTCGCACTTCCAACACCTCCATTACAAGGAACATTTGTAGGAGCTCCCATAGTAGCAGTTAAGACTGTTGGTTGGGTAATGGTTACTGAAGCAGTAGCCGTACATCCGTGATTATCAGTTACCGTTACAGTATAAGATCCGGCGGTAAGGCCTGTACCCATAGCATTTGTTCCACCATTAGGTGCCCATGCATATGTGTATGGTATTGTTCCACCTCCGGCTGTTACTGTTGCACTTCCGGTGCCTCCATTACATAACACATTAGTTGCGGCGCCCATTGTAGCGGTTAATATTGTGGGCTGAGTTATCGTTACGGATGCTGTTGCAGTACATCCGTCTGCATCAGTTATAGTAACTGTATAGTTACCAGCTGTAAGTCCTGTGCCCATAGCATTACTTCCACCGGCAGGTGCCCATGCATAAATATAATTTGGCGTTCCGCCTCCGGCAGTTACCGTGGCACTTCCAACACCTCCATTACAAGGTACGTTTGTGGCAGTTCCCATGGTAGCAGTTAAAATTGGAGGCTGAGTTATTGTTATTGATGCGGTAGCTGCGCATCCATTATTATCTGTTACCGTTACGGTATAACTTCCGGCAGTAAGACCCGTGCCCATGGCATTGCTTCCACCGTTAGGTGCCCATGAATAGGTATATGGCGCTGTTCCGCCACCGGCTGTTACCGTGGCGCTTCCGGTGCCTCCATTACAAAGTACGTTAGTCGGTGCGCCCACAGTAGCTGTTATTGCAGATGGCTGTGTTACTGTTACACTTGCAGTGATAGTACATCCATGACTATCTGTTACAGTTACTGTATAATTTCCAGCGGTGAGGCCGGTTGCAGTAGCATTGGTATTTGCACTCGGATTCCATGAATAAGTATATGGCACTGTACCGCCTGTTACGTTCACAGTAGCACTTCCATTTGCCAGATTACATGAGGCTTGTGTAAAGCTTGTGGTTGTACCGAGCGGTAATGGTTGGGTTATAGTTACGGATGCCGTAGCTGTACAACCATCTGCATCGGTAATAGTTACAGTGTAATTTCCTGCAGTTAAACCAGTGCCCATAGCATTACTTCCACCGGCAGGTGCCCATGCATAAATATAATTAGGAGTTCCGCCTCCGGCAGTTACCGTAGCACTTCCAATACCTCCATTACAAGGGACGTTCGTTGCTGCACCCATAGTTGCAGTTAATATTGGTGGTTGTGTTATTGTTACTGAGGCTGTTGCAGTACATCCGTCTGCATCAGTAATAGTCACAGTATAATTACCGGCAGTAAGACCGGTACCCATGGCATTGCTTCCACCGGCAGGTGCCCATGCATAAATATAATTTGGAGTTCCGCCGCCAGCGGTTACAGTTGCACTTCCGGTTCCTCCATTACAGAGCACATTGGTAGGTGCCCCCATAGTTGCAGTTAATACTGGAGGTTGCGTTATTGTTACGGATGCTGTTGCCGTACATCCATCTGCATCTGTAATAGTTACGGTGTAATTTCCTGCGGTTAAACCAGTGCCCATAGCATTACTTCCTCCGGCAGGTGTCCATGCGTAAGTGTATGGTACTGTTCCACCACCGGCAGTTACGGTTGCACTTCCGGTTCCTCCATTACAAAGCACATTGGTTGGCGCTCCCATAGTAGCTGTTAATATGGGTGGCTGTGTTATTGTCACGGATGCTGTTGCTGTACATCCATGCGCATCGGTAATAGTTACGGTATAAGATCCGGCAGTAAGGCCTGTACCCATAGCATTACTTCCACCATTAGGTGTCCATGCATATGTATATGGTATTGTTCCACCACCGGCAGTTACGGTTGCACTTCCAGTTCCTCCATTACACAACACATTAGTTGGTGCGCCCATAGTTGCAGTCAATATTGGTGGCTGCGTGATAGTTACTGAAGCTGTAGCCGTACATCCGTCTGCATCGGTAATAGTTACGGTGTAGTTTCCGGCAGTTAAACCAGTACCCATAGCATTACTACCTCCGGCAGGTGCCCATGCATATATATAGTTTGGAGTTCCTCCACCAGCTGTCACAGTTGCACTTCCAACACCTCCATTACAAGACACATTCGTTGCTGCTCCCATAGTAGCTGTCAATACTGGAGGCTGAGTAATTGTTACTGATGCTGTTGCTATACATCCATTATTATCTGTTACAGTTACGGTATAACTTCCGGCAGTAAGGCCGGTGCCCATAGCATTTGTTCCGCCGTTTGGTGCCCATGAGTAAGTATATGGTGTAGTGCCTCCGCCGGCTGTTACTGTTGCACTTCCGGTACCTCCATTACAAAGAACATTTGTCGGAGCGCCCATAGTGGCTATTATAGTTGATGGCTCAGT
>Ga0206833_1334_pt1 | contig 9919 bp, 12 predicted proteins | sample Alteio_BWOrgCont_32_FD_152891 | JGI IMG/M metagenome (GOLD analysis project Ga0206833, IMG submission 152891) | Enriched cells from forest soil in Barre Woods Harvard Forest LTER site, Petersham, Massachusetts, United States -... | ecosystem: Environmental > Terrestrial > Soil > Temperate forest > O... | reverse complement strand
GCATGCGGTGTTCAATTGTTGTATCGAATTGATTGCTTAAATACAATATCAATTCCGATACTTCACGAATAGCGCCTTTGCCACCTTCATGAAAAGTTACATAATCAACGAGTTTATTTTTTATAGCAAAATCAATTAATAAAGGGTTACAACTATGGTTTATTATTATCCTAAGCCCTGCAATTTTTGCTGCGGAAAAATCATCACTAAATAAAATAATTGTTGCAACAGATGATGCAAGGATTTACAATCATGTAAAAACATTCGGCGAAGTGGTAATGACAGAAGCCAATCACCCAAGCGGCACCGACCGTTGCCGGGAAGCATTGCAGGAAGTAAAAGAAAATTATCAATACGTCATTAACATACAAGGCGATGAGCCGCTAATCAATGCAGCGCAGATTGATGAACTGGCGCAGGTTTTAAAAGATGGAACCACAGAGCTCGCCACGCAAATGATAAAAGTTGACAGTCATGAAATGCTCTTCAATCAAGGCGAAGTAAAAATCGTTCTCAATGAAAATAACGAAGCATTGTACTTCAGCCGAAGCGCAATTCCGTTCATAAAAAATGTGGATGAAAAAGATTGGCACAAGCATCACAATTATTATCGCCACGTCGGCATGTACGCTTACCGCACCGACATACTCGAAAAAATAACGCAGCTTCCCGTCTCCACTTTAGAAAAAGCCGAGTCGCTGGAACAGTTGCGCTGGCTGCAAAACGGCTTCAAAATAAAATGCGTTGAAACGAGTTTCGAAAGCCATTGTATTGATACTCCCGAAGATTTGCAAGCACTCTTGCATTTGTTGTAATTTTTTTTGCACAAGCTATATCTCTCTCTTCAACATCGTTGTGTCACTCACTTGTACAGCATACCTTTATGCAGCTAAAATCATCATCATGCTAAAAGAAAAAATATTAGTAATCGGCGCCAGCGGACAAATAGGAGTAGAGCTAACCATGGCGCTTCGCAAAATGTATGGCAATGCAAATGTTGTAGCATCAGACCTTAGAGAAGAAAACGAATTACTAAAAGGCACTGGCCCGTACGTAAGTTTAGATGTGATGAACAAAGAAATGTTACACGTTCAAATCATCCGGCAAAACATAACGCAGATATATTTACTCGCAGCAATCCTATCAGCCACCGGCGAAAAAAATCCCAATCTTGCCTGGAGCTTGAATATGCAAAGCTTATTAAACGTACTCGATATTGCTAAAGAAGAAAAAATACAAAAAGTGTATTGGCCAAGCAGCATCGCCGTTTTCGGGCCAACATCGCCCAAGCAAAATTGCCCGCAACAAACAATCATCGAACCAATAACAGTTTACGGTATCAGCAAATACGCCGGCGAATTTTGGTGCAACTATTATCATCATCGTTTCGGCGTTGACGTTAGGAGCCTTCGTTATCCTGGCTTAATAAGTTATAAAAGCGAACCCGGCGGTGGCACAACAGATTATGCTGTAGAAATTTTTCATGAAGCTGTAACCGAAAAAAAATATAATTGCTTTTTAAAAGAAGATTTGTATTTACCCATGATGTACATGCCTGATGCCATCCGCGCAACGATTGAATTAATGGAAGCTGATGCATCAAAAATATCTATCCGCACATCCTACAATATTTCCGCAATGAGTTTTTCTCCCAAAGAAATTGCCGCAGAAATAAAAAAATCAATTCCTGAATTTATTATTTCATATAAACCTGATTACCGCCAGCAAATAGCAGAAAGCTGGCCGCAAAGTATTGATGATACTGTTGCAAGAAAAGACTGGAACTGGAAAGAAGAATATAACATCAGCAGAATGGTTAAAGATATGCTTGCTAATTTAGCGCCTGCTTCACCGTTGCATCCGTTGTAATTATTTTAACACAAAGTTATCAACGGCATATTTTGCTTTGTTGAAAATTAGCAACGTATAAGCTTGGCAAACAGTTAGTGCCAGCTTACTTTTGAACCATTAAATAAAATCAATTATGAAAAAATTATTTGTATTAACAGCAATCGCGGTTTGTTCATCATTAATGGTGAAGGCGCAAAAAGACGGAATAACAAGATTTAGCTTAGGTCCTGAATTAGGCGTAGCGACAGGAACATTTTCAAATTTTGCAGGTTTAGGTATTGGCGCTACTATACAGGCAGAACATTTTTTCCAGGAAAATATTAGCGGTACGGCAATATTTGGGCTTGTTGATTATTTTGGCACTTCGTACGATAATAACTTAAAATATAAATCAACAGTTATCCTTCCATTGCGCGTAGGTGGGCGTTATTATATTGGTGATGGATTTCATCTTGGAGCTCAAATTGGATTAGGCTTTGTAAGTGGGCCTCTTTCTTCTACTGGTTTTGCTTACTCACCACAAATAGGCTATAATTTTAAAACGAACAAAGGCAAATCAATAGACGCTACTTTTAAATATGATGGCTATGCAATTTCAGGAGGTTCATTAAGCGCATTAGGAATACGTGTTGCCTACGTTTTGTAAATGAGATAATATTTTCGATGGCAAATATTTTGTATCATTTAACCTTCCACTTTATATCAAAACAAATTAAGTATGCGCAGGCTGTTGTTTATTTTAACCTTCATCTCTGCAATTGCCTTTTCGGCTAATGCACAAAAAAGTACATCGGATAGTAAACAGATAAAAGTCAGTGTTGCCGGAGATATAGGCATTACATTAGGTGATTACAGTGCGTTTTCTGTTTTAACGTATGGCGGTGATGTACAAGGTGAATATGATTTATCATCTAAATTTGGTATTACATTAAGCGGAGGTTTTCTTTCTTTATCAGACAGGTTCAACGAAGTCAGCCTTCCATCGTTTCTTCCTGTGCTGGCGGGTGCACGGTATTATTTCCTGCATAATATTTACGCCAGTTTACAGGCGGGTACTTCGTTTATTATTCAGCCACGCAATACCACATACGCGTTATCAACCGGGCAGGGAAATGAATTCACTTTTGCTCCCGGCATTGGTTATCAGTTTTCAAAAAATATTGATGTGCTTTTTAAATATCAGTCTTCCAATAAAAATGGTATTAATTTTTCTTTTAGTGGTTTAAGGATTGCCTATGTTTTTTGATGTGGTGAAGTTTTACAAATTATTTTTGATAAAAGCAAGTAATTAACACAAAATTAATAAAGTGTTGTTTTTTAAAGTTTATACATATAGTTTTGCCGCTCATTAAAAAATTAACCAAAACAATTTAACATGAAAAAAGTACTCTTAAGTTTAGCGATTGTAACGATTGCTACTTTATCTGCAAAAGCACAAAGTGATTCAAAATCTTCAGACAGCCAGTTTAAATTAGATATTGGCGCAACAGCAGCATTGCCTATTGGCGATTTGTCTAATGTGAGCAGCTTTGGTGTTGGCGGTTTTTTAAAAGGCGCATATAGCGTTTCTCCTAATTTTGATGTAACATTAACTCCGGGTTACATAAGTTTTATTGGTAAAACTGTTGATGGATACAAATATTCTTCAGAAGGTCTTTTTAGTGCCCTTGCTGGTGGTAGCTATCTTTTAGATGGTGGTTTTCACATTGATGCTGGTATTGGATACGGCTCATTTTCTGGTGGTGGATCTTCTGCCGGAGGCTTTGCATACCAGGCTGGTGTAGGCTACAGGATTGATGGTGGCTTGAATATTAATGTTAACTACAATGGTGTTTCTTTAACAGGAGGCTCAGATAGTTATATTGGATTGGGTATTTCTTATCCAATCGTAAAATAATTTATTAAAAATTATATTAAAAAAACCCTGCTTCATTTGAAGCAGGGTTTTTTTAATCTCTAAAGTAATAATATCAGTTTTTGATACAAGCACTAGTTTTTCATAGCATCATCGTTGCGTCGCAATCCTTTCATCCGCAGTACTAGTGGCATCATAATTTTGCTATCCTTTAAATGCATCTTTCATCTTCTGCATCAATTCCTTTTCAATCATGCGTTGCGCGATCAATATCATATTTTTAAAAGCAATTGCATGTGAAATACCGTGGCCTATAATAACAGGTTTGGCTACCCCCAAAACAGGAACTCCGCCATACGTTTCAAAATTAAAACGTTCAAAGTGTTCATCTTTTATTTCTCTTCTTTGAACAATGTCATAAACACTTTCCGCCAGTTTTAAAACTACATTACCAGTAAAGCCATCACAAACCATTACATCTGCTTTATCTAATAAAATATCTCGGCCTTCAATATTACCTATAAAATTTATATTGTTATTTTCTTTTAATAAAGGATAAGTTGCCTGTGCCAATAAATTTCCTTTTCCTTCTTCTTCGCCAATATTGATTAATCCAACACATGGTTTTTCAATACTCAAAATATGTTCGGCAAACAATGAACCTAATATTGCAAATTGTACAAGGTTCTCTGGTTTACAATCTGCATTAATGCCGGCATCCAGCAACACGCCTAACTTTCCATTTTCCCTTGGCATATAAGCGCCAATGGTTGGCCTGCTTACACCTTCAATTGCTTTAATGCTGAACAATGCGCCTACCATCATCGCGCCGGTATTGCCGGCACTTATAAACGCATCAATTTTTCCGGATGCCAATAATTTAAACCCTATTGAAATAGAAGACTGTTGTTTTTCTTTTAATGCTTTGGTAGGATGCTCATGCATTTCAATAATCTGCGGCGCATCAATAACATGAATATTATCTGCAGGTATTTTGCGTTGGTATATCAATTCATCAATGATATCTTTTTGCCCGATCAGTGTGAGCTTTACATTAGCGTGAGTATGCGAAAGAAAAAGCAGTACGCCTTTCGCAGCTTCCAGCGGGGCATAATCGCCACCCATCATATCTATGCCAATATTCATTTAATGTTGATTATAAATACAAATTACAACTTACTGGTTACAATCGATTAGCAGGAATGAAAAAATTCCAAAACCCAGGATAATTATATCCTGAAATTTGGAATTACGATTTTATAAACAATTAATTTATGCTTTTAGCGGAGCTTTTTCTGCTACAACTTTTCCTTTGTAGTACAACTTTCCTTCACTAACGTGTGCACGGTGGCGCACATGTGTTTCGCCGGTAGTTGGGTCTACAGTTAATGTAGTTTCAGATGCTTTATAATGTGTCCGTCTTTTGGCGCTGCGTTGTTGCGAGTGGCGCCTTTTGGGATTTGGCATGATCTATCAATTAAAAATTAAAAAAATTAAAAAATTAAAAACTCAATTCTTCCTGAACTTATCCAACCCTTTCCACAAATCATTTGAGTTGTTTTCTGTTGGCTTTACTTCCATCTTTTTCAGCTTGGCCAATACTTCTTTGTTGCACTGCGGACCGCCCATTTCTTCTTCGCTGCATTTTTTTTGCAACGGGATGCTTAACGTTACAAATTCATATATCCAGTCATTCAGGTATAAATGGCTTTCCGTTTTCGAAATGTAAAATACATCCGGATCCTCTTCCTGCGCATTCATTTCATCGGGATTATCAACCAGCTTTACCAGCATATTGAATTCATCCCAAAGGTCTTTTGTAAGCATGTTTCCACAACGGTCGCATGTTACATCCGCTTTGCCGCCAACTTCAAATTTAAGCAGCATAAAACCGCTTTTTTTATCTAATTGCAGTTTAACTACGGCAGTGCAGTTGGTGAAATCTTTATTTTCAACATCCACAAAGAACTTGTCATCCACTTCATACTTAAATTCATGGATACCAGGCTTTAAACCTACAAATGCTATCTCAAATACTTTCCTTTTGCCCATGCTGTTTTGGTTTAAAGGACGGCAAAGGTAAGGGTTTTTTATGATTTTTTTATGCTAATATTGGATTTTATGACGCTTACCCGATTTGAGCTGCGTATTTGTTATTTTTACAACCGATATGTACAAAAAAAGGCTGTTGATAGTATCCTTATTGCTCATTTTTTCCATTCTTATTCATATTTATTCAGCCGATTCTTTACGTGTAGAAAACGGGTATTCTGTATTGATCTATCCAAAAATATCTGTTTGTTTACGGTTTTTAACAGGCTGGCTTCCATTTAGTATTGGCGATATTTTATATGGAGCTGTGGCAGTATGGCTTATCTGGAAATTATTCCGGGGAATATATTTGCTGTTTAAAAAAAGGGTTAATGCAGCAAGTGTAATGAACGGCTTGCTTAAAATAATTATAATAGCATTATCCGTTTATATCATTTTTAATATTTTATGGGGAATAAATTATAACCGTGAAGGCATTGCATACCAGTTAAAATTCAGCGAAAAAAAATTTACTGCTGCCGAATTAAAAAGCCTTGATTCCATATTATTGCAAAAAGTAAATGAAAGCAAACTTGCATTAATACATAGTAATGATACATTAAGAAATACAAAAGAGATTTTTGCTGAATCGAATGATGCATATAAAATAGTGGCAGCTAAGTTTCCTTTTTTAAGTTATAAAGTAAATTCTGTAAAATCATCTATGTGGGGATGGGTTGGAAATTATTTTGGATTTACAGGTTATTACGATCCGTTTACAGGCGAAGCCCAGGTAAATACTACAGTGCCTTATTTTTTGCAGCCTTACACGACCTGCCATGAAATGGCGCACCAGCTTGGATATGCAAAAGAAGATGAAGCCAATTTTGTAGGATACCTTGCTGCCTCTGCATCAACGGATACATTGTTTCATTATTCTGTTTATCTGGATATTTTTTTAGCTACCAACCGCAATCTTTTTAATGTTGATTCTGTTGCTGCCAGGGCTTTTGGCAAACAATTGTTGCCGCAGGTAAAAGCTGACCTTAAAGCGTGGAGGGGTTTTATCATGAAGCACCAAAACCCAGCTGAGCCTGTTGTTCAATGGTTGTATGGAAAGTACCTGGAAAGAAATAACCAGCCTTCCGGCATATTAACGTATGATGAAGTAACCGCTTTGCTGATTGAATATTATAAGCATTACGGAAAGATATAATTACTTGTATGCGTTAACGTTAGTTTAAAGAAGCAACCACTTTCTGCCGGAAACTTTCACTTGTTAATATATTATTTTCAAAAGAATCCATCCATTTGCTCAGCCGTTTATTTTCATCCGGCGTAAGTTGGTTAAAGAAATAAGCTAACTCAATTTTTGTTCCGTCTGTTGTAGTTGCGTATAAAGCTTTGGTTAATATCCACGGTGTTTTGCCGTCTTTCATTCCTTCATGTTTTAGCCAGGTTAGTTTGGATGGGTCTTCCATGGCTGTTTCCAGTATTTCCGCTAAGATGCCGTAGCTATTGGTGTTCATGAATTTGCGGTTGTTTAATATTTTACATATCTGTACATATTCTTTTGTGGTGCCTGGTGTTAAACGGCTGCTCCATAGTTGCTGCATTTTTATATCAAATTCTTTACCGCTGAATTTTGGCTTTAATAAAGTGTCGTATTCAAGCGCTTTATGTATTTCAAAGGCAAGTTTACAATATTGTTCTTCTGTCATGCTGCCTATGCCATCCAATATTTTTCTTTCTTTTAATTTTTTTGGATTTTGATACATGAACATGGATGAGACTACCGGAAAAATTGCGCCATGTTTTGTAAGCCCAAATAATTCGATATTGTTTTTTAAATTATCTGGTCCCAATATGTCGACTAAGTATTCTGCATTCGCATTGCAGTTGTAGGTCAACATTCCACGCGCAATATTTATTAATTGTATGCTATCATTAACGATATGATTTTTGCCGCGTTCATCATTTAACCATGCTTGTTGTGCAACACTGTCTGTTACTGGTATGTAATATTTATTTACATCGCTTAATGCCACATAAGAGTTTTCATCAAAGATGCCGCTGCCGGCTTGTTTGGCAAATTCAACGGCGGTCATAATGTAAACGGTGCCGGCTAATGGCATTGGCGTGTCTTCATTGTATTTGGCGATGATGGTGTCGTTTTTTGATAAACAGATGGATGAACGGCTTTTATTTTTAACGATAAAATCAAGTAAAGAATCGGCGGATGTTTGAGCGATGGATTGTAAACTCAAAAAATAAAATAGAAAAACCAGTGATGATAATTTGTATACGTTCTTTTTGTTTCTCATTGTAAAGTTTTGGTTTAATAGCTGAATGGCGAAACAACCGTACAAGTGAGTGACACAACGATGTTGATTAAAGAACAAATGCTGGTCACAAAAAAATTTAAAACTTATTCTTCCACATCATGCTTTCTACAGGTTTGTTTGGTTGCCCGCTGTATTTTGCATTTTTCTTTTGATTGTATTTTACTTCAGTTTCACCTTCCACTAAAAAATAAATTAGCTGTCCGATGGGCATTCCTTTGTAAACACGTACGGGTTGCTTTACCGAAATTTCCAATGTCCAGTTGCCGCAAAAACCTACATCTCCTTTACCCGCCGTTGCGTGAATGTCAATACCCAAGCGGCCCGTGCTGCTCTTGCCTTCGAGAAACGGAACGTGCGCGTGTGTTTCGGTATATTCCTCTGTAACGCCGAGATAAAATTCGTGCGGGTATAACACAATGCCTTCATCAGGTATTTCAAAATGTTCTATCTCATTGTGTTTCTTTGCATCCAGTTCTTTATTGATATAGCGCGCGAGGTTTTTGCTTAAATGTACATCGTAACTATTGCTGCCCAATTGGTCGCGGTTGTATGGTTCAATTTTGATAGTGCCTTTTCCTATTTCTTCCAAAATGCGTTTGTCGCTCAGAATCATTGTTTATTCGTTTATTTGTAAAAGTAATTTTTTCATTTTTCATTTTTCATTTTTCATTTCATTCATGCCTTTGGTTTATCAACAAAATATCAACGAAGCAACGAGGTTAGGCGTTTGGCATATTACGGAAGATGAACATTTTTTTTTGCAACAGGTTCCGGTGCAGCGCGAAATATCGCATCCGAATAAACGGCTGCAACACTTAGCTGGCAGGCTTTTGCTGAAACAATTATATCCGGACTTTCCTTATGAGCTAATACGTATTGCCGATACATTGAAACCATTTTTAGAGAATGAAGCCTATCATTTTTCTATATCGCATTGTGGTAATTATGCTGCAGCAATTGTTAGTAAAAAAGACAGGGTTGGAGTTGATATTGAATTTTTTAACCCAAAGATTGAAAATATTCTTCATAAATTTTTAGCTCCTGAAGAACTGGATATGTTTCAGCAGATAACAAATTTCCAGTTTACAAATTTTGAATATGAATTATTTGTGCTGGCATGGTGTGTTAAAGAAACGATTTATAAATGGTACGGAGATGGCGGTGTAAATTTTCAGGAGCATATTAAAATTGAAAATGTATTATTTACAAAAGCATTACAGGGAACCTGCGAATGCAGGTTTTTAAAAGATAGCAAAAAACTGTTATTAGTGCAGTTTATCTTTTTTAAAGAGAATTGTTTGTCGTGGGTTTGCAGTGGTTAAGATTTAGTCTAATAGGTTTTCATCGTTGCCATCCAGCAAAGGAATATCGCCAACAGAAGCGCCTGCAATACCTTTAACAGAACCATACATTCCACTTGTGCTAAGCAAAACTTTTTCCAGTTGTTTTTCGCGTTCTTTCCAAATCTTTTCCATTTGTATGCGTTCTTTGGTTATTCCTTGTTTCATTGCCATAAAGCCTTCAACGATCGCTTCTATTTGCCCACGGAATTCTACACCGGTTAAATAATCATACAGCATCTGCATTTTATCGCCCTTGTTTTCCTGGCTTTTTTGTATCTCGTATATTTTAATGATGCCATTGCGTAATAAATGCGCAACACTGCTTACTTCATTAAAATTGCAAAGCCAGATGCCATCGCGTTCGCCGAATTTTTCCATGTCTTTTGGAAACGCGTTAGTAACCAAAATAGCTACATCAGCATTACGGCTACGCATATCCGCTTTTAATTTATCTATCCAGTTGTTGCTCCAGTTTTTGGTGCGTTTGCTTTCAT
>Ga0206833_1321_pt1 | contig 10018 bp, 8 predicted proteins | sample Alteio_BWOrgCont_32_FD_152891 | JGI IMG/M metagenome (GOLD analysis project Ga0206833, IMG submission 152891) | Enriched cells from forest soil in Barre Woods Harvard Forest LTER site, Petersham, Massachusetts, United States -... | ecosystem: Environmental > Terrestrial > Soil > Temperate forest > O... | reverse complement strand
ATACTGCCGGTACCTCGCATGGGTTAGCCGTGAAGTTCTTTGCCTGGCTCGATCAGAGTGGTTCGTTCCTGAATCTCATTGCTAATGCCGACGCAGAGGACTAACCTTGGGAAGTCCCTTTCGCATCTCTCCGTCGTCCTTGCGGGGCCCTTTCTTCGCGGGTGTCCCATTGCGCAACCGATAGAAACGAGGGTCGTCTTCATGGAACCCGTTTTTTATTACGGCAGGAACGTCGAATCGAGAATCGCGGAGCAGGGCACGTAGTATGAACGCAACAACGTTCTTTTTCGGTATGCTGATTGTGCTGTTCACGGTAAAACTGAATCCATCTTCGTTTGGGAGGTGATGAGCGTGGCAGAAGTTCGATTGCAAGAAGGCGAATCGGTGGAAAATGCGCTTCGGCGATTCAAGCGCAAAGTTCAAGCCGAGGACATCATTAAGGAGATGAAGCGTCACTCCTTCTACCTGAAGCCGGGCGATAAGCGTCGAGTAAAGCAAGCTTTGGCGCGAAAGCGTGCGCGGAAAAAGATTCGCAAAGAGTCGGATCGAGACTGAAAGTCGCGACACTCGAGCCGATGTTGCCGAGCCGGGGCCTTCATGGCCAACACAACGTGGTCAATTCAAGCAAAAACTTTAGGAGACAAATGTCAAAACACGATACCCCCACCAAACGCCACCGACGCCCGAAGTCCGCGAAGCGCGTAGATTACACGGCACGTACGATGGCCGCCCTGAAAGAACTACGACTAGCCGCGAAGGAAACCACCAAGTAACTGAATTTCCGAGGCGACGCGGTGATGTGGTTTGCCACGCCTTCGGTCTTCAATCCACAGTTATCCGATGTGCGCCACAGGCCGCCAGCAATGGCGGCATTCTCATAAGCCGTTACAATTCGGTTTGGGCCGGGGAGTCGTCGAAGACTCGCACAATTGTGTCCCCTGAAGTCCCTCCAGCACCCGCCAGTTGCCGCTCCTTCGGGGATGATGTCTTCTTCGCCTAGTAGTCTCAGGGCAATTCCAGGATCCGAATACGGTATCTGGAAGGCCGCTGTAGGGTGTCTACGCCTGGTTTGATTACAACCTCGTGACCCTCCGACTGCTCAAAAACCAAGCGGCCCAATGTTTTTGGGTCCGCACAATATTTCGGCCTTGGTCCACGTAACCCATCGCAGCGCCACGTTGGGAGAACGAGGGATCAGGCGAAAGGAAACCATGCAAAGTATTCGCTTCATTCGTGCGCTGGCGTTCGCGTTCCTAATGCTGGCTCTATCCGCTGCGGCTCAGGCGCAGATCGCGGTATCGATCAACATCGCGCCGCCCGCGCTTCCTGTATACGAGCAACCCATTTGTCCCTCAGCCGGTTATATCTGGACACCGGGGTACTGGGCTTACAGTCCCGGCGGCTACTATTGGGTGCCCGGGACCTGGGTGGAGGCTCCAGCAGTTGGTATGTTGTGGACTCCCGGCTATTGGGCTTTTGGCAATGGTGGTTACGTTTGGAACGCGGGTTATTGGGGACCGCAGGTCGGCTTCTATGGTGGAATCGTTTACGGCTTCGGCTATACCGGGGTTGGCTATCAGGGAGGATACTGGAACAATGGGCAGTTCTACTACAACCGCTCCGTGAACAACGTGAGCACGACAAACATCACCAACGTTTATAACAAGACCATCATCAACAATACTACCGTGAACCGCGTGAGCTACAACGGCGGTCCAGGTGGCAGCACAGCGCGTCCGACGGCGCAACAAGAAGCGGCAGCTCGCGGTAAACATACACCGCCGACTGCAGTTCAAGCGCGACAGCAGGAGGCTGCCAGGGCGAACCGGGCCCAATTGGCGTCGGCCAACCATGGCCACCCACCGGTGGCTGCAACATCGAGAGCGGGAGAGTTCACCGGAGCGGGTGTGATGGCCGCTAAAGGCGCGACAACCGCGAACAAGGCCAGCGCGAATAAGCCGTCTCCAGCTAGCGCCAAAGAAAACAAGACTGCTGTAAGCAGGGCAGCAACCGGTGCGAATAAGAACGGAGCAGCAGAGAAGAACACGGCTGCAAATCGCGCCGCCGAGAACAAGGCAGCTGAGAACAAGGCAGCTGAGAATAAGGCAGCTGAGAATAAGGCAGCTGGGAGTAAGGCGACAGCAGTTCGCACTAAGGAAAATCAGGCGGCTGAGCAGAAGTCAAGTGAGCAGAAGGCGAACGCGAATAAAGCCGCTGCAAATAAGGCAGCCGAGAGTAAAGCGGCTGCAACTCGCACAAAAGAAAACCAGGCGGCTGAGCAGAAGTCAGCTGCAACACGAGCAAATGAGCAAAAGGCAAACGCGAATAAAGCCGCTGCAAATCGCGCAGCTGAAAATAAGGCAGCGGAGAGTAAAGCGGCTGCAACTCGCACAAAAGAAAACCAGGCGGCTGAGCAGAAATCAGCCGCAGCGCGAGCAAACGAGCAGAAGGCGAACGCGAATAAAGCCGCTGCAAGTCGCGCTGCCGCAAATAAGGCAGCTGAAAACAAGGCTGCTGCGCACGCAGCTCCACCCACCGCGAGCGCCAAACACGGGCAACCTGGCGCGCGTCCTGAGAGCGCACCTAAATCCGAGACTCGCCCGGAGTCTCCTGTGACTGAAGCTCACGCTCGGCCAGAAAATGCGCCTCATGCTTCGACTCAAGAGCAGTCTCGCCCCAAAAAAGAGCAAGAAAAATCTCCGCAATGACGATTCCGCAAGCGATGGTTTCGGCTTCCCGGCTCGTAACACCTGTTATGGGCCGGTTTCTTTGTTTCGCATCCCGGCATTCAATGGGCTGAGGTTGACTTGTGGGTCGAATTATGGACAGCCGTGGCGACGACCATCAGGCAGGAGAACAGATGGCCGACCGAGGCCCATTTGGACTCATTAACCAGTAGTCAAAACTAGGCCGTGTTTTCTTGACCGTTATTTCGTTCGCAGAAGACCGAAGGCAAAGCAACCGCTTCTCTTGGAGAGGCTGCGGAAGACGTCATTCGGCCAAAAGGGGCATATAATCAGGCGTGGACGATGCGATGTCGGAACTGGAGAAGCGAGTAAGGGAGCGATTCGGGGTTCTTCCCAACTTCTTTCTCCTCGCGGCTGAGGCTCCCGAGATCACTGAGAAACTGTGGGGATTCGCACAGGCTGCCTACCTCGACAATCCTCTACCCTCCGTTTTCAAGGAGCGTCTTTTCGTCCACCTGTCGCGCTTTTGCGCAGTCCGCTACTGCATTGCTCGTCATGTTGGTTTCTTGGTGGGGCTTGGCCGCCCCGCTGGCGACGCTACTGTACGTGCGCAAAGTGTCACGGACGTTGTTAAGCTCCTTCAACGCCCGTTTCCACGCGGACAAGAACTTCAGTCTCGTCTCTCACTCTGCGCGGCCTGCCCTGCACCCGTTGTTGAAATGCCGAGGCCTGACACGCAGATGGAAGATGCCGTCTTTGTTCTGGCAGCGCATGTCTTCCTGAAGACCTCTGACTATTTGTTGTGTCTTGACGCGCTGACGCGGCTGTTTGGGCCGACTCGCCTTCAATACTTGCTGTTGTTCTTAGCGTTTGTCAGGGCGGCGCACTATTGGACTGAAACCCATCCTGAAATCGCTTTTGAAGATGACATCAACAAACTACTGGCGACGCATCAAGAGCTGGCGAATTGCATCCTCAATGACCCGCAGGCCAGGGACACCGTCAGCCAGGCGCTCTTGGATGAGTTGCCAGCGTTACGCCTCAAGGCGGATAAAGCTGTCGGCTTGCTCGCCGCAATCGTGGACTCATCGGACGACGCCATCGTCAGCAAAACACTGGATGGCAACATAACCAGTTGGAACACGAGCGCGGAGCGGTTGTTTGGCTACACTGCCAGCGAAGCAATAGGCCAGCACATTTCGTTTATCATCCCGCTCAATCGTAGGAACGAAGAAACGATCATCATCGAACGCATCAAGAAAGGCGAACGAATCGAACACTTCGACACCGTTCGCGTGCGAAAAGACCAGACGCCGCTCGACATTTCTCTTACGATTTCCCCGGTTCGGGACGCCAGCGGGAAGATTATCGGAGCGTCGAAAATTGCTCGCGACATCAGCCAACGTAAACGGACTGAGCGAGAGTTGCGTGAAAGCGAAGAGCGCTACCGAACATTGGCGGATGCACTCGACACCCAAGTGCAGTTCCGTACTCAGGAACTTGAGAGAAGAAACTTGGAACTGCGTGACCTTTCGGGGCGGCTCTTGGAGTCTCAGGATGTGGAGCGGAGGCACATAGCACGAGAGCTGCACGATAGTGCGGGGCAGACATTGGCTGCGCTGGGTATGCTCCTTGCACGAATCAGAGAAGACGCAAAGAAAGATCCTGCGCAACTTGCTAAAAACGTGCAGGACGCCGAAGAACTGGTCCAGCACTTGACGAAAGAAATACGCACAACCTCCTATCTCCTGCATCCACCGATGCTGGATGAAGTCGGTATTTCGTCCGCACTGAGTTGGTACGTGCAAGGTCTTGCGGAGCGCAGCGGTTTGGAAATTGATCTGAAGGTTCCGGAGAACTTCGGAAGACTCCCCTCAGAAATGGAACTCCTCATATTCCGACTTGTTCAGGAAAGCTTGACGAACATCCATCGCCACTCGGGAAGTAAAACCGCGCAGATTCGAATTGAGCGCAAAGAAAACGTCGTCCACGTAAAGATTGAAGACGAAGGAAAGGGAATGTCCCCGGAACGCCTGGCGGAGATTCAGTCCAAAGGCACGGGAGTGGGGATCAGAGGAATGCGCGAGCGTGTGCGCCATTTTCTCGGCGATTTGGTTATCGAATCTAACGGTTCCGGCACGAGGGTTTGCGCGACCCTCCCATTGAAGCCCCGACCTTCAAGGGACGATAGCAAGGCGCAGCAAGATGTAGCCTGAAACTTAATGCCATTGGTGGACAGAGCTTGCGGCACCGTTACGGTCGTGGATCCGTGAGTCTAGTGCCGGACGTAATCCGGGAGATCGACGCCTTTGATTAATCTGTTGTCTGGTATGGGCGGACGAAATTTCATCGCAAGCGGCAACACCCCAGCCCAGACGGGCAAGTCATAGTCGCTCTCGTCGTCCAGCGGCGGTCCAGTTCGTAGCTTCGATGAAGCCTCGCTGATCGAGAATTCAAGCACCGTAGTCGCCTTCAATTCCTTCTCGCTCGGCTTACGGACATCTGCCCACCTGCCAGGAATGATGTGTTCGGAGATGATGCGCAAGGATTCAACCTTCCGCTCCGGATCTGCGATCTTCCGCGCGCTGCCAAATGCAACTACCGAGCGGTAGTTCATGGAATGATGGAACGCAGACCGCGCCAAGACCAATCCATCCACGAGGGTGACCGTGACACAGGTCGGGATACCGGTTTCGAGTTCCCGCAGCATGCGACTGACCGCTGAACCGTGCAAGTAAAGTTTTTCTCTATCCCGGCCATACAGCGTCGGAATGACAAACGGCTGCCCATCGACACAAAATCCGACGTGAGCGAGAAAGCCCGCGTCCAGGATTTGGTTAATTGTTTCGCAGTCGTGCGATCCTCTGCTGGGGATGCGGCGGAGTTCAGTGCGCTTTGTTTGATTCATCATTTGTCCGGGTGTCCGTCGTAATCCAGTTCACTTCCCAGGTCTTGCCTCCATCGTCTGAGAAGGCTTGTTCAAAATGGCAAGAAGTGGAAGTAATGTCCGACCAGACATTTCGGACCAGGATATTCCTGCCATTAAAAGGCTCTGTATCGTAAAGTTCGCCGCGGCCGTTTTTGAATTCGCCAACTGCTGGGACGCTCAAAGTACCTCCCTTGCTGCTGGCGTAATAAAGACTCCACTGGTGAGATTGGGGGTCGTAAAGGCGGAGAGAAAGGTTTTCGATATGACCAGCGGCGGGGCCATCAGCTTCGAGTTCCACCAAATTGGCGCGGCCATTCCAGATCTTGCGGACGACCGAAGTACCGTCAAAATCAACCCAGGTCGTGGACCCAGTCAATGGATGCAGAAGTCGCGATCCGTGCGATTTCCAGGTACCAATCTCGAAATCAAAATCGTGTTGCCCGTCCCGTTCTGTGAGCCCTGGTTGAGGTTCTGTTTTCGCTGTATCTGAATTTTGCGGAGCCGGGGTTTTGAAGGCTTCATCATTTACCCGCGTCTGGTCCGTAATCCAATTCACTTCCCAAGTCTTACCCCCATCCTCCGAGAATGACTGTTCAAAGTGCGGCCTATTCATAGTGGTGTCCGACCAAATAAATCGAATAAAGATGCTTTTTCCGTTCAGCATGTCCTGGGCATAAAACTCACCCTTTCCATTCTTGAACTCGCCGATCTGGGGAGGGAAGATGCCGCCGCCTTTACTGTTCGCCCAATAAAGACTCCACTGGTGGGACTGAGGATTGTATAGGCGCAGGGTCAGACCTTCGATGTGGCCGGCCGCAGAGCTATCGGTCTCGAACTCCTCGAGCTGAGATCGGCCATCCCAAACTTTTTGAGTAACGGAAGTACCGTCAAATTCGACCCATGTAGTCGAGCCCGTTAAGGGATGCAGGAGCTTCTTGAGATGAATGTTCCAACTTCCCAACTCGAAGTCAAAATCGTGTTGCCCATCGCGTTGAATATTTGTTCTCGAAGCGTCTGCATTTTCCTGCGCGCGCGCCTGAAGGGGTGCCAAGACGGCACACAAGCTGCATACTATGAGATAAGTCCGAATATTTTTCATCTTCATCGCTGCCTCCTTTAATTCATCTGTCTATCCTGTTTGGGCAAGCTGTTTCGCCATGACCCCAAGCGGCTCGCCGCCGGCGAATCGCGAGCGGTGCTCTTTCGGCGAATCCGCATGCTTATGTCGCCGTTTTCCGGGTGAAATCGATCACCCAATGTTTGATCCAGGTTTTGCCACCATCCATGGAGCGATGACTCTCCCAGTGGGCAGATCGCTCGGTGATCTGCGACCACGTTAGACAAGAATGAACCGGGTGCCCGGCCTCATCCTTCCACTGGCCGTGAAGATTGATTGCGCCGCCTTCAAATCGTCCACGCCAAACCAAGAAGCCACCCGGCGCAGAAGTGTCCGTCCAGGTATGTTCCCATTGGGAGGTTTGAGGATTGAAGGCGCGGAGACCGAGGCCTTTGATGATCGTCCCCTGATAGGGTCCCTCGAAGAATTCCAGCGAGACACAGCCATCCAGGACCTTGCTTGCTCTCAACGACCCCGGGCCCTCGCCCCAGGATCCATCGGGCAGAGGAAAGTGGCAAATGGCGGTCCACTCGCCTTCAAGAAAATCGAACTGCGTTGCTTCCGCGTTCGTGGTATCAGAAACCACATCGCTCACATTGACTTGTTTGAGCATGTTCATCACCGCCTCCGCAGTCATGCAGAAAAACTTAACTCGAACAGTGGTCTATCGCAATAGCCACTATTGTCTGTTACGATATAACCACTCTGAGATCTCAACAGATGTTGTACGTTGGGTGCCACGGATGAAACGCATCTCTGCCAGCTTCCTCCCGCCGGTAGCGCTTGCCTGCGGTACGAAGACTCCGATGTATCGCCAGCTGTACGACTGGTTTCGTAAGGCCATCATCGACGGCCAACTGCGGCCTGGACAACGAGTGCCGTCCACCAGAGGCTTGGCCGATGAGCTAAAAATTTCACGCATCCCGGTCTTGAACGCATATGAGCAATTGCTTGCCGAGGGCTACTTCGAGACTTTCGTTGGAGCCGGCACTTGCGTAGCTGCATCCATCCCGGATGACAGTCCGGGTCCACAGTCCGTGAAAGCGCGGAAAGGGATTCAAGGAGCGGTGGAGAACGTAGGTCCGCGCCGATTGTCACGACGCGGGTTGGCGCTGGCGCGCGTCCCCGCTCAATCGTGGTTGGACAACATGGGTGCGTTTCGAGTAAGCTTGCCCGCCCTCGACCACTTTCGAATCGGCGTCTGGTCGAAGCTTGTGGCTCGGCATTCTCGAAGGCCGCCAAGGGGCAGCATGGCGTATGGCGGCGCCATGGGATATCTGCCATTTCGCGAAGTCATCGCGGAGTATTTGGGCGCAGTTCGGGGAGTGCGATGCGAGTCGTCGCAGATTCTGGTAACAACCGGGTCACAGCAGGGATTGCAGCTTTCCGCACAGGTTCTGTTGGATCCGAAAGATCGGGTGTGTATGGAAGAGCCGGGTTATCCCGGCGCGCGCCAGGCTTTCGTGACGGCTGGGGCTCAGTTGATTCCTGTTCCGGTGGATGACGAGGGCATCAACGTGGCAGAGTTGATCCGCCGCGGTCGCAATGCGCGGGCCGTGTACGTCACGCCATCGCACCAATATCCCATAGGTATGACGATGAGTGCCACCCGCCGCATGCTTCTCCTCAATTGGGCGGTGCGCTCCGGCGCTTGGATCATCGAAGACGATTACGACAGCGAGTATAGGTTTGGAAGCCGGCCGATTGCGTCGCTGCAAGGCTTGGACACGGATGCGAGAGTCATTTATATCGGAACCTTCAGCAAAGTCCTGTTTCCCGCGTTGCGCTTGGGGTATGTAGTTGTTCCCGTGGATTTGGTACCCGCTTTCTCCGCCGCTCGAGATGCCGCGGACATTTTTTCGTCGACTCTTTATCAAGCGGTTTTGACTGATTTCATCCGAGAGGGGCACTTCGCCCGCCATATACGCCGGATGCGAATGCTCTACATGGATCGGCGAAGGACTCTGGTAAATGCGATCCAAAAGGAGCTAGGAGATTTGATCGAAGTGATTGGTGCCGAAGCGGGGATGCATCTGGTGGCATTGCTGTCGCGTGGCATTAACGATGTGGCTGTTTCGAGGAATGCTGCCCAGAGGGGCATTTCGGCAATGCCCTTGTCCGTATGCTACTCGAAACCGCCGGCCAGGGGCGGCCTGATTCTTGGCTACGGGGGCGCCAACGCACATCAGATTCATGATGGGGTAGGCAAACTCAGGATGAGCGTACAGGAAATCGCATAGCATGCGCTGGGCAGTTCCACTCGGAATAAGGACCTTCCGGCCGGACGATCCATTCGCTTTCGAGTAATTTCGTGTACCCTCTGAGCCATGCGCTTCCTTGCTACCCTCACTTTTTCGATTTTGATCGCGTTCTGTCTGCTACCAAGCCCCGTCTGCACGGCTCGGTACAATCCTGCACCAAGCCCGACCGTCATCACGCACGCAACTGTCGTCAATCCGGGTACGTCATCGGTTCATAAAAATCAGACGGTAGTTATCACCGGCGATCGCATCAACTCTGTTTCTGATGCGGACAAATTCCAAGTGCCGAAAAACGCGCGGGTCATCGATGCCACAGGCCAATACCTTATTCCCGGACTTTGGGACATGCATGTGCACTCCGCTTTCGGCGATTGGTTTCCCGGCGGACGCGACATTATCCTGCCGCTGTTCATCGCCAACGGTGTCACCGGAGTGCGCGACATGGGAGGAGACATTCCGGTTCTTATCGAGTGGCGCAAGGAGATTGCGTCCGGCCAAATCGTTGGCCCGCGCATGGTCATCTCCGGTCCGATGCTCGACGCGTATCTCCCGAACGGTAAATTGCGCTTTCCCAGTTCTATCGCCGTCAGTACTCCGGCTACGGCGGTTGCTGCGGTGGACTCGCTCAAAGCACAAGGCGTGGACTTCATAAAAGTCCAGTCCGTCATTTCACACGACGCCTATCTTGCCGCTGCCGCGGAAGCCCACAAACAAGGGTTGCCCATTGTCGGCCATGTTCCCGATAAAGTTCGCATTCAGGAAGTTGTCGAGGCGGGGCAAAAGAGCATCGAGCATCTCATGGGCATTTTTGAAGGCTGTTCCACTGAAGAAGACAAATTCATCAAAGGCGAAGGCAATCTCAAGCTCCTCCTCACGACACAAGACCAGCAAAGATGCGAGTCGCTTATCAAACTGCTGGCGCAGAACCAGACATGGCAAGTACCCACGCTGGCCTGGCAACGCGGCGGAACATTTCTCGACCAACGCGATTTGAAGCACGATCCACTCGACAAATACGTTCCCG
>Ga0206833_1331_pt1 | contig 10066 bp, 9 predicted proteins | sample Alteio_BWOrgCont_32_FD_152891 | JGI IMG/M metagenome (GOLD analysis project Ga0206833, IMG submission 152891) | Enriched cells from forest soil in Barre Woods Harvard Forest LTER site, Petersham, Massachusetts, United States -... | ecosystem: Environmental > Terrestrial > Soil > Temperate forest > O... | reverse complement strand
CGTGAGCTGCCGGACGTCGTCCATGTTGTTGCGGCAAATGTTGATATTGAAGAAGACGCTGTAGCCGTATTGATACTGCTTTTTCACCAGGTAGTCGAAGTAACTACGCACCGGCGCAAGCGCCTTGGGAAGGCCCGTCTTTTCTTCCACCGCGTCCACGGCGAAGTTGAATGTGGCCACGCCCGCATCCGCCAACCAATCCGTCACTTGCGGACGCAGCAGGCGCGCGTTGGTCGGGACATAGATCCAAAAGCCCTTCTTCGCCGCGTAGTAGCAAACCTTGTGGGCGAATTGCGGACGCAGCAGCGGCTCGCCGCCCATCAACGCAAGTACGCCCGCGCCGGTGTCGCGCAGCCAGTCTATGGAGCGCTTGGCGATTTCCTCCGTCATCCCTTTTACGCGATTATCGAAAGCCCAGCAATAGTGGCAATCGAGATTGCATTTCCACTCCGTGAAGAGATACGCGATGATCGGATGAAAATCCCCGGGAAGCGTCCTCGACTTTAGCCACGGCACGGCCCAGCCTCGGAACGCGCGCGTAATGTGTTCCGCTTTGTAATGTCGTTTCGGTGGCGGAATGGGCGGGCCTAACCCGTCGTCGTGCAGTAGTTCGGGATATTGAGGAAACACGGGGTTCGGCAGTGTCGCCGGTGTGTCGGACGGCGCGACAATCGAGCGCGCCCGCGTTTGGGTTAGAAGATCGTTCAAGGGTACGTCCAGGCGGAAAGAAGTGGAATCATTGCCTGGTTGAGAAGCAGCGCTGCTCATGAGACTCCCTTCGGATCAGAAGGTGTACAACAGACTAACGAAACTTTGATGCCGTAAGCAAGGAGTAGTTTCCCTGTATTTTAATTATTTTTGCGGTTACACTCTTAATGGGGCTGCCAACATGGAACCACACCCGGGTGCGCTGTTTGCGGCAATGCAGCGAGCATACAAGCATTTCTTCGCTTTGTCCATACTAGGTTGTTTACCTATATATGCAATTGAATCCGGGCCGGAGATATTTTCGAAAGTCGCTGCGCGCAATCAAGTGCGCGAAAGCAGGCTACCGGGTTATACCGTTGTTCGAACCTATGAGGTCAAAGATACGAATGGACACACGCGAGCGCAAACTAAAGTTCTGGTTCAATATAATCGGCCTAACCCAAAAGTGTTCCAGGTCCTTTCCGAACAGGGGTCACGCGTAATCTCTCGTCTGGTGTTTCGGGGTTTGATGGATCATGAAGCTAAATCTTCAACACCTGAAGCTAAGGAAGAATCGGGCATCTCGCCGGCGAACTATGACGTAGAGCTTACGGGCGAAGCTGAACTCGACGGGCGTCACTGTTTTCTACTTCACGCCGCGCCCCGGCGCCGGGTTAAATATTTATTCGAAGGGACAATTTGGGTTGACGCCGAGGATTTGGCAATCGCTCAAGTGGAGGGCAGCCCCGCGAAGAGTCCGTCGTTCTGGGTCAAGAGCGTTCATTTCGTAAGGCGCTACCAGAAGGTTGGTAACTTTTGGTTGCCGAAGGAAGATAGCAGTGCTTCCGAGATAAAAGTGTTTGGGAAGCACACTTTGACCATTCACTACGACGACTACAAGATCGACGCTCCTCAAGATGTTTTGTCTCTTTCCGATCCGCTGAAATAGGACTAATGAAGCTGGTCAGACGATTGGACCGGAAGTTCCGCGAGACGCGAATGTTCGTGCGCGCCATGCAATCGGCGTCGCACCCGATTCTCGCGCAAATCGTCCCCATTCGGCGCTGCAACCTGGATTGCTCCTATTGCAACGAATACGACAGGACTTCCGCGCCGGTCCCGCTCGAAACAATGCTGGGACGAATCGATCGCCTGGCCGATCTCGGCGCCACCATCATCACGCTGAGCGGGGGCGAGCCGACTTTACATCCGGATCTCGACGCGATGATCCGCCACATTCGCCACCGCGGCGCCATCGCGACCTTGATCACCAACGGACTGCTGCTTACTCCGGACCGGATTCGCGCGCTGAATCGCTCCGGACTGGATTATCTGCAGATCAGCATCGACAATATCGCGCCCGACGATGTTTCGAAAAAGAGCTTGCGCGTGCTCGACCGGAAGCTCGAGTGGCTCAAGCAATACGCGCAATTCGGAGTCACCATCAACTCCGTATTGGGAGCGGGCGTTCGCAATCCGGAGGATGCCATCGTGGTCGGGCAGCGCGCCCGGGAACTCGGCTTTACCAGCACGGTCGGAATTCTGCACGATCATGGGGGCCAGCTTCAGCCACTCGCGCCCGAGCAACGAAGCGTTTACGACCGCTTCCGGCGCCTGAAGACTGGATTGTTTTCGTTCGCTCACTTCGATCATTTTCAAGAGAACATCGGTCAAGGCTTGCCGAACGATTGGCACTGCCGCGCCGGCGGCCGCTTCCTCTATATCTGTGAGGATGGCTTGGTGCACTACTGCTCGCAACAGCGTGGGCGGCCTGGCATTCCGCTCGATCGATACACTGTGGACGATATCCGGCGCGAAGCGGCTCGCCCCAAGAGCTGCGCACCGTTCTGTACAATCTCATGCGTTCATCAAACCGCGATGCTCGATCAATTTCGCGAGCAACCGCGGGAAACGCTGACGGGAATCCTCGATCGGCGGCGAGCCATGGATCCTCAGTTTCGTCCGCCGGCCGCGGTCCGTGTGTTGTCATGGCTCTTTCTCGACCAGCGACGCAGGGAATTTTTCGGGAAGTTAGTGGTCGGCGCACTGCGGCTCAAGCGAAGGGCTACTTCCCCGCCCTAGGCAGCGGGACGGCTCGAAATCCCGTCAACTGAATCAATTGCTGTTCCAGTTCAGCGGCCGCCTCCTTCGCCCGTTTCTTCCCACTTAGGACGGAGTGCACCGCGCTCATGTAAGCGGCGCTTACCTGCTTATAGAGAGCGCCAGTCTCAACCGAAGGCCGATCCACCACCCGGCTCCCGTGTTGCGATTCTTCAAACTCGTTGGTTGCGGAGGATGCGGATAGTCCGCCGGGCTGGTTAACGAAGGCCTTTCCATTCTGGAAGGACTCCACTTGCGCGCGAGTGAGGAAGCCGACGTATTTGATCGCTTCTTGACGATGAATGGTGTGTCCTGAAACCGCCAAGCCATATCCTCCCAACGTAGCTCCGGACCCTCCGGGCCCGCCAGGGATAGCTGCGAAACCAGTCGGCACCACCGGATGGGTCGGACGCCAATAGGCCTGGTGCGACTGCGCGCCCCGCGCAATCGTCCTGCCCAACCAGACACGATTGAATGCAGCTTTTCCCGAATCGAACATATTGGCGGAATCGCCTTCCCGGTACGCCAGCACGCTCGGTGGCGATATCCGCCCAACCCAGCTCTTCGCCCGTAGCCATGCCCGAATCGCCGCCGGATTGTTGACACTGATGGTTCGATCTCGTTCGATAATCCGGCCACCTCCTTCGGCGGCCTGCCATTCTAGAGCATTGCACGTCAAACCTTCCGCCTGCGCTCCCTGCCACACATAGCCCCAGAATTCTTTCTTGCCTTTGGCGCGCTCGCCCGCCTGGATCCGCTGCGACATCCTTTCCAACTCGCTCCACGTTGCCGGCGGATGGTTGTAGCCGTATTCATGAAGAAGGTCCGAGCGATACTCCAGCACGCCGATGTTCACTTGGTACGGGATCGCCACAACCTTTCCGTTTACCGTGTAGGTGGGCAATAATTGCGGCTCTACCGATGAAATCTCAGCCCCCAGATCGGGTTTGAGATCGATGAGATCCGGTTCGAGAACAGCGGACCAGATCAAATCCACATGTACCAGGTCCGCGCCGGAGCTGCCCATCCGCAGCAGTTTTATCAGAAGGCCCAGGCCATCCAGAGTGTTTTCCGGAGTCGGAATGTCCTGGATGTGAATCCCGGTTTCGGCGGTGAATTGTTGCGACAACGCCGCCGTTTTCTTGACTTCATCGGGCTCCGAATACCATCCGTGCGGATAGGTCAAGGTCACCGGCTCGCGCGCGGTCTTTCCGCACGAAGCCAGCAGCGCGGCGAACAAAACAGTCGTTACCCGCTGCGGTATTTGGATCAATTTTGTAGTGGTGCGAACGGGGAGGGTCGAACTCCCATTCCCTTGCGAGAGCCAGATCCTAAGTCTGGTGCGTCTGCCAATTCCGCCACGTTCGCTTAGTCTTTAGGATACCAAGATGGGACAATGCATCCGGGATGAAATTCGGGGACATGACGGGCTAGCGTCCCAACTGCCTCAAACTTCAACATGTGCAGTCGTGTCCCCGAATTTCCCTGCTCAAACCTATATCCCCAACCGCTCCTTCAACACCTTCACCCGGTCGCGCGACACCGCCAGTTCGGTTTTCTTTTCATCCTTCAACCGCAGCATCATCCGTCCGGCGAACCAAGCGTGCAGTTCGTGCAGATGATCCAGATTCACCAACGTCGCCCGATGAATGCGAACGAACTTCCGCGGGTCCAGTTTTTGCTCCAGCTCCTGAATGGTGTGGTCCACCACGTAGTTCTTAGCCGTCGTGGCCGCATACGTAAGTTTGTCGGACGCGAAGAAATGCGTCACCCGCGCCAGTTCCACAAATTCCACTCGCTCGCCGATGCGTGATGCAATGCGCGCGGGATAATCCGGCTGCGGCGCCCCGACGGAGCTGAGACGCTCAATCAGTTCCCGAATCTCCTGGCGCGGCTCCGCACCCCTTCGCATGCGTTCGATCTTGTCCAACGCCCGTTCCAACTGCGCCTGCTCGATTGGCTTCAAAAGATAATCCACCGAGTTCACGCCGAAAGCCTTGAGCGCATATTGGTCATAAGCGGTAGTGAAGACCACCACCGGTTGCGGGTCGAGCTTCGCCAGCATCTCGAAACCCGTCAAACCCGGCATTTCGATATCCAGAAACAGCACGTCCGGCTTGAGCTTCATGATCCGTTCCACAGCCTCCACCGGATCCGTGTGAGTGCCCGCGATATCGACGCGTCCCGTGGCGGCCAACATGCGGGACAAGCGCTTCAATGCCAGCGCTTCGTCATCAACCAGAAATGCCCGTGTGCGCATTGCCATTTTGCGGGACCGTCAAGATCACGCTGTTCCCATTCTCCCGCCGGTCAAGCCCGAGCGCCGCCCGATCGCCGAATAGCGTTGCCAATCGATCCTTCAGATTGTCCAGCCCGTGTCCGCGCGGTGCGGATTCCAATCGAAATCCTGGACCCTCGTCCATAACCGCAACCCGCAAGCACCCGTTCTCCCGCGTACTCGCAATCCGGATCTCGCCGCCCGCGCGATTCGGCGCCACTGCGTATTTCACGCTGTTCTCGACCAAAGTCTGTACGGCGAGCGCCGGCACCCGATCGTTTTCCAAATCCGCAGCGACGTCGATCCGATAACGCAGCCGCTCGCCAAAGCGCGCGCGCTCAATCTCCAGGTAATCTCCGACAACCTTCAACTCCGCCGCCAGTGGCACCAACCCGGCCTGATTTGCATCCAGCGAGAATCGCAACAGCGCGGCCATCTGCTCCACCAGCTTCTCCGCCCGCTCCGGATCTTCGGGAATCAGCGATGAAATGGAGTTGAGCGTGTTGAACAGAAAATGCGGATGAATCCGAGACTCCAGCGATGCGAGCTGAGCCTCGGTAGCCACCTTCAGCGCGCGCTCCCGTTCCAGCTCCTTGGTTCGAAGTTGCAGCGCGCTCTCCTCCAGCCGCCACTGAAAGGACTCATAGATCCCGATGCTGAGGCCCACCAGTATCGTTATAAATGTCGCCATCTTCAGGCTGGCCCAAAACTCGATCCAGTATATTTCCTGAGGAATCCATCCAAACGCTAGCAGAATCAAACAAGCGAGCAAGCTGCCCACCAGCGTATTGACAAACATTGCGCCCACGCGGATCGGCCACCGCAGCCACGCATTCAATGCATGCACGCGGCCCCACAGGCGGGGAATGGTGAGGAAGTTCAACCCTCCGATACTGCACGCGTAAACCAGCGAGAAACGATATGTCGCGAGAAGCCTCTCTGACGAGACATGGTCAGTGGACGCCACCAGCAGCAGAAGGGGCGGGATAAACGCGGCCGCGATGAGAATCACCAGAGTCTTGACGAATTGTTTCCACCGCCCCATCGCGATCGCCTTTCACTACATCCATCTTACTTTTGGGCGGCCGCCGCCGTGTGGCATCCCAGACACCCGGCCTGCGCGGGAGCCAGTGTCTTGGTCTCGAGCCAGATCGCAGCCGACTTCGCGTACGGCGTATCTTTCAACTCCTTTTGAATGCGCTCGAACCAGACTTGCGCCTTCTCCGCGTTGCCGGCGCGGCTATATCCATCCGCCAATCCGATCATCAGCTCGCCCCTCGGATGCGTTCCAAGATCGGCCAGGTACGACGCTTGCAGTTCGTAAGACTTCTCGAAATCGGTCAGGCCTTTCTCAAGGAGCGGACGCGCCATCTCAGGACTGGGAAGGTAGCGCGATGCGGTGAGCATCACAGCGCCGCGCGGAATCCGCACCCCGAGACTATCAGGCGCCAATTCCACCGCCTGATCCATCTCCTTAATTCCACGCGCCCACAATTCGCCGCCCTTTTGTTGATCGCCACTTTGAAACGCCTGTCCGGATTGATAGAACAAACCAGCGCCGTGCCAAACCATCGCTTCAGCATGCTTGGGATCGGCCGCCAGTGCTTCTTCGCATATCTTCATGCCTTTATCGAGGGATGCGGCATCACCCGCGAAACCGGCAAAAAAGTACTCGCGGACCTTCAAATCAAACCGGTTCTGGCTGGACAAGACACCCGCCACCAGCAAAACCATCGCAAAAAGTTTCTTGAACATGTGGGACTCCTTCGAGCTTCAGAATAAACCCGAGGGAATCCCGCCGCGACGGACGTTGGACGAGAAGCCGAACAATCGGATGAACAGCCAGAATCAGCCGACAAGTGGAACAGGCGTTTTCGCCATAGACCGTTTTTACGTTACGATCCGATTATGGAACCCTGGCTGCGAGGCCCAATTCCAGGCGTCGATCCACTCATCGCGCCTCTTCTCTATAGCTTCCAGCAAGCCCGCGAAGACCTGGCCCAACACACCGAAGGATTCACGCCGGCCCAAATCTGGTCGGGCTCGCTCGGCTTCCATATCCGCCACATTGCCGGCAGCACCAATCGCCTGATCACCTATCTCGAAGGCAAACAACTCAACGAAAACCAACTGGCGGCCCTGGAAGCGGAACACAAGCCAGGAGCATCCCGCGAAGAACTGTTAGCGGAAATAGATATGAGCTTCCGCCACGCCGAATCAATCGTGCGAACTCTGAGTCCAGCAACTCTAGCCGACCCACGCGCAGTTGGCCGCAAGCACCTGCCAACCACAGTAATCGGCCTGCTAACCCACATAGCCGAACACACCCAACGCCACGTAGGCCAAGCCATCAGCGCCGCAAAGCTAGTTCGGTAAGTTCGGAAGATCACGCGCATCTTCGGGATGTCCAACCGTTTGCCATCAGCGATTTCCCAGCCAATCACATCCGATTCCCCACCACGCCACGCTACGCGTTCTTGATGACCGAACCCATCCGGATGCGTAAGATTGCCCCGGAAACCACAACTAAAAAATGCAGGAACGAACCCAACTGAGCATTGACATCCGCTCCCCCTCTGCCACAAAATAGATCAGGCGAACAAAAGGCGAAATAGCATGAACCCTAACGCCGCTCGCATCACCGCGCCCGGATTCCGCCCGGAGACCCTCAGGGCAACCAGGCCCAGGGAAACCCTCGCCACTGGCCTCGCCTCCCTCGATGCCATCATCGACGGTTTCCCTCGCGGCGCAATCTCGGAAATCATTGGCCCCGAGAGCTCCGGCCGCACTACTCTAATTCATTCACTTCTCGCCGCATCCACTTCAAATCTAGAGATTTGTGCCTACGTCGATACCTGCAATTCCTTCGACCCCGTATCCGCTGCAGCAGCCGGAGTCGCACTCTCGCAACTGGTTTGGATCCGCTGCGGATCGAATGCCAGCCATGCCCTCAAAGCGGCCGACTATCTGCTCCACGCCGGCGGATTCGGCGCCGTCGTTCTCGATCTTTGCCAAATCGCCCCGCGCGATACCAACCGCATTCCCGTATCCTATTGGTACCGATTCCGCCTCGCCCTCGAAAACACCCCCACCATCCTGGCTCTGGTCGAAAAACATCCACTCGCCAAATCCTGCGCCACGCTGATGCTCGAAATGAATCGCAAAAAAACAACTTGGGCCGGCGCGCCCGGCTTCGAACTGCTGCGCGAAGTGGAACTTGAAGCCACTCCCCGCAAACCAATACGGCCTATCCCCGCCAGCTTCAAGGCAAAAGCCCTCGGATAAAATGTTCGCCTGCATCCACAACCCCGGCGCCGATCTATCTGCAATCGCCGAATCTTTCTCACCATCTTTCGAGCAAACCGCGCCCGGCACAATCGTCTTCCGCATCGATGGCCTCAGCCGCCTCTACGGCACGCATCACCAGATCGCGCAAGCCATCGCGAAAAAAGCCGGCGCCGGTGCGAACGTCGCCATCGCCGAAACAGCGGACGCCGCCATCATTGCCGCACACAATTTCCAAGGCGTCAGCATCTCGCCAAATCTCGATCAACTCGACATCGCGAGTCTCCCCATGGAACAGGAAATGTGGGAGGTTCTCGAAACCTGGGGCATTCACACGCTGTCGCAACTCGCCGCGCTCCCTGAAGCCGGCATCGCCGAACGCTTTGGCCCGGCGGGCGTCCATCTGCAACGCCTGGCGAGAGGCGCAACCAATCGCCCGCTCAAAATCTTCAAACCAGAAGTCATCTATGAAGATCGCATCCAGCTCGACCACCCCGTCAGCCTGCTTGAACCATTACTTTTTCTAATTGCCCGCATCCTCAACGATCAATGCGACAAACTCCTCTCGCATGCCATGTCAGCGAACGAAATCACCATCCACTTGGAACTCGACGACAAGACCCAACACATCCGAACCCTGCGCCTCCCAGTCCCAATGCGCGAAAGCAAATCACTCTTGAAGCTCCTCCAAATGGACCTGGAAGCCCACCCCCCGCAAGCCGCAACGATGGCACTTTCGATCATCCTGAAACCAGTCCACCCGCGCACCATCCAAGCCGGAATCTTCCTCCCCATCACCCCCGCCCCCGACAAACTGGAACTAACGCTAGCCAGAATCCGCGCCATAGTAGGCGAAGCCAACGTAGGCATCCCCGAACTCCTAAACACCCACCATCCCCATCCATTCCGGCTAATCAACCAACAACCACGAATCACCAGCCACCAGCCACCGGCAACCAGCCACGCCTTTCGATTCTTCAGGCCGCCCATCACAGCCAAAATCGACTTAACCCACCACCGCCCAACCCACATAACCGCTCCAGGCATCAACGGAAAAATCCTAACAGCAACCGGCCCCTGGCGAACATCAGGCGACTGGTGGACAACCCATCAGTGGAACCGCGACGAATGGGACATCACGCTATCAACCAGCGTCCTCTATCGCATCTACCGCGAACCAAATGACCACTGGTTCATAGAAGGCACCTATGACTAGCTCCGCCGCAAAATATGTAGAACTTCACTCTCGATCCGCCTTCAGCTTCCTTGAAGGCTCCTCCACCCCCGAAGAGCTAGTCCAGCGCGCGGCCGGCCTGAAACTCCCCGCCATCGCGATGCTCGACCGCGACAACATCTCGGGCGCGCCTCGCTTCCATATGGCCGCCAAAAAAGCTGGCATCCGCGCTCACATCGGCGCCGAAGTCACCTCCACCGATGGCCATCGATACCCTCTCTTAGCCGAAAGCCGCGCCGGATACCAGAACCTCTGCCGCCTGATCACCAGAATGAAACTGCGCGCCAAAAAAGGCGAAGGCGCGGCCACTCCCGAAGAGCTAGCCGAATTCTCTCCAGGCCTCATCTGTTTGGCATCGCGCCCCGATCCACGCATCCTCGATCTCTTCGGCGCAAAAAACGTCTACGTCGAACTCCAGCGTCATCTCAACCACGCGGAAGAAACCAACAACCAGGCGCTCATGGATTTCGCCAGCGCCCGCA
>Ga0206833_1330_pt1 | contig 10071 bp, 8 predicted proteins | sample Alteio_BWOrgCont_32_FD_152891 | JGI IMG/M metagenome (GOLD analysis project Ga0206833, IMG submission 152891) | Enriched cells from forest soil in Barre Woods Harvard Forest LTER site, Petersham, Massachusetts, United States -... | ecosystem: Environmental > Terrestrial > Soil > Temperate forest > O... | reverse complement strand
GGCTGCCAGTACACTCCTGCGCTGACGGATCTCGTATATCCAGAACAATATCGCAGCTTGACCTCGCCGCAGACGACTCGCCCGACACCCGGTTTCGGAATTCACGGAGAAGTGCGCGCCCAAGTAAATGACCTGCACCGCAACAATGTACCGGCTAATGTTAGGTTCCAGAATCTCGTGAGCAATTTTGCCGCCACGTCTTGGTTGACGGAGAGTTATGGAACTGCCTCTATCACTAAAGGGATAGCCGATCCCTACGGAGGGGCGAACGCTGGTCGGTTGAGCGTGACTTCCGCACCAAGCGGCGTTGCATGGCTCACCCCTTCCGGGATGAACGTGACTCCAGCCGTAGGAGACGTCTGGATCGGGATGGTAGCGATACGGGCCAACAATGCGAATGGACTCAATGGTCTGTCCACTGGTCTGTCCTTAGCGGGTAGTGGAGTTACCACAACAGGGTACTCCGACAGTTCCGGGAATTGCCATCCCGCAACCGCAGACAAATGCGACAATCTAGAATGGGAATGGTTCTACCGGATCATGAAAGTGACTTCCGCTGACGGAGCCAAGCATACATTATTTTTTAGCGTTGACCTGCAATCCACATCCCCACAGATCGACCTCTTTGCTCCGATTCTGGTCAAAATCCCGAACGGCAACGGGTTCAGTGACACGGACATAGAAGACTATGCGCGGTCCCTGACCAGTTACCCGCCATCCTGTTTGGTTGGGCAACTATGCAACTCAACAGGTCCGATGACTGTAACGCTAGCCAGCGGCACATCCACGCTGGCGCCCGGAACAGTCACAGCAACATCTTGTGCTGCCCTCATCACGACCTCGGCGCCAGGAACAATTACAACAGATGCAATTCGATGGAACTTTGCCAGCGCGCCCACTACTGCGGATGCCCTGATGACGGTCCAAGCCTATGTAACGGCGAACAAAGTAAACTTTTTACGCTGTAATCCAACGGCAGGATCACAAACCGGCACGGCGTTGGTCATCAATTGGATGGTCACGCGATAGATGCAATAGTTTTGTGCTTCTGACAGCGAGGGGTTTTGGATGTTCTGAATCCAAGTAGGGCCTTGCGTCCCCACCCTGCCTTTAAATGTGAAAACCGCCGTGTTCGCAGCCAGAATTTCGGTGCTTATGTTCCTGAAGTCATACCCTCCCGTGTCAGCGTTGTTTGAATCCTCGATCTCAATGCCTCCGTATATGAGCCAAGAGTTTGCTCCGCCGATTGTCGCGTTACCGAAATCCTTGAAGTAGATCGCCGCATTATCGAACACTGGGTGACTGCTATCTGGAGCCAGCGATAGATTCTCTAAAGTCGCGTCGAATCCCGAGATGTAATTTGTGGACCAGTAGGTAGCGTTCGGCGGCGTGTGATTCAAATTGCCACTTGCGATAGACGTGTAAAACACACCACCTTGAAGCACTTCATCCCCGGGATTGTACGTCATGGAGCCAGACCAAGCACCAGGAGTGTCATCAGTTCCACCTGGATAGTTCGTCGCATTCGTGAAGCCAATCATCGCTGAGCCTGTATGCCCTGCGTCAACGCTGTTGACTACTGCAACGTGTTTGATAGCGATTTGTATACTTCCGCAGGGAGGCGACCCGCAATTTGCGTTAGCTGTCCACCAGGCATGGAACCAGATTACGGGCGGCGGGAAAACCTGGCCGGAGGGAAGTCGGTCCTCATTGTAGCCGCGTATCGTCAAATCCTCGATGGACACTCCTTGCACCCCTGATCCCTCGATCACGGCAAAAGAATAGCCTGGAACCAGTGCGTGATCCTCTATGATCTCGGCCGCGCTCGTTCCGAATGAAGTCGCGGAATTCCCACCCCGTAGCCCAACAAAACGAACGCTACCCCCAGCATCCTTACCTGCTTTGCTAATAAAAAACCCGCCGTGAGTTATCTTTGTCTGCCCCTCAAAAGCGATGATCATGGGAGTGCTGTGCCTATAGGCGCCGATCGTGATGAGCGTCCCATCGATAGTGCAAATGTTCCCATTGCCGTTGAGAACGACCATGCCGCCCGGATTCGTATTATTCGATCCCGCTAGTTCCGCCGCAGTGATAGCGGCCTGGAGATGCGTCGTATCCGTGGCCAGTATGCCAGTGCAAAGAACGTCATAGTTGGGAAAACCGGTCTGCATCTTGGCAGTTTGCCCGCCCTGTGCACACGCCGTTCTGGCACCTGCACCGCACAGCACGGCTAGGATCACCATGAAAAACAAAAACTTTATCATTCGTGTTCTCATGTATGCGCCGAACGAATGGACTCCCGCTTGAACATTATGATTCGGTTTATTCGTTCGGTGTAGTTCACCACACACGCCATCCTGGCATGCTTCTCGTGCATACCCGCCACATGGTTTCTTACGATGGAATAACTGCCATGGAACTTGTGAAGAACTGGAGGCTTCATCCATCCGGCATTCAAACCATTCACACTCGGCCCCTTTTAGAGCTGAGAATTCCCAGGCATCGATACCAGAAACGTCCGAACTCGCTCCTGCCGGGTCCGCTTCGGAGTTTGCACCCACAGGTAACCTTCGAGCAGTAGCACGTCTCACGTAACTTCGATACCGAACTGCGGGTCCATGCCCGGCTGGGGCCCCTACATGCAATATGCCACCCGAATGCGGAGATTGGAGGATTCAGCCATGCGTTGAAGGATCGGGGCAGAGTACGGAACAGAATGCGTGCAGACGTGCAATAGACAACCTATGTCTCGACTCATTGCCCCATGCTCCGCACAAACAAATCAAAGAACAAGCCGGGAATGCCCTTCCATGAAAAATACAGACCCCAAGTCATCGTAGCCATCACCGCGTATTAGCTGAGCACGCGATCTGGGAATCTAGCCGCTACCTGCTACGGAGCGAAGTGCCGTAACTCTGGCCACCCATTCCGGTCCCCAAAGTTTGACCATGCGCGCCAGTCCATCGGGAACTGCGATCCTTGGTGACCATCCCAAATGCTCGCACACTCTGCTGATATCGCTAATATAGACGCGCTGGTCGCCCGGGCGAAACTGATCGTACGTAACTGTAGGTGTGCGACCAAGAAGTTTGATTAATGGCTCGTGCAGCTCAAACCAAACCGAGATTGTGTTCGCCGGACCACCGCCTACGTTATAGATTTCACCAGCCGTCCGGTCGATGCGAGAGATAGCAAGCATCATGAGGTCAACCAGGTCATCTACATAAAGCAAATCTCGAACTTGCTTCCCGTCTCCGTAGATGGTGATATTTCCGTTGCTCATGCCAGTCAGAGCGAAATGGGCTACCCACCCTTGATCTTCATTGCCGAACTGACGGGGACCGTAAATGCATGACATACGAAAAACGACGGTTCGCAATCCATAGATGCGGTGATAGTCGTGAACATACTGGTCCGCGGAGCCCTTTGAACAGCCGTATGGTGAATGAAAGTCGAGTGGGCAAGTCTCGGACACGCCATACGGTAAATTTTCGAACTCGTAGCGGGTTGGACGCTCGACTATGTTCAAATGCTCAAGCCCCCCGTAAACTTTGTTCGTTGACGTGTAAAGGACAATAGGCATCGGACGTTGATATCGGGCAGCTTCGAGAACATTCAAGGTTCCTTGCGCGTTGATCGAAAAATCTTCTTGCGGATTTGCGACCGAAGTTGTTACCGCAACCTGAGCGGCAAGATGAAACACAACATCTGCTCCGTGCATCGCCTCTTCGACGCCGACGAAGTCCCTCACGTCTCCTTTGACGAACTGAATGCGGTCTCCATGCTGCCGCCGAAGCCAATTAAGGTTCTCTTCCACGCCTGCGCGCCCGAAGTTGTCGAACAAGACCACTTCGTGGCCGTTGGACAAGAGCCGATCTGCCAGATTTGTACCGATGAAACCGATACCGCCTGTAACGAGTGCGCGCATTTTGATGTTCCTATCCGTTATCTTCGCTATGACGTCCATCACCAGATCGATTCCGCAAAAGCATATCTCAACCTCCCGAGTCACACTAATGCCTTTAAGTGGTGGCGTGTGGCTTTGAGCATCATCGGAAGACCCTTCCAAAAAGCAGCTAGATTTCTGAGCCCACAGAATTGAGCCAGGGCAGGCTCAAATAATTGATAGCGATAGTAATACTCAAGGTAGACCAAGCGCACATCCTCACCCGACCATTTGCGAGCCGGGGCAAACACTTGATTGGGATGCTCTTGAAGGATGGCAGTCATCTTGTCTCTGCACTTCTGGAATGTGAAATCCCCCATGGTAAGCTCCTGTCCAGCGCGCGCAATTTCTACTCTTTGCTTTTCGTGATGAAGATAATAGTCAACCAAGCCAGGAATTTCGCCCTCGGCGCGCCAGCCTAGAAAGTGTTCGCCCTCCCGGAACCCCCAATCGGTCAATTCCGTTGGCATTCCGGTAATGAGGAGCGCCCCCGCCGCCATTGCCTCGTAGCAACGCATATTAGCTTCTTGTGGAAAGTCCTCTCGGCTTACATTGACCACAATCTTGCTGACCTTATAGATTTCGGAGGTTTCCTCTTTACTATAACGCCGCATGAAGTCATTCATTTTGAATCGAGCGAAGAGCCCCTCGATGACGCGTCTGCGCCTATTGTAGTGTGCATAATCAAATGCACCGACCCATCCCAAGTCTAAAGAACGGTCTATGCTCACCGGGCTCGTTCGGAACAGGATTTCGTCAACGGCATGCGGAAAGGCAAATACTTTCGGATGGCCGGCCGCCTGGTATAGAGGGACGAGCGAAGGGTGCCAGAGGAAAACATAATCGAAAAGCATGGCCCAACGAACACGCGATGACGTCCACCCAAAAGAATCAATGTCCAAGGACACAGTCGGGACGGGACAAATATTCAAGTCGCTCGGAAGTCCGGGCGTATGGACCGGATGTGCAAATACGTCAGGCACTTCGTTTTGGCTCCGCGCGATATCGAACAAACGAAGCACACTTACGTCCGGTTGCAAGACGTCCAAATCAAAATGGATCGCATAGCCTGGAGGGATAGTGTCCGACAGGTATCTTTCAGAAACGTGCCGGCTCGAACTGTTGTAAGTAAATGCGATTCTGATTGGTATGCACTTCTCTAAGGCCGAAGATTCCGTTGGGCTGTCGGTCATTTGCACGAATACCAGAAACGTCACGTCAAGGATGCTGTGAATCCCTACTCGGACTTGGACTCACAGCCTTTCTTCAGCCGCTCGACCACTACTAGCGAGTCAACCACTTCTACGAGGGTCCACTCAGCAAGGCCGTGGTCTCGAAAGAGCCTATTGACGAGTCTGACGGGGCCCCAGTCAGCTTCAGGCCATCCCCCCGGAAATGTGGATGCATCGTGGAAAGCAACCACCCCCCCCGGCACTACAAATCGATGCCAATTCTCCCAATCCTGATTTACGCCGGCCTCCGAATGATCACCATCTATAAACAAGAAATCAATTGGGGCGTGCCAGCGGCTTACTGCATCGAAGCTGAATTTTTCGATCCAGACCACACTCCCTTTTTTGCATCCTCCCACCACCCTGTGTGCCGCTCGCTTTGTAGCGTTGATGATCCGGTTGCGGCTGAGGTGGAATGGATCAATCAGCCAAAGAGTTCCGGAAGGGGACATAGCCTGCCGGAGAACCATTGCTGAACCACCTTCGGCGACTCCAATTTCAACAAGGCTCGACCTCTGCGTCGCCCATCTTTTCAAGGCTTCGTGCTCCGCCGCAGTATGCTGCCCAAAAACTGGACGCAGCCCCGCCCAAGCGAAGATGGGATGGCGGAGCAGCGGATTCGCCTTTTTCGGGATCGCACCGCGGTTTAGCAATATGGTGCTACGAAACATAAGCTACCATTCGAATTCTGTCCCTTGGAAACGAACAAATTCCCGCCTCAGAGGCCAACAGCCATTTGAAATCGCCTCCACCATTTCTCGGGGGCCATCATTTCTTCCAAACGAGGCCGTACTCTGGCCTGAATTAAGTCGCGCCACCCTTGTGGATCTGAGAGCACCTGCTGAACCGCCCACTCAAATCCCTCAAGATCGTCAGTCGAAGTCGTCATCAACGGTTTCAAAGCAGCTTCGCTATAAAAGGTGAGCAGATTACTGGAGTTCCACTGGCGAGGGCCTCAGAGACCACAAATGGAAAAGGATCATACCGCGATGGGCACATGGAAAAATCCGCGGCGTTGTAAAGGATTGGCAACAGATCATAGGTTGCGTTCTGAAAGAGGCGAACATTCGGAAGACTCCGGATTCCGTCAGGCAATGGGCCGCGGATTGCCACAAGCATAGTCAATTGGGGAAACTTGCGGGCGATGTGCTCGACCACGCTAAATCCTTTCATAGGGTGCGAACTTCCCACAAACAAACCCACTGCGCTTGCTTCGATTCCCAACTGTCTCCGGCACTCTTGTGCGTCGAGCGGTCGAAAGTGATTTAGATCGATAGGTAACCACATTACACTCGCATCATAACCAAAGTACCTGCGGATCTCGCAACGGATCGGCTCAGATACACAGAGAGCAATCTTATTCTTTCCAGAGCACCGCTCAAGAACCATTCCGTCCCACCACTTCAGTTTCAAATAGCCTCGATACTTGATGACCGGCCGAATTGCTTCTGCTTGGCCACGGTATGTTCCATGAAAAAACTGAACGCGCTTCACTCGATTGCCCAACGGATACCAACCGACGGTCGAGTTTGAGAGCACCAAACGAACCCCGGGGTGGAGAGCATCTTTAGCTGCCTTACCGATGTAATAGCCATGTAAACACCCAGCTAGAAACCATTCCAGTGTGCTGTTGGAATTTGGGCGTCGCCATCGCTCCGGCCCTGTATTCTGGCTGTGAAAAACTCGAACCCCAAAACCACGTTCTTGGAATCCTATGGCGAGATACTGAAGAAATCGCTCCATTCCTCCTAACGCATCGATCGGCCCCGTTGTGAGAATAAAGATTTGATTTTGCAAGGATATCGACTACCTCGTTTGACGACAGTGCAATCCGATTTTCATATACATTGCGCTTTTGGCCTGAATGGACGTTCCGACCAGCTCTGCCACAGGAACGATATCCGAAGTCGGCAAGATCCGGTCGCGCAAATGGAGAATTGGGTATTCCACTAATTTCGACATCACGATGCCGACAACCAGACTACCGACAAAATAAACTGCGAAACGGCCAAACGAGCCGGTAGGATGACCCAGGATGCGCCGAAAGAGGCCCGGGAGCCACGCCCCGGTCGGCCCATGCCACAAGTAAATTGAGTACGAATAAACTCCCACATATGCGGCCGCGCTCCCAACAAGTTCCGTTACTTGTGCAAGTTTTCCTGAAAGAATTCCTCGAGTGTAGAGACTCAAGAGCAAAACACCACCGAATCCTAAGTAAACAAGGGAGTATCCAAATGTGGCGAAAAACTTATTATCTCGCTCATATAGGTAGGCGAATGAGATTAGAACTGCGGAAGCCGCAGCAACTACGACCCGATTGCGCGTGGATCTCATCAGTTGTTCAAGAATACTCGGTCGAAAATGATAAAGATAGCCGATGAGCACGCCGAGAAAAAGGGCGTCCATTCGGTCGTGGGAAGCAACATAAGGCGTATTAAAGTTGGGCGTTCCGACGTAGACTGAGACAGCGCGAAAGACCGGACAGAGCGATGCAATGACAGCCGCTGCCCAGGGAATTAGGCGAAAAGGGTCTTGGCGGTCGGAAGAAAAGCGCGCGAGGGTGAATAGAAATATGGGGAGAAAGATATAAAAATGCTCCTCCACCGCCAGGGTCCACGTGTGGTCCCAAACCCCGTGCTGATAGTTCATGATAAAAAAAATGTCATCCAAATATCGCCGAACAGTAGAATGGGCGTGCAAGTACAACCCTGCGGTGACACCAGTGAGGAGGAGGAACGTATAGAAAGCCGGGTAAATTTTCAGCCCACGCCGAAGGAAGAACCGCTTTAAATCGATTGCGTGGTTTTTCCTGTATTCACTGAATAGCAGGCCGGAAATCAGGAAACCGCTCAAGACGAAAAACAGGTCCACGCCGGTCCACCCTATGCGTGTAAAGAAGGTGGAATCTCCGGAGTGATGTAAAATCACTGTGACGACGGCTATGCACCGGAGGATGTCCAGGCGCTTGTTTCTCATCTATCGTCCTGTGAGCGCGTCCGCTTTAACGCCCTACGTAAAATGCCAGTCAAGGAAGGCACGGCTCACTCTCCATTCTCAGAGGAACAGAGCCCTGCTTTTCCAGAGGGGATGGCGAGATAGTTCCTACCTCCCGGATTTTCCTTTTTCGGACTGGGGTAAACTGGCTTCCGGTCCGAGAGAACGTCGGACCATTCATATTCATGATGTCGAAGTAGCCCATGATTTCGGCGGCTGAGTAACCCCAAGCGCGCGTAATTAGATCAAGTACTTCACTTGGGCAGTAGCGCCTCACAAGTCTATCCGCACCGCGAAAGACCTCCATTCCCCCGCCCTCGCTGTCGATTTTCAAGAGATCGAATCCGTCGATTCGCTGAATGTCTGTCACGGTTGCGCCAGCTGCACTATTGGCTGCCAATTGTGCCGATTTCAATTTGCCTGCAATCCAACGAGCACGGAATATTTAACACCCCTGCCCACTCGTCCATGAAGTGTGTTACTGGCGCTCCCTCGATAATAAGTGCTGGCACAAGCGTTTGGTTGTAGTTTCTTCGATTATCGTCATGAACGCTAAAATAGATACTGTAGGCACCAGGCCGCAGCGGCAGATCGGGGAATGTCAGAAATACATCGTGGTCGCCAGGCGCAAGCTGAAAACAATCAAACGACCACCCTGAAATTAGGAACCCGCGTGCGTCGTAGATGAGCGCCGTGACCAATCCCTGCCGAATCGGTTGCCGACTATGCAGGCGAATCCGGATGGAGACCAGCGCCGATCCATCCGATACGATGTTGGGTTTACTGCCTCGAGGTTGGATAACTTCCCAGCCTGAAAACCATACGGGGTGCTGAGTGGAGGCTTCGGTCTGGTTCTCTGGCGATGCTAAGAGGGACGCTTGCTCGTAGGCGCTTATAACCGTGTCGACGGGCCCGTCCTCACGAAGCTTCCCAGAATCAATCCAGATTGCGCGCTCGCAAAGCCGGCGAATTTGATTCATCTGATGGCTTACGAAAATTATCGTGCGGCCGCCGCTTGCGACATCGCCCATCTTGCCAAGGCATTTCTTCTGGAACGCAGCATCGCCAACAGCAAGAACCTCATCGACCAGGAGAATTTCCGGCTCCAAGTGGGCAGCAACGGCGAAAGCCAAGCGCATTTGCATTCCCGAACTGTAGTGCTTGAGTGGCGTGTCGATGAATTTCTCCACTTCTGCGAACGCCACCATCTCGTCGAACTTGCGTTTCATTTCACGTTTGCCCATCCCTAGGATTGCGCCACTGAGGAAAACGTTTTCCCGGCCGCTGAGCTCGGGATGAAAACCAGTACCGACTTCCAACAAAGTGCCCATTCTTCCGTGAACCTCCGCAAAGCCAGTGGTGGGGTGTGTCACTCGCGAGAGGATCTTGAGCAATGTGGACTTGCCTGCACCATTGCGACCAATTAGGCCAACAACTTCGCCTTGTTGAACCTCAAAGGAGACTTCACGGAGGGCCCAGATATGGTCGCGGCTAATATTCCCATCCTCGCGGTTCAATCCGAACAGTCGAGCGGGGGCTTTGATGATATTCGCAATAATATCGCGCAACGCGAGATACCGGGCGCGCTCTCCGATCGCATAGCGCTTGCCAAGGTCAACCGAGCGAATAGCGACTTGACTCATGGATTAGACCACTTCTGCGACTGTGGTTTTCGTTTTCTCAAAATAGACCAATCGGCCAAAGAGACACTAGAAAGCGAGTTCGACAATGGGTTCGTGATTGCATGTGTCGATCCTTACGCGTATGCGTGGCATGGCTATTATTCCCATGAATGATCCGCATGCCGCGCTAGCCCACTGAGCGATACCGCAGGCTCAACTTTGCTTCATTTTCCCGGATCCACGCGAGGATTGAATCCATTCATTCGGAGAGATTCAC
>Ga0206833_1329_pt1 | contig 10098 bp, 8 predicted proteins | sample Alteio_BWOrgCont_32_FD_152891 | JGI IMG/M metagenome (GOLD analysis project Ga0206833, IMG submission 152891) | Enriched cells from forest soil in Barre Woods Harvard Forest LTER site, Petersham, Massachusetts, United States -... | ecosystem: Environmental > Terrestrial > Soil > Temperate forest > O... | reverse complement strand
GTCAAAGTGAAAATAATCGCTTATGGCATGGTTCATCATATGCCCGAAGCTTTCTTTTATTTGCAGATTTTCCTGCCCGCAGTTGTGGCAAAATTTACCTTCTAAAATGGTGCCGCAATTGAGGCAGTCGTTTTCGTGCCGGTAATGTTTTTTCATGGGTTTGTATTAATTCTCAATAATTAATATGATAAAATAATGCAGATCGTTTTAATTGTTCTTTTGTTAGTTAAACTTCCAGCACTTTTACTTCAGGTATGGCACTATATTTATTTCTGAATGCAAATGGAAATATAACAGCTATTACCAGCGCATACGCGGCAAAGGTAAGCCATATACCCGGCCAGTTTTTACTATGATCGGGCAGGATAAAGAATTTATCAATAATTAAGCCGCTTGCATAGCTTCCAAATAATGCTCCAAAACCGTTTACCATCATCATAAACAAACCCTGCGCACTGCCCCGTATTTCGGGAGATATTTGAGTTTCGATAAAAAGCGAGCCCGAAATGTTGAAAAAATCAAACGCCATCCCGTATACTATGCATGATAATATGATCATCCACAGGCCATCGGCAGGGTTGCCGAAAGCAAAAAGACTAAAACGTAATACCCAGGCCAGCATACTGATTAACATTACATACTTGATTCCAAATTTCCTTAAGAAGAATGGAATTGCTAAAATGAACAGCGTTTCGGATACCTGCGATATAGACATAATTATGGCCGGATACCTTACAGCAACTAACCCATTGTAGGCTGCTATTTTTTTGAAATCCTGAATATAGGTATCGCCGTATGCATTGGTCAATTGTAATGCGGCTCCCAAAAACATCGAAAAGATAAAGAAAATGGCAAATTTGGGTGTTTTAAACAGGGTGAAGGCGTTCAGTCCCAACAGATCAATCAGTGATTTGGTGCCCGATTTATGTAAAAGAGGAGGACACTTTGGCAATGTAAAGGCGTATAAACCTAATGCCAGCGACACAGCCGAGGCAATATAGAACTGGTTGGGCGTAGTTTCATTGTGCGAAAGACTGACAGTCCACAGGGCCGCTATAAAGCCCACTGTTCCCCATGTTCGTATGGGAGGGAAGTCTGTCACTACATCGATATTGTTTTTTTTTAATGCTGAATAAGCCACCGTTATAGATAATGATAACGTAGGCATATAAAATACCATATTGAGCAATAACACCCAGAAAAAAGTTGACGGATTATTAACCAGCGGCAAACTAAATAATGTACACGCTCCCAAAATGTGCATAATGCCATAAAGTTTTTGAGCGCTGATATATTTATCAACCATAATGCCGGTGATGGCGGGCATAAAGATGGCAGAGATGCCCATGGTAGAGAAAATAGCTGCAAAATGGGTTGCAGACCATTGCTTGTTTTGAAACCAGTAGGCCCCAATGGTAATGAGCCAGCATCCCCATATAAAAAATTGCATAAAATTCATCAGGATCAGGCGCAACTTTACATTCATACAGGGCTGGTTTTTAAAATATCTTTAGTTTTAAAATTAAGACGGGAAAGTAGCGAATAAAAGTGAAATCAAAAAGCGATAAGGCACAGTTTCAGCCTCAAACGGATAAATTTTTGATCTAAAGCAGATTTCTATAAAAATGCTGTTGAAATCAGGATGCTTTTCTCCGGTTTAACTCATCGCGGATTTTTGCGGCTTTCTCGTACGATTCTTCGGCAAGGGCTTCCTGTAATTTGGATTTTAGCTCATCAACACTTAAAGAAGTAAAACCACTGGTGGTTGAGGCTGGTGTTTTTTCTTCGGGCGTTTCGTTAATGTTTTCGAGGTAAACAAAATCATTCCCTTCAATCACAATACCGGCACTTGAAAGGATGAACTCGTAGGTGTAAATAGGGCAATCAAACCGAACGGCAACAGCAATAGCATCAGAAGTACGGGCATCTATCTCAACCACTTTTTTACCGTCAGAACAAATTAGCTTCGAATAAAAAATACCATCAACTAAATTGTAGATAATAATTTCCTGTACGGTAATATGATAAGCTTGCCCCAGGCTCTTAAAAAGATCATGAGTGAGCGGACGGCTGGGAGTCATTTTTTCTATCTCAATAGCAATAGCCTGTGCCTCAAAACTGCCGATAATGATCGGGAGCCTTCTACGGCCGCTAACCTCGCCTAAAACCAGGGCATAAGCACCAGACTGGGTTTGGCTATATGACAAGCCAACAATATCCAGTTTTATTTTTTTCATATCATTACCCATCACAACGGATCCTTTTTTTATGCCGAAGCTTTAAATTGTTTTATTGCTGAAATTAATTTAGGTACTACGTCAAATGCGTCGCCGACTATGCCGTAATCAGCCACTTTAAAAAATGGTGCTTCGGCATCCTTGTTTATAACCACAATAACTTTTGATGAGCTCACACCTGCAAGGTGTTGTATAGCTCCTGAAATTCCTATCGCAATATACAAATTTGGACTGATAGCTATACCTGTTTGTCCAACATGTTCGCTGTGCGGCCGCCATCCGGCATCAGAAACCGGTTTAGAGCATGCTAAAGCTGCGCCCAACAAATCAGCCAGTTCCTCAATCATTCCCCAGTTTTCAGGGCCTTTAAGCCCACGGCCGCCGGATACAACAATATCAGCATCGGGTAGCGAAACTTTATCGGTAGCCCTCACAATATCTTTAATAATGGCAGCAAAGTCAGTGGCTTTGTTCTCGGCTGTAAAATCTTCGACAGATGCCGTTGAATTGGTTTCGACAACTTTGTAAGCATTAGGCGTTAATGAAATTACCTTATTGGCCGATGTTAATTCAACTATTGCAAAAGCCTTGCCCGAAAAAGCAGTCTTTTTAATCCTGAATTTACTCTCAGTCAGATCTAGCAATGCCACGGCGCCGTCTGCAACGCCGGCTTCCAGTTTAACGCCCAGTCGCGGTGCTAATCCGCGACCCGAAAATGAATTGGATAATATAACAATATCAGCACCTTCCTTTTTTGCAGCTTCGGCAATAATGGAGGCGTAAGCCTGGTTGATAAAGTTTTTTAATTTATCGTTCGAAACATTCAATACTTTTTCTGCCCCGTATTTCCCTAACGCGGCTAATTCCGCGGCGCTCACATTGCCTATAGAAATAGCGGTAAGTTTGGTGCTCAACTGATTGGCAATTGCGCGGGCATAGGAAACAATTTCAAAAGTTGACTTTTTGAATTTCCCGTCTGCATTTTCCGTATAAACTAAAACTGACATATTTAGGGTAAATGGATCGTTAATTGGTTTTTAATTGTTTAATTATATAACCCGGGCTTCTTCATGCAGCAGGCTAACCAGTTTGGCAACGTCATCAGCCGGGACTAATGTTACCTGGCCCCTTGGCGCCGGAGTTTCATAACTGATAACATCCGATAATGTTTTTACCGGTACTGCTTCAATAATATTTAATGGCTTGGTACGTGCCGACATTATTCCCCGCATATTAGGGATCTTAACTTCGGCTACGCCTTCGGCAGTTCCCGCAACAAACGGCAATGGGACGGTCAAAACCTCTTTACCGCCTTCAATTTCACGCTCAACCGTTGCGTTGTTGCCATCAATGTCTAATTTCTTGATGATAGATACCGAAGGGATATCCAAAAGTTCAGCAATCATGCCGGCTACTTTTGATCCGTTATAATCAATAGACTCGCGCCCCGTTAATATCAAATCAAAAGGGTTAGCTTTAATGTATTGAGCTATCTGGTAAGCAACAAACCAGGCATCATGCGCTAGTGCATTTATCCGCACAGCATCTGTAGCGCCTATTGCAAGGCCTTTACGAATAGTAGGTTCGGTACTAATTTCACCTACATTTATCACTGTAACGGTGCCATTATTGCCTTCCGTTAGCTCAATAGCGCGTGCAAGTGCAATTTCATCATATGGATTCAGTATAAATTGCACACCGTTTGTATTAAATTGGGTGTTGTTATCAGTAAAAGTTATTTTTGTCGTTGTATCAGGAACATTACTTATACAAACCAGGATTTTCATCTTGTTGATTTTCTATGGTGATAGATACCCATTAATAAGTCAACAAATTGATGTTGCATTATAAAAGGGTTTGTGCAAATTTAATTAAAAAAGAGAGAGTTTAAAATATGCAGATAAGCAGATTAGAGAAGCTATTGGAATTTATTAAAAGTGAACCGGAAGATCCGTTTTTAAAATATGCGCTTGCAACCGAGTATCTGCATATCAATCAAACAGATAAGGCTCTTGGCTATTACGAAGACCTGATCAATAACCATCCCAACTATACCGGAACTTATTATCATCTGGGTAAGTTGTACGAAGCGCTTAACCGTAAGGATGATGCTTTAAAAACTTACGAAACAGGTATAAAGATAACCCGTGAGCAACGTGATAATCACGCCTTATCCGAGTTGCAAGCCGTTTATAACGAGTTATCAGGTTTGTATGATTAGTTTATGGTTTATAGTTCATGGCTGCATCAATTGCTTTTGAACCAACAAACTTTAATTTCTGTAAACTATAAACAATCATCCATGAACTAAGAAAATGAATAAACGGCAGCTTTTATTTTTACGCGATGTAGTCCTTTACACTTTTACGGCTTTTGGTGGCCCGCAGGCGCATATTGCCGTTTTGCTGCGCGAGTTTGTTGAAAAACGCCGTTACATTACCGAAGCAGAATTGATGGAGCTGAATGCGCTTTCGCAATTGCTGCCCGGTCCATCATCAACCCAAACACTGGTGGGTATTGCCTGGAAAGTTGGCGGAGTGCGATTGGCTATTATCACTTTTTTAATATGGATATTACCCTCTGCAACGGTAATGTGCCTGGCTGCTATCAGCTACAAAATGTTTGCCGACAGAGCCAAATTTGCTGAAATATTGCGTTTTGTACAGCCCATAGCTGTAGGAATTGTGGCTTATGCAACTTATAGTTTTGCCGGTAAGTTTTTAAAAACGCGTGTTAGTGCTATGCTGGCCATCGGATCATTAATTGCAACATTAATTTTACAAAATGCTTATGCTTTCCCACTGCTGGTTTTACTGGGCGGCATCATTTCATCGGCATTGGAAACGCAGCCGCAGGAAAATGAATTGCGGGTTAAATTATTTTCGAACGTAAACCCAAACAAGGTTGCTTATTTTATCGGTATTTTATTGTTTTTTGCCGCTTTGGGTGCAGTGGTTAATCAAACTTCACCATTTAGCTTGCCTATCCGTTTGTTCGAGAACTTTTACCGCAACGGTATCCTGATTTTTGGAGGCGGGCAGGTTTTGGTCCCGTTGATGTATACGGAGTTTGTTAATGTAAAACATTATCTCTCCGAATCTGAATTTCTTTCCGGTTATGCGCTTCAACAAGCACTTCCGGGGCCTACATTTTCTTTTACCTCTTTTTTAGGCGGCATTACGATGGGAAACAAAGGCGGCGGAATAATGGGTCAAATAGTTGGCAGTGTGGTAGCGGTTATTGGTGTAAACACACCCGGCCTTATCCTTATACTCTTTATTGTTCCGTTTTGGGATGATCTTAAGAAAATTACCCGTATAAAAAATTCATTAAGCGGTATAAATGCTGTTGCTGTTGGCTTTATGGCTACCGCACTGATACTGTTAACCAGGCCATTTGGACTTAACTGGATGGCTTATTTATTAATGACCGGTACTTTTCTGCTCTTGAACTTTACCCGTATAAAAACACCATTCGTTATTATTATTGGGATTATTTTGGGGTTGATGTTTTAACATCACTACATTACAATTACTTTTATTGAAATTAACGATTGATGTAATCAATTATGAATTCAATATTCAGTTATAAGCAGGTGTTTATTGTTGCTTCGTTGCTGCTTTTTTTCAATTGCAATAATGCCGATAGTATCGCCTTTAAAAGTATCTCCAAACTAAATCCTGATACTACTCGAATAGCCGCCGTTAATCAGCCACCTATAAATGTGCCGTATGCCGGGAATCCTACACCATTGAAAAATATGTTTGGCATTAACGCTTATGAGTGGAACTTTTTAGAGAATCCCGCCAGCCCAAATGACCGAAAGCATATTTATGAAGATAACATGGCGCTGATAAAAACTTTTAGCGCCGTAAGGCACTATTTAAACTGGGACAGGATTGAAAGCATAAAAGGCGACTATACCTTTGACCCGGTGTTTAATGGGAATTATAATTTTGATATTATTTATCAACGCTGCAAGCAGGAAGGTATTTTGGTATTGGCCGATATTAAAAACTGCCCCCTGTGGATGGCCAACGCTTATCCGGCAGGTATGCACGATAACGAGAATGCCCCGGCTCCGTTTGGATTAAGCCTGAATAATCCAGCATCGTACATTGATCAGGCGCATGTTGCTTTTCAATTTGCTGCCCGGTATGGTTACAATAAAAATATCGACCCTAAATTAATAAAAACCGATACCCATAAACGTTATCCCGATGATATTCCAAATCAGCCTTTAGTTGGTATGGCATTGATCAGCTACATAGAATGCGGTAACGAGCGCGACAGGTGGTGGGGCAACGAAGAAACGCATCAAACGGCAGAGCAATATGCAGCTAACCTGTCTGCATTTTATGATGGCGATATGGGCAAGCTTGGGCCCGGTGCAGGTGTTAAAGCCGCCGACCCTAATATGCAGGTAGTAATGGGAGGCTTGGCATCGGCTAATATCAATTATATTAAAAGAATGATTGAATGGTGCAGAAAAAACAGGGGCTACCATAAGGATGGGAGCGTTAATCTGTGTTTTGATGTGATTAACTACCATTTATACGCCAACGATGGCGACGTACGCACACACAAACGTGCAACAACGGGCGTAGCACCCGAACTCTCCAATGCAGGCAGCATTGCTAATGATTTTGTAAAACTGGCCAACAGCTTACCACAGCATCCTGAAGTTTGGGTAACAGAAACGGGGTATGATATTAACCAGGAAAGCTATCAAAGAGCCGAATCTATCGGTAAAACAACCGTATTGCAAAATCAGGCCAACTGGATATTGAGGAGCTCGTTGCTTTATATCCGCTATGGCGTTAAGCGGCTGTTTTTTTACCAGCTGTTTGATGATCATACGGACGGTACAACCCAGTATGCCACTTCCGGCCTCGCCGAAGGCTTAAAAAGACGACCCGCTGCTGATTATATCCTCCAAACCACAAAACTGATGGGCAATTATAATTACATCCAAACCATTAGCACAGATCCGCTGGTTGATGTTTATCAGCTGGGCAATAAAACAATGTACATATTAACTATCCCCGATGAAACAGGCAGAGCAGCCAGCTATACTTTAGATTTAGGCAAAGCCCTCAAAGCCAACATCTACAATTTAAAGGAGGGGACCGATGTAATGGATAAAAAGCAGGTAAGTACTATGAATGGGAAAGTAACTATTAAAGTAACCGAAACGCCGGTATTTGTCGAAGGGGTTACCAGATAATTATTATTTGTAAAAATCCCCAGGCATTCATTTTGGAATGCCTTAAGGCATAGTCAAATACCTATATTAATAACTCGTATTAAATTATCACCCAAAAACGCTATTTTTGCGGCTCAATGGAACACATTCGTAATTTTTGTATTATAGCACATATTGACCACGGTAAGAGTACACTTGCTGATAGGTTACTGGAATATACCAATACCATTACCCAGCGCGAATCACAGGCGCAGTTATTGGATGATATGGACCTGGAGCGGGAGCGGGGCATCACCATAAAAAGTCATGCCATACAGATGGATTATGTGCTTGATGGTCAGAAATATGTGCTCAACCTCATTGATACGCCGGGCCACGTAGATTTTTCTTATGAAGTATCCCGCTCTATAGCAGCCTGCGAAGGTGCTTTGCTAATTGTTGATGCAGCACAAGGTATACAAGCGCAAACCATATCCAACCTTTACCTGGCTTTAGAAAATGATCTGGAGATTATCCCGGTATTAAATAAAATGGATCTTCCCGGAGCTATGCCAGAGGAAGTAAAAGATCAGATTGTTGAGCTGATAGGCTGTAAACGCGAAGATATTTTAGCTGCATCCGGCAAAACGGGTATGGGTGTGCATGATATTTTGCGTGCCATTGTGGAGCGTGTACCTGCTCCTGTTGGTGATCCTGAAGCGCCATTGCAGGCTTTAATATTTGATTCTGTTTATAATTCGTTTCGTGGTATTGTAGCCTACTTTAAAGTGGTAAACGGCGAGATCAGGAAAGGTGATAAAGTGAAGTTCTTTGCTACCGAAAAACAATATTTAGCAGATGAGGTTGGCACTTTAAAACTAAAGCAGTTACCTAAAGATGTTATTAAAACCGGTGATGTAGGCTATATCATTTCGGGTATAAAAGAAGCCCGTGAGGTTAAAGTTGGGGATACTATAACCCGTGTAGACCGCCCATGCGAGCAAGGGATACAGGGCTTTGAGGAAGTAAAGCCAATGGTATTTGCCGGTATTTACCCTGTTGATACAGATGACTTTGAAGAACTGCGTGAATCAATGGCTAAGTTGCAGCTGAACGATGCCTCACTGGTTTTTGAACCGGAATCATCAGCAGCTTTAGGGTTTGGTTTCCGTTGCGGTTTCTTAGGAATGCTGCACATGGAGATCATCCAGGAGCGCTTGGAGCGCGAGTTTGATATGACGGTTATTACTACCGTGCCCAACGTATCCTACATTGCTTATACCACAAAAGGCGAACCTATAACGGTTAACAACCCATCAGATTTGCCCGATCCGAGCAGAATTGATTATGTTGAAGAACCGTACATAAAAGCTACCATTATCTCAAAATCAACATCACCGTATAACTTGAAGCCCGATTTGGTTACAGTACTAGTTTCGCGGTTCATACCTACGTCAACCACTACTACGCCTTCTTTTACCATATCGGCAGTAATAAAGTTCTTTTTGCCTATGGCTACTATCAGTATGTCGGCTTGCAGGGTAATGCTTTTAATATCAGGAGTACGACTATGGCAAATAGTTACGGTACAATTGCCCGGATAGGTATTACGTGCCATCAGGATGCTCATAGGCGAGCCTACAATGTTACTGCGACCCACCACCACGCAATGCTTGCCAGCGGTTTCAATACCATACTCTTTTAGCATTAAAGTAATGCCATAGGGTGTTGCCGGGATAAACGAAGGCAGATTACGCTGCATGCGGCCCAAATTTACCGGATGAAAGCCATCCACATCTTTACGGTAATCAATACGCTCGGTTACTTTTTCAGGGTCGATGTGTTTGGGCAATGGCAGTTGTACAATAATACCATCAATATCTGCATCGGCATTCAGTTCCGCTACTTTATTTAGCAGCTCTTCTTCGGTTACATCGCTTTCGTATCGTACTAAAGTCGATTTAAAGCCTACCTGCTCGCAGTTTTTAATCTTGCTGGCTACATAGGTCTCGCTGCCGCCATCGTGCCCAACCAGCACCGCAACCAGGTGTGGTTTACGGCCGGTTTGTTCCAATATTTTAGCTGCAGATACAGCTATCTCCCCCTTAAGTTTTTCTGATACGTATTTTCCGTCGAGTAATTTCATTTAGATAGAAGATTTGAGACGTGAGATTTGAGATTTGAGAAAAAAGAAAGAATCTAAAATCTCACGTCTCAAATCTCAAATCTGATTTTTAATCCAGTTTCAACACCGCCATAAATGCCGATTGCGGTATCTCTACGTTACCAACCTGACGCATGCGTTTTTTACCTTTTTTTTGTTTTTCCAATAACTTACGCTTACGCGAGATATCACCACCGTAACATTTAGCGGTAACGTCTTTACGCAGGGCTTTCACCGTTTCGCGGGCTATAATTTTGGCACCGATAGATGCCTGTATAATAATTTCAAATTGCTGTCGCGGTATCAACTCTTTTAGCTTTTCGCAGATCTTTTTACCAAAATCATAAGAGTTTCCTCTAAAGATCAATGAAGATAAGGCATCAACAGGTTCTGCGTTTAAGCGGATGTCCAAACGAACAAGATCCGATTTACGGTAACCTATCTGATGATAATCAAATGAGGCATAGCCTTTAGAAATGGTTTTCAGCTTATCATAAAAATCAAAAACAATT
>Ga0206833_1230_pt2 | contig 10150 bp, 8 predicted proteins | sample Alteio_BWOrgCont_32_FD_152891 | JGI IMG/M metagenome (GOLD analysis project Ga0206833, IMG submission 152891) | Enriched cells from forest soil in Barre Woods Harvard Forest LTER site, Petersham, Massachusetts, United States -... | ecosystem: Environmental > Terrestrial > Soil > Temperate forest > O... | reverse complement strand
ATACCTTGGTTATGAATCCGGACAAAATAATACCAGTGGCGCATTTAATACAGCAACAGGCGAAGTATCAGGAGCCGCATTAACAACAGGTTCAGGTAATTCTTTTTTTGGTGTTCAGGCAGGTTTTACTGTCACCACAGGTAGCCACAACACAGGTATTGGTTACGAGGCTTTATACGGCGGCACACCACTTACAGGAAGTAATAATGTTGGTATAGGATATTTATCAGGTTTGTTTTTAACTTCCGGTAACAACAACACGTTGGTGGGGCCTTCAGCAGGCTTTGCCATGTATACCGGTAACAATAATATTGCACTTGGTAATTCAGCTTTATATTCCTGCAATACAGCCAATCAAAATATTGCATTGGGTAATAATGCCGGTTATAACGCAGCATCAGATAGTAATGTATTTATCGGCAATAATGCAGGGTATAATACCAACTCTGGTTCAGGAATATTTATCGGCAATAAAGCGGGCTACTCAAATTACATAGGCGCAGGCCTTTTGGTTTTAGGAGATTATGCAGATGTAACAAAAGATGGTCTTACCAATGCAACGGCAATTGGTTATACTACTAAAGTGGCTAAAAGTAATAGTCTGGTATTGGGAGACACTACAACAGGCAATGCAGTCAATGTAGGTATTGGTGTAAGAAACCCAATGAAACGATTACATATAGACGCGGCAAATATAAATAGCCCCGGCACTAAAGATAGCCTGAAGATTGATAACCTTGCTACAGCTTCATCAGCAATTAATAAATCAATATTGGTGATAGATAGCACTACTGGTTATGTAAGCAAACAAAATATAGCTTCATTAGGAGCAAATACTTTTTGGGGACTTAACGGAAATACAGGTACCAATAGCGCCAGTAATTTCTTTGGTACTACTGATAATACGGATCTGATCTTTAAACGTGGAAATACGCAATCAGGGTTAATAGATAGTACTTCATATAATACATCATTTGGTTTCTCAGCATTAAATCCTTCTGCAACCGGTGGGTATAATACAGCTATTGGTTTTCAGGGACTGTTGGCAAATACTACAGGCACAGGAAATACGGCAGTTGGATATGTTGCAGGAAAAACAAATACTACCGGTACAAATAATACTTTATTAGGCAATACTGCTGATGTGGCAAATAATAATCTCACCAATGCTACTGCCATTGGTGCCAATGCAAAGGTTGCTCAAAGCAATTCACTTGTACTGGGTAGTATTAGCGGAGTAAATGGCGCAACTGCTTCTGCCAATGTAGGTATTGGCACTACTACACCTATAGCTTCTTTAGATGATTCAGGAACATTTAAAATGGGAGCAAATGGAACAGTCAATAAAAATATAATAAGCTTTGCAGGTACGCTTAGCGATACTGCTATTCCAGGTCTTGCAGGCAGTACAGACCTTACAGTAACGATTCCAACAGTGGATGAACCTACCACTACACAGGCGACTGTTGAAATATCACCTGGCTTTGACTTGCCCAGTGGTGTTTCTATAGCTTCTGCAAGACTTAGCGCCACAGATACCGTTAAAATACGTTTTGCAAATACCAATATAGCAGCAGCAACACTTTCAAGCACAAGTGTATATATAACTATCCATGAATTTTAAAATTCATGTTGAGCGATATAGAAGTTAAAATGAAATTTAAATACTTCTGTTCACATCAAAATGTTCCAACTCTTTTGATACAGCATTTAAGAATGTAGAACCCAATGCACCATCAATAATACGATGATCATAACTTAATGAAATATACATGATGTGACGGATAGCAATACTATCGCCTTGAGGTGTTTCAATAACCATCGGTCTTTTTTTAATGGCGCCAACAGCCATAATTGCCACCTGCGGCTGGTTGATAATTGGAGTGCCCATAATACTTCCAAAGCCTCCGATGTTCGATAATGTAAATGTTCCGCCAATCGTATCATCGGGTTTTAATTTGCCCGACCTCGCTGCATTTGCAAGGTTATTCACTTGTTTGGTAAGCCCGACTAAATTCAACTGATCTGCATTTTTAATTACAGGTACAATTAAATTACCAGTTGGCAAAGCTGTTGCCATGCCAATGTTTAAATCTTTTTTTATAATGATCTTATCACCTTCAACAGAACTGCTGAGCAATGGATATTTTTTAATGCACTTTACAATTGCTTCAATAAATAAAGGAGTGAAAGTGATTTTTTCGCCTTCTCTTTTTTCAAAATCTTTTTTAATTTTTTCGCGCCACAATACAAGACTTGTTACATCACACTCAGCAAAACTGGTTACATGCGCACTGGTATGAATGCTGTCAACCATGTGTTTGGCGATCATCTTGCGCATCCTGTCCATTTCAATAATTTCAACATTGCCGGTATAAGTAGTTGGAAGTTGTGATGAGAATGTCACCGGTTGTCGGTTGTCGGTCGTCGGTTGTCCATTTTCCGATGACTGATGACTAACAACTGCCGGCTGTCCACCTTTTTTATTCTCTACATAATTTAATATATCTTTTTTACTAACTCTTCCATCTTGACCAGTGCCAGGAATATTTTCCAGTTCAGACATAGTCACACCTTCACTTGCCGCAATATTTAATACCAGCGGCGAGTAAAAACGAATAGCCGATTTATTAGTTGAAACTGGTGGAGTATTCGTTGGCTGATAAGGAACTTCCTCAATTAATTTTGCTTCTTCATATTCTTGTTGAACAGGTTGTGATGCTGGCTGCGGCTGATAAACCGAAGCATTACTGTTGGTCCTGATCTTCGCAATCACAGCACCAATCGGCACAACATCATTTTCTTTATATAAAAGTTCTTCAATAACCCCATCCGAAGTTGAAGGCACTTCACTATCCACTTTATCAGTAGCAATATCCAAAACAGATTCATCTTCTTTCACTGCATCGCCCGGATGTTTGTGCCATTTTAAAATAGTGGCTTCCATAATGCTTTCACCAAGTTTGGGCATCACCAGATCAACTAAACTCATAAAACTTAATTAATAATTAATAATTAATAATTGCAGTGAAGCGCTACGTTCAATCACAAACAAAGTATCATAATTTTTTGATACCAGCATTTGTATTCCATGGCATCATCGTTGCGTCGCAATCCTTTCATCTGCATACCAATTAGGCAGCATTGACAACAAAATTAGGCATTATTAATAATATCAAAAACGATATCATCAATAAGTTGAATAGACAAAACGATTACTTAAAATCTTTTGTTTGAATGAAAATGCATTTGTTTTAGAAAACCTATAACTGTTTTTTTAGAACTTTTACAGTAAATCTTGAACCGTCATCCGAGAAAAATTCACATTCATAAACAGCACTGGAAAGATTCCCGGTTTCCATTTCATTAACACCTGATTCTATTAGCTTTTCTTTGATGATAAGTTGCCCGAGATCATTGTATAAGTTCATTACAACTTTGCAATCCATAGGCTGGCTGGTAATTATAAGTTGATTGCCAAATGGGTTAGGGCTAACTTTAATTTTCGTACTAAGATAGCATGAATAATCTGTTGTATCTACTGTCGAACCTCCACTGGGATCACAAATAGGCTGTTTTCCGGTTTTGTATTTAAAGTTGTCTATAAACTCTGGTAAAGTGTAGGATGCATCTACATTGAAAACATTTGCAACATAATTACAGGCATTACCTTCTAAATTGGGGTTAGTTACTACATTAATACCATTTCCACCCACAACATAAATTTTCCCATCAGGCGCCAATTGCAAACCAGTTCCGCCATAAGATACATTCGAATCGTTAACCCATTGAATATCCGTAAGAGAATTTGCAACAGAAGCAGGATCAGGATTGGAAAGATCGAATTGTGTCAGGCCCGTGGGTGGAAGCCCTGTAAAATAAAGTTTTGAATTGTCAGGAGAAAATGCAACGCCATATAAAAAACCACCCAGTTCTGCAACAGGAAGATCAACTAGGTTTGATATGGCTCCAGTTGTATTATTAAAATCAAAAAGTTGGGCAACATTCGGATACTGATTAGAAACAGCAAAAGCTATTTTTTTTCCATTGGGCGATATTTTCATTTGACCTATAGCGTTCTCAACAACTCCTGCTGTATCTGACCAGCCGATTGCAGATATAACAGGATTACTTATACCGGATGATGTTATCAAATAAGAATAAAACTGATTAGTGTATTGTTTACGGGTTACCAGCCAGATATCATTTCCATTACTATGAAATGTGGCGGCCATTTTCTCTCCTGTACTATCCAACAATAATATATTTTTTTGACCTGATACTACATCTCCCAAACCATTATCAAGACACATGTCCACTATTGAATAACGTAGGCCATTTGCTAGATTATTCTGAAACTCGTCTAAAGTAAACACGTAATAAAGTTCACTGCTACCTGGTATTGGCAATATTAAAACACCTTGTGTAGATGATATTCCACCCATTAACCCAAAGCCGTTGGGCATTACCTGGTGATTCCGGTTCCAAATAGAGATTGGACTGGCATATAATAAAAGATTTCCTGAACTATCACTCAATGATGAACATCCTTCCGAGTTACCACTAGTATCAGATTGTATAGTGCCGTCAGTAAGAAGTGCTGGGGGATTTACATTAAAATTAATACCAGCATTTTCTGCAAAATACCAGATGTTTGCTTGCCTTTGAGAGAATATATTTTTGTTGAAAAGAAATAATAAAAAAACAGTTAAGAGTAATTTATATTTCATCCCGGGAATCTTTGCTTTAAAAATAAAAAAGAACCGGAAAGCTAATATTTTATAAAATGCTTACCTGTGCTTTAACAAAGTATTAGAAATTTGGCCTTAACTGTTATTTGTGTTATCACTTTACCTATTTTCCAGCACAAATTTCCGCAACATGTTCAATGCATTCGTAGCCGTCAGTTGTATATTGCGCATCCTGTCAAACCGGAAATATAATTTTTGTGCGATTATATTTTCGTTATTTCCAACAGCCACCCAAACCGTGCCAACAGGCTTATCCGGCAAGCCGCCATCCGGACCCATAATGCCCGAAACAGCAATGACATAATCCGATTTAATATTCTTTAAAGCGCCTTTCGCCATTTGAATAACTACTTCTTCACTAACAGCGCCTTTTGTTTGCAAGGTAGAATGATCAACCTGCAAAAGATGTTCTTTAGCGCTGTAAGAATAACTTACAACACTTCCATCATAATAAGCAGATGCGCCAGGGTTTGCAGTCAGCAAATGTGCAATATAGCCACCAGTACAGCTTTCAGCAGTGCAAAGTGTTTTATTTTTTGCAGCTAATAATTTACCAACAACAACTTCCATCGGTTCATCTTCATTCGTAACCAAATAATCTTTAACTAACAATTGAAGTGTTTCAAACTGTTGTTCAATTTCCTTTTCAATAAAATTTTTATCAAAACCAATAGTAGATAAACGCAAACGCACCATTCCATAATTAGGCAAATAAGCCAGTTTAATATGTGTTGGAAGCGCGGCTTCAAAATCTTTGATTTGTTCTGCCAGGTAAGATTCGCCAACGCCGGCTGTAAGCAAAGTTCGGTGCACAATATGTGGCAATTCAAACAGTTTGCTTAATTGTGGAATTACATAATCTTTCATCATTCCTTTCATCTCAAACGGTATGCCCGGCATTGAAACAAATATTTGTTTTGAGTCAAAACCTTCATGCAGATCTTTCCATTCGGGAGAAGCGTGGCGATATTTTTTTTCAAACCACATGCCCGGCGCCGTGCCTCTTTTATTTTGAATTACTTTACAGGTATCCGGCACTTCAGCTTGTTTTAAATTGCTTTCAATCATCGGACGATTAAGTACGCGTTCAAAAATATATTTTACATTGGCCAATGCTTCTTCATTTACTATTAGCTTGCCATTAAAATATTCACAAAGCAATGGCTTAGTAATATCATCGCCGGTTGGCCCAAGGCCGCCGGTAATTAAAACAATTTGAGCATGTTTGCTTTCTTCATCCAATGCATTCCATATTTTACTCCATTCATCGCCCACGGCTACACGCCGTATCACGGGGATTCCGGCTTTATTTAGTTCCTGCGCCATCCACGCGCTGTTGGTGTCAATCACCTGTCCAATTAATAATTCATCGCCGATAGTTATAATGCTTGCTTGTATCATTTTATTAAATAAGGTTAAAATAAGGAATTAGCTTATCTTTTAATTGTTCCGGTATATTGCAACGCTTCATAGTAGCGGTTTCCATAAAATAAAGCGTAACCTCGCCGGCGCTTAATAATGTATTTTCTTCATTGTAAATTTCACTGTGAAAAACAATTTTGTGATGAAGCGGTAATTCTTTTAGGGTAGTCTTAACCGTTATAAGGTCATCATATTTTGCAGGGCGCAAAAAAACGGCAATGAAAATCTACCACCGGCATTATAACACCTGTTGCTTCAATATCTTTATACGAAAAGCCTAATTCACGGATCATTTCTACTCTTCCGATTTCAAAAAACTGTGCATAATGCCCGTGATAAACTACGCCCATTTGGTCGGTCAAAGCGTAATGAATTCTTATTTTTGTTTCGCTGGTAAACATAAATGGATGATTGTTTGCAAACTGTAAATTATGGAATTTCGCTAAGTTTACATCTACAGGATAGAAAATAGAAATATTTCTTATTTACGCTTTGATGAAAGCTAAATAGTAGTACTGCCGATGAAAGGATTGCGACGCAACGATGATGAGTAAAGTGATAAAGCCGGTATCAAAAAAAATAAAACAATAAGATTGAACTTTAACTGAAAACCGCCATGCTATTTTGAATCCTGAAAAGTTTAAACATATTGATGATAATGAATTGCTGCATTATTTTTATAACGATAAAAATAATGAATGGCTCGGCATTTTATTACAGCGATATACGTTACTGTTATTAGGTGTTTGCATGAAATATTTAAAAAATGAAGAAGAGGCAAAAGACGGTGTGCAACAGGTTTTCCTGAAAGTAATATCGGAATTACATAAATATAAGGTTGATTATTTTAAGAGTTGGTTATACATGGTTGCCAAAAATCATTGCTTAATGAAATTGAGGAATAAAGGGCAATATTTTAAAGAGATCAATGAGCAAATATTATCAACGCCTGATGAAACTGCCAATGAAAGTTTTTATATTGAAAAAGATGTTTCGCTTAATAATATGGAAACAGCTTTGCAGCAATTAAATAAAGAGCAAAGGGATTGTGTAACTTTGTTTTACTTACAAAAGAAAAGCTACCATGAAATAACCGAAATGACCGGCTACAACTTATTACAGGTAAAAAGCCACATACAAAACGGCAAACGGAATTTAAAAATAATGCTGCAGCAAATGCAACAAAAATGAGCGATAATTTAAAAGATATATTATCCAACAGCAATAAAGATATTGACAATCAAAAGTTGATGGATTACCTGCATCAGCAATTAAGCAAAGCGGATAGCCATGAAATAGAAAAAAGCATGAGCGACGACGCTTTTGTAAACGATGCAGTTGAAGGCTTGCAAAATTTTGATACAAAAAAGGATATGCAAGCTTATGTAACTGATCTGCATAATGATCTGCAAAAACAATTATTAAAAAAGAAAAAAAGAAAAGATAAACGCAAACTGAAAGAACAACCATGGATTTATCTTGCCATCGTCGTTATTTTAACATTATTAATTCTTTGTTTTATTGTAATAAGAAAACATCTTGGTTTTTAATAAAAAAGCAAATAGAAATTATTTTCTATTTGCTTTGAATGAAATTATTTATTTCGATTATTTTCCAATCAATCCATCCACACTTATTCTTCCTGGTCCGATAATTAATAAAACCAAACTGCTGATAATATAATGTGTAGCTAATTCACCTTTGCCAAAGTAATCTCCGCCATGCGCTACAAACAATGCAACACACATTGCAATCAATATAGGTATTGTTGCAAAGCGCGTAAACAATCCTAATATCAAAAACATGGAACAGAAAAACTCTGCAAATACCACTAACGCCAGTGAAAGTGATTTCCCTAGTCCTAAGAAACTCATAAATTGTTCGCGGTATTCGCTGAAGTGTACGAGCTTATCATAACCATGATGCATTAGCAAAACCCCAGTGCCAATGCGCAATACAAGCATAGCAAAGTTGAAAGCGCCCGCTGAATAATGCGTTGATAACAATTTTTTCATAAAATGATTTTACAATTTTTTTAACTAAGGTTGTAAAAATAAATACGTTTTTTTAGAGTCAGTTGCTATCAGTTATCCACTTATACACAATTCAGTTGGAATGATGTTTGTGTAAGGATACTAATAATTATTTTTACAAGCATCAACCATGAACGCTACTACCGGCATGTTAAAAAAAGTTTTTTCTCTTTCCATTCTGTTTATATTATTTTCTTTTTTTGTATCTGCCCAGGCAACATTTGTTGTTACCGATCCGCAAAAAGATTTTAAAGATGCTAAAGAATTATTTGTAAAAGAACAATATGCTTTGGCATATCCTTTATTCAAAGAATTAAAAAAGCAATACCCGGACGATAAAAAAAGCGACCATCTTTATTTAAATGACGATATCGATTACTACTACATTGTATGCGGTTTAAAACTGCAATTGCCAATCGCAGAAGAAGATGCCAAACTTTATATTGATTGGGTAAACAATGAGCCCCGCCGTGAATTAATGAGCTATCATTTGGCTAAATATTATTTTACTAATGATGATTATAAAAATGCCATTGAATATTACGAACGGGCAGGCATTGATAATTTAAGCAATGAACAGATACTGGATGCAAAATTTGAACGCGCATATTGTTATTTTAATTTAAAGCGCTTCGAGGATGCGTTACCGTTATTTAATGAAATAAGGCAGTTTAAAGAGAATAAATATTATATGCCGGCTAATTATTATTACGGTTTTATTTGTTTTTATAACCAGCAATACGATGATGCCTACACAGCTTTTAAAGTGGTAGAATTTGAGAACGATTATAAAAGTATCGTACCTTATTATCTCGCCGAAATACTTTATTTGCAGGGAAAGAAAGAAGATGCAATGCTGTATGCAAGAGAAGCTTTAGACAGAGGCGGCTTGTATTATGAAAAGGAAATGAAACAATTGTTAGGGCAGTTGTTGTACGAAAAAGGCGATTTTAAATCAGCATTACCTTACCTGGAATATTATGTAAATAATAGTGATAAAGTAAGCCAGGAAGATTTGTATGAAGTAAGTTATTGTTATTACAAAGATAATCAGCTTAATAAAGCAATAGATGGTTTTAAACAATTAAGCAACCAACAAGATTCACTCGGGCAAAACTCGATGTATCTTTTGGCGGATTGTTATTTGCGGACTAACCAAAAAGAAAATGCCCGAACTGCATTTCAATATTGCGCCAACAATAACAGTAATCTCACACAACAGGAAATTTCTAAATTTAATTATGCCAAGTTATCGTATGAATTAGGTTACCAGGATGTAGCATTAAATGAAATGCGCAGGTTTATCAATGATTATCCTAATTCAGATTATCAAACAGAAGCAAAAGAAATTTTAATAAACTTGTTAGCTAACACCAATAATTTTAATGATGCACTAACGCTGTATAAATCATTTGGTACACCAACAGCTTCTATGCAAAAGGTCTACCCGCGTATATTGTACGGCAGGGCAGTGGAATATGTAAATGACCAGCAGCTAAGCGATGCGGACGAATTATTCTCAGAAATATTAACATTACCTCAATCTAACGTTACACCCTATGCGAACTTTTGGAAAGGTGAAATAGATTATCGGCTCACTAAATATGATGATGCTATTCGTTACCTAAATCAATATTTGCAAAGCAATGCGCCAGCGCAGGGAGAAGCGAATTATACGACAGCCAAATATGATATTGGATATTGCTGGATGCAAAAAGAAAATTATCGCCAGGCGTTGGCTTATTTTGAACCAATTGGCAAACCGCTTTCTACAGCAACATCGTTGCAACAGGATGCTTATGTGCGCACTGCTGATTGTTATTATATGAATAAGGATTTTGCAAAGGCAAACACTATGTACGATTATGTAATTAATAATGCCTTGCCACAAAATAATTAATGCGTGCTGCTGCGAGTGTGGCTCTTTCAAAATATTTATTAATG
>Ga0206833_1328_pt1 | contig 10161 bp, 4 predicted proteins | sample Alteio_BWOrgCont_32_FD_152891 | JGI IMG/M metagenome (GOLD analysis project Ga0206833, IMG submission 152891) | Enriched cells from forest soil in Barre Woods Harvard Forest LTER site, Petersham, Massachusetts, United States -... | ecosystem: Environmental > Terrestrial > Soil > Temperate forest > O... | reverse complement strand
TAAAGGTTTTACCGGGTAATATGGTAACTGCTAATGTTTGGATAAAATCTGATAATAATGATAGCTATTTAGTATTTTCCTCTGTAAAAAATAGGGGATTTTATTTAGCCCAAAATACACTCATAACCTCCACCTCTGATGGATGGAGAGAAATTAGTAATACAACCACAATTCCCACTTCTATAAGCGATAGTACCGTCAAGTTCTACCTGTTTAATTATGGGAAAGATAATATTTATGTTGATGATCTTTCCATTCGTGTTTATCCTATGAAGTTGAATGATTCAATACCAAACTAGCTATGTAGCATGATGGTCCGTCAAACTCTATTATAAACACATGGTCCGGAAATAATTATGCTCACCTTGATGATCTTTCTATCAGAATATATCCCATTGAAAACAAAGTCGAGTAATTGCCGCCAGAATAGTTTAATTGGCCATCCCGAATTTTATTTCCATATCATCTAAATAGACCTCGCCTTTAGTGTTCAGAACATAAACATTTAATATATCCGACGGATTCTTGAAGGTTGGCAAAGCAACAAACGCATACGCCTTACTCCAAACATTTGTTTTAAATACAAATCCCTGAAGTGTGTGCCCCGCCCATAAATAACATTCACCTTTTTCTGTTTTTAAACTTACTACCACAGATGCATCGGTATTAAAATTAGGCATATAAACCCAAAGCGTTACAAGGACATGAAGTGGTTTGGTCTGTTGAATATCAGATGCCGTTAACGAAAATATTGGAGAATATTGATTCTGTTCATTGACAAAGGCCGAATGAACTCCACTGTGAGCATGTGTAATAGTTATATCCTGATCGCCACCCCAGGTGTTCTTTTCGAAATCATTTTTAAAATCATAGCTATTCAAAAAATGAAATCCCGAAGTATCCGCATAATTGAATAGATAATGATATGATGGGTCATTTTTAAGAAATATTTTCCAATATTTTTCCTTCGTCATACCTCCTGGAGGTAGAATGGAATTAATGTACTGATTTATTTGAAATAGGTTAAGCCCAATGCATAGAAAACTACTTATAATAACTGCGGCTTGAAGCCAGCGGGTTTTAATTGAGGAAATAAACAATGCCAAAAGCAATGAAAAAGCACAGTAAAAGTCAACAAAAGCCCTTAAGCCATAAGCACCGCTATATGTCCACGCCCACCAGCTGGAGAGGATATAAGTAACTACTATAAAAAAAAGCAAAACAATAAAAAACTGAAATATACTTTGGCGGTAAAGAGTAAATAAACCACCCATTGTTGCAATAAACATAAGCGGAGAATATATAAACCATCCGTTACTGTAACTGAATAATATATCAAAGAAATGAAATTCATTAAACTTAAAGCCTTCGCCGGGGTAGCTCCATACAAAAAAATGACCGGTTTGCATATACCAAAGTAAAGACTGAACAAAAAGAAAACCTGTAGCTATTAAAAACAGGGCTAGTAATTTTTTACTATTAAAAAACTGCTTGATATAAGCTGCTGTGGCTTTTGTATTGCCCGCTAAAAAAGGAACAAAAACAATGATCAGTAAGTTTGTGGGGCGAATTAATGTCAAAACTCCCAAACAAATTGTTATTAAAATGAAATACCTCAACTTAGACTCGGCCATCGATTTTTTTGAATAAAACAAAAAAACAGACATAATGCCAAATGAATATACATGGCTCATGGATGGCTCCATAGTTGCATAATAAATAAGGTTTGTCCCAAAAACGACTAGCAAAAGTGTAAGGCAAGCTATAAATTCCGGTATATTATATCTTTTAAGTAGCTTGTATAAAAATACGAGGCCTACTCCCAGGTAAAATAGTGCCCCTATGCTAACTGACGCCTGAAAAATAAACTCATATCCTCCGTTTCCATAACCAAAAATTGAACTCAGAAAATAAGCTATAAGAAAAAATGGTATCAGTAAAATGGCGACACCCGCAAAGCACTTATCTATTACTTTATTATCAGGAAGAGTGGTAGTAAAACCTGCGGCACCAGGAGCGACCTTATGTACTTCGGCCCAAGCCCTCTGGTAGTCTAGTTTGTGATAAATAAATATACAAGGCAAATACGCATAATACCCATAGCCATCAGAATATATAATACCTTTCCAGGCATCACCGTCCCCACCTTTCCATCTATTTTGAACAGCAAATAGAAAACATATAGCCAAAGTAAAAAAAATAACAATTCTGGAGAATTTACTCATTGGGTCTTTATGTGAATAGGCGCGTATTAAAACTAGTTAATACCCGTTTATTTATGCAATATTACAAGTAATATTCTTTTTTTCAATACTTGATGTAAGAATGTGACAATTTATATCTTTGCCACTTACGTTGATATACTCAGGTAATTGTACTACAAAAAATAATTAGAGTTCCATTTTCATGAAAATACCTAATAAAGGATTTCTTCTAACCCTGATCCTTTCTCTTATTATGTTAGAGGTTTTTTACGGAAAACTTTTAAACCATTGCAACAGTGTTTACATGGGTGACAGCTTGGATGCCATCCAATCTTACTACACAGCAATATATCATATCAATTTTGATAAGTCCTATTTCCACACGGTTGGTATGAACTATCCTTATGGTGAAAATGTCTTCTTTACTGGTGGATACGTTCCACTTGCATTCGGTATTAAGCTAATAAGTAAAGTAGTTAATATCTCAGGTTATACTTTAGGGATAATAAATCTTGTTATGTTGTTTTCAATCGTTGCCTGTGCACTAAGCCTTTATTTAATCCTTCGGGAATTTTCTTTACCTGCGGTTTATAGCGCTGTAGTTGCAGTTTGCATAGCATTCCTTTCACCACAAATTCGGCGCCTGGGTGGAACTTTGTCTTATGAATTCTTTATCCCGTTATTTATCTATTTATTGATAAAATTCCGACAAAACCCTTCGTACAAGAAAAGCTTACTTATTGGATTATTAGTATTTTTTGCAATTGTATCGCATTTCTACTTTTTTATCTTTTTCTGTTTCATCGCTATTTTCTACTGGGGCATCCCGTTCCTATCACGCGAAGAGAATTTTTCAAATATCTGGTTTGATATTAAACACTTTTTCCTACAACTTATTCTTCCGTTTATTGCCTTAAATATTATTATGAGTTTAACAAATGATGTGAATGACCGAACCCATTACCCCTGGGGGCTTTTCACATATCTTTCATCCTGGTCAGGAGTGTTTTTCCCGTTTGGAAAACCTTACGATTGGATTGCCCGATTAATATACAACCCACATACATCGCCCGATTGGGAAAGTATTAACTATGTGGGAGTAGTCGGTGTCCTCTCCTTTTTTGCATTGGTGATAATCTTTCTATGGAAGCTATTTACCGGAAAGTTCAAACAGCTTTTTCTGGTAACTGATATAAAATTATTAAATATCTTTTTCTGGGCAAGCTTTGTGGCAATGCTTTATTCTTTCGGCTATCCACTTAAATGGAATCAGGATTTTTTCATACACCATATAGGGCCTCTTAAAGAACTAAGGGCGCTTGGCAGATGTGCGTGGCTGTTTTTTTATATGATGAACATAGTTGCATTTTATAACCTCTACCGGTGGCTAAACGATAAAAACAAGGGGCTGAAATACGGCATACTTATTATTTCCTGCTCTATTCTGTTTGCAGATACATGTATCTACCTAAACCATCATCAGGATTGGCTAGATACCACCATTAACGAATTAGCTGATAAGCAAAATAATTTGCCCGGAGACCAGTGGATAAAGAATACCGACTTAACTCAGTACCAAGCTATAATTCCATTACCCTATTTTCATGTCGGCTCTGAAAACATTTGGATAACATCTCCTTCCGATATTCTTAAATACGTTTATGTAGTTTCGCTAAAAACAGGAATGTCTACCACCGCTGTTTGGTTGAGTCGTACCTCCATAAGTCAGACGTGTAAAAATATCGCCCTCGTTTTGGAACCCTACCGTAAATTGGAGATATTAAGTGATTTGCCAAACAAAAAGCCCTTCCTTGTAATGGCCAAACCTAATGAATTAAATGAACAGGAAAAGCACTTGCTTGGTCAATGCAAATTCCTTTTACAAACACCTAATTATTCTGTCTATTCATTAGATTATTCAAAACTGGATCATTATACAGATTCACTATATATTAAAACAAAAGAAGAATTCACAATGAGAAAAACATATAAGATTGGGAACTTCTATTCTACAGATTCAGTCAAAAATTTTATTCATACTGATTATGAAGATAAGCCCAATGATATTCACTATGTGGGTAAAGGAGCTTATACAGGTAATTTAGTAGATTATAACGTACTCTATGAAGGAAGCATACCCAATTGCAAAGACAGTAATTATATCTTCTCTTATTGGATGTACGATTTTAGGGTTGATCTATACCCTAGAAGTATAGTTGAAATTGCATTTATAGATAGCACCGGTAAAGCCTATAATGCATATTGGAGCGCACCACACTACATGCTTAAAGCTTTTGATGGCCAATGGGCATTAATGGAAGAGTCTGTTAAAATAAAACATGCGACAGATAAAATTAAAATTACCCTTTGGAATCCGGATGTAGGAAAAGATAAACAAATACATCTTGACGAATTTTGGTTGAGACCAGCAACAACTGATATTTATGAGCAAACAGCAGAATATATATCCAAAAACAATCGTTATTACAGGTTATAAATATGCTTAGCATCATCCTCCCATCATATAAAGGAAGTTCCTTACTTGCGAAAAACCTGCCCTTATTTATTAATTACCTGCAGGAGAAAAAAATTGAACACGAAATAATTGTAGTGGACGATGGCTCGGAGGACAATGATGCAACAAAAAAAATTGCGGAACAATACGGATGTATTTTTTTGGAAAATGTAAAAAATATGGGCAAAGGAGCCGCAGTCAGAAAAGGGATGTTCCAGGCCAAAGGGGAATTTAGGATTTTTACCGATGTAGATATCCCCTTTGAGTTTGAGGCTTTTGAACGTTTTTTACATTACCTGGATTATAAAGAATTTGACATTGTTATTGGTGATCGTACATTGCCAGGTTCCGCTTACTTCACTGAAATTTCCAGAACGAGGAAAATCGGCAGTAATTTTTTTTCATTCCTGGTAGGCCGCTTTGTAACAAGTGGTATGTTTGATACTCAATGTGGGATGAAAGGCTTCAGGGCTCATATTGCAGAGGATTTATTTTCTGTAAACAGGATTAATGGTTTTGCATTTGATGTTGAACTGCTATATATCGCATTAAAAAGAAATTATGACATCAAGCGATTGCCTGTAAAGCTCAGAACAAATGAAAGTTCAACTATTAGCTTGGCAAGAGAGGGAATAACGATGTTTGCCGATATACTTACGATTAAGCTCAACCAGCTTCAGGAGAAATATAAGAAAAAAACCTAGATCATTTAAAATCTAGTCTTTTGAAATATTCAGCTTATTTATTGGCAAAATAAATCGGCTTTTCTGAAATTTTTTTAATATCGATTCCTGAGCCATTTCACTTTTACGTTGAAACGACAAATCATTTCAATGTGTATTTAACTATTTTCATATCATCAAACCACACATTTGCTTTCTCACCATTCCAGGTATAAATTTTAAAATCGGTATGGTTTTCCGGAACACTAATATACATTGTTATTCTTGTCCATCCGGTACTGTCCTTTTCGCTTCCTAACGAAATAGATTTGTAATAATCGCCACCGCAGGAGACCACGAAGCTACCAGTATCTCTGTAAGCAGGATATTTCCAAACACTTATTTTTAGCAAATCTCCTGTTTTAAGGTTCATGGGCTGATAAACAAAACCATACTGCATATGTTTATTTACGCAAATTGAATATTTACCTGAATGCCTTACTAAGCTATCACGGGTACCCATATTACTGAGTACTTCACCATTTGATGCAAGTAAATGGGATTTATCAGAAGTTATAAATTCTGCTCCACAAGCAATACTGTCTCTTACAAAATTATGAGAAGCATGTATATTTTTTTTCAGTAATACAAATGGAGGAGCATATGTAATTATATCCCAAGATGGATTACAGATATAATTAAATACCATATCGGAATAAAAACTGGCCCGTATCGGGTAATCAGTAAAGGTAAATAGGGCTATGTAATCTGCATCTTTAACCTCCGGAAAAACATAAGCATATTTACGTTGTGCCAAATGCGACAGTACAGACTCTGATCCACTAACAACAGCATTGGCCGGGATTTGATCTAATGCACCATAAATTTTCTTCATCTCATATCCTGGATCAAAAAAACCCGAGCGAAAGACATTATCTTTTTCAGTACTATCCCAAGGTATTTCGAGGTTATTACCTATAATTTTATAACATGTTACTGATAGGGCAAGTATACATATTGAAGATGCCAACAAGTATCGTACCCATTTCGTTTTGAACACAGAAATGATCATAAATAATGAAATAGGAAATAAAGTAACTACCGGAATTGCATAATATGTCAGAATTCCCCAACGTACAGGATCATCGTTAAATACCTTTTGGGCAACAATAGGTATAAACCAAATAAAATATTTGGGACGGATGAATAATAAAAATCCTCCTGAAATTAAATATGTTAAATAGAACTCGATCTTCACCCTATCAAAGGTGTGGTCTGGCAAAGGGTTTTCGTACAACAGTTTGAATGTATCTATTGGATGCCGGAAGATATGTAACACAGCTTCGCCCGGAGTCTTTCCTAATGCAGCATACTGAAAAAGAATATACTTGGTTTGGGGCGTCTCTATCATCGGAATAAGCACCTTAAAGATCAGTATAAAACATCCCGCGGAAATTACTATTCCAAGCAAGCAGTAATTAATTATTTTTCGCTCTTTCCAATGCCAAAATATTAAAGTAACGAAAATGAAAATAAGATACAAGGGCATATCTTCGCGTGAGAACAGAATCAGAATTAGAAAGATAAAAGAAGTGCGATATTTTTTCTGTTCAAAGTAGAATATAAAGGGAGGAATGAAGCACCACATTACTATGCAAATGTTGAAATCAGCACCGAAAGATGCATACCGTCCCTCCAGGAGAAAATAGAACAACACAGAAATAACAGCTAACCAATTATCATTCGCCTTCAGCTTTATCAACCGATAAATTGCCCATCCGCTCCAAAGAATTATTGTTGTTTGGATTATAAGCAATGTATACGAACCGGTAAGCCAGTTTAAAAGCCAATACAAAGGGACAAAATAGATAAGAATAAATGAAAAGTGGTTTTGTAAAAGCGTTGGTTCGTTGTTGGAAAAGATATAAAAACAAGGAACCGGGCTCGAATGTAAATGAGCATAGTCCCAAAAAGCGAAATTGAAAACAGCGTAATCATTGGCGCTGGTGCGGAAATAATAATGATTGGCAATTACAGTAGTATAAAAAATGCATCCAAATACCACGAAAATTAAACAAAGTATCTTTTTAGAAAGTGGGACTTCTTTCAGATATTTTATAACATTCATTGTGCTAAAATACTTATTTAACGCCTATTGCATTATAGATCACCTGCTGTATCTCTGTCCGGATACCAAGTTTTGCAAGTTTATTATCTGCGGAACCTGAAGCTACCCGGTTAGATAAAAACACATACACAATGCCATATTTTGGGTCAACCCAAACATAAGTTCCAGTAAACCCGGAATGTCCATAACTTTCTGCAGAGGCCGAATGGCATGTTGGGCTTTTTCCGGTATCCTGATCAGGTTTGTCGAAACCCAACCCCCGCCTGTTACCTTTATCACAATAGACACAGGAAGTAAATTCCTTTACCGTAGAACTATCTATATAAGATTCGCCACCATACGTACCATTTTGCAACAGCATTTGCATAAGCGTAGAAAGGTCAGTTATGTCAGAAAACAGACCGGCATTTCCTGCAACACCACCTAAAATAGCAGAAGACGGATCATGTACCGTTCCCCAAAGTAATTGTTTCCTGAAAACACTATCATATTCTGTTGGAATGATTCTCAAAATATTCAGTCTATAAATAGGGTTAAACATCATAGTTTGTAATCCCATCGGGCGATAAAAACTCTTTTGTACATATTCGTCCAAGGACTTGCCCGTAATATCTTTTACAGCAAAACCCATCAATATCATTCCTAAGTCACTGTATTTATAAACCGGTTTTTTGTCTAAGGGTGATTGAAGAATTTCCTGAAGTATGGTATCCTTATAATCCTTACGCAGATAGAGATGTGTGGCTACCATGTAGGGATATTTCTCGTTCGGGGTTGTATTATAGATCCCATTCCTATAGTTATTACCTATCATAGTACCTTTGTAGAACCAAATATCAGGTAGTAATCCGGCTTGATGGGTTAGTATATCTTTAATTAAGATATTTTTTTTGTTACTCTGTGCTGCTTCAGGCAGAATGGAAGACAGTTTATCATCCGGATCAATTTTATTCTCATCTTTAAGTTTCATTAGGGCAATAGTGGTAGCTGCAACTTTTGTAACCGAAGCTATATCATACACATCATCTAGATGAACCCTTGTAGTATCTTTATAATTTCGGGTTCCGAATGTTTTTTCATAAAACACCTTTCCGTCTTTTGCTGCCAATATCACGCACCCCGGGTAAGCATTCTTCCTGATGCCATAATTTGCAATACTATCAATCCGGGAAAGGCTGGCAGATGGAATACCCACTTCTTCAGGAATAGTGTATTCCAAGCGCGTTTGAGCAGTACATACACCGGCGCCACGTTTATATTGATCTGATGCAGAAACTGCAAGAGCACCCTTCGCTCCTATCCCACCAAAAATAAGTTGTGCGGAATAATCTAACATATAGGGAGTACTTTGGTAAGACATGATCAGCGCAGTGGCATTTTGTGCCGGAGGGAGATATGCCAAAATATAGGGATTCGAAAATAAATCCAATATTACTGAACACCTATGTTCTATCGTATCCATCATTTTAATTGCAACTTTCGTAATACCAAATGTATCCAGAGGATGCAGGTTAGTATGGTTAACTCCAATAATAACAAGATTATACTTCTTTAATTTTTGATAGATCAAATTCCTTATACTGTCGGAACAATGAATATCCATATTATAATTATCTACGGAAGCATAATTACTCAATCTGGCTTGAAATTGGTTTACGGTGGTATCTCCAATCATTAACGAAGCAATATGCAAGGTATCTAAATGTTTTAATGGAAGTAAATCATTTTTGTTATTGAGAACGGTGATCGTATTTTCTGCCAATTGCCGGTTTATATAATCTGCATCTACTGAATTTAAATCTCTTGCCAGATTTTCGATGGGCACAGGCTTATAGCGGTTTAATCCGGTCCAGGCCTTTACCATTAATATTTTCCTGCAATGGGCATCAACCTCTTCCTGTGTAATCTCCTTCTTCTTGATCGCTTCTTTTATTTCTTCAATGGCTTTAGATACATTTTCAGAAAATAGCAATACATCATTCCCTGCCAGCAGTGCTTTTACATCTACAATGCCTGGAGGATAAAACTTAGCAACCCCCTGCATATTCAATGCATCTGTAAATATTAACCCTTGGAAATTCAATTGCTTTTTCAATAAACTATCTACAATTTTAGAAGAAAGAGTAGAAGCACGATTTGGAGTTGAGTCCAGCGCAGGAACATATAAATGCGCCACCATAGTACTGCCCATTCCGCTGTTAAATACCTTTTCAAAAGGATAAAGTTCCAAGGTATCTAGACGGCTTACCGGATAATCAACAACCGGCAATGATAGATGGGAGTCTGTTTTCGTATCACCATGCCCCGGAAAATGCTTGGCACAGGCAAGTATATCCTGACTTTGTAATCCGCGCATATATGCCAAACCCATATCAGTCACATGGCGTTTTTCTTCACCAAAGGAACGCATACCTATTACAGGATTATCCGGGTTGTCATTGATATCAACCACGGGTGCAAAGTCTACCTGGACACCAAGTCTTTTGCATTCTTTTGCTATTTCAGCACCCATTTTAAATACGAATGAAGTATCGTGCATTGCACCCAACGTCATTTGAAATGGAAACCGGGGCACACTATCCAGACGCATGGCGAGGCCCCATTCTGCATCCATCCCAATTAACATTGAAACTCCCGAAATAGATTGATAGT
>Ga0206833_1326_pt1 | contig 10231 bp, 4 predicted proteins | sample Alteio_BWOrgCont_32_FD_152891 | JGI IMG/M metagenome (GOLD analysis project Ga0206833, IMG submission 152891) | Enriched cells from forest soil in Barre Woods Harvard Forest LTER site, Petersham, Massachusetts, United States -... | ecosystem: Environmental > Terrestrial > Soil > Temperate forest > O... | reverse complement strand
ACTCCGTGGACTCGAGCGCTTCTACGGGAACCCTTACCCCGCGGCTCGGAGTGGGGCGAGAAATGCCAAGCCTTTTCATTTTGTAGAATAGGGTGGTTCGCTTGAGCCCCAGCTTGGCTGCCGCTCCTTCCGGCCCGCCGATCATCCAGCATGCCGCTTCCAATGCCTGCAGGATCAGGGCTCGGTCAACTTCGTTCAGCGCCGCGGATCTCGACGTTACAGTCACTGTCTCCAGATGGTTCGATGGTATGGGATTCGGAAGCACGCCATCATAGGAAAGGATCACTGCGCGTTGAATGAGGTTCTGCAACTCACGTACATTGCCTGGCCAGTCGTATGAGCGCAACGCCAACATGGTACCTTCAGGAATCTGTTCAACGCGCTTACCGATCTGGCGGGCATAAAGGTCAACGAAATAAGTAACCAAAGGGGGTATATCTTCGCGGCGCGCTCGCAAGGGCGGCAGTAGCACCGGAAATACATTAAGGCGATAGTAGAGATCGCTGCGGAATTCGCTTTGCTTCACCATGTGCTCCAGATCTCGGTGAGTGGCGGCAACCACCCGCACGTCTACGCGGTGGGTCCGAGTACTTCCCAGGCGTTCGAACTCTTGCTCTTGCAGAATTCGCAGCAGCTTGGGCTGCAACGGCAGTGGAATATCGCCGACCTCGTCCAACAAAAGCGTTCCCTTGTCGGCTAGCTCGAAGCGGCCGATTTTCTGTGAGATCGCCCCGGTGAACGCTCCCCGCTCGTGACCAAAGAGCTCACTCTCCAGCAAATCTAGAGGAATGGCAGCACAATTGACTTTTACAAAGGGACGGTCGTAGCGCGGACTGATATTGTGGATCGCTTTCGCAATCAGTTCCTTCCCGGTGCCCGTCTCGCCCTGAATCAACACCGTTGAGGCGGTAGGCGCCACCAGTTCAGCTTTCTTAAGAACTGCTTCAAGGGCCGCACTCTGCCCGATGATTTGATCAAATTGGCGATCGCGGTCCTCCTGATCCCCGGATCGATTTGTATTGACGTCGGCCAAAATGTCCCTCCAGTCAAGTCCTCGCTCAACTCGGTCTTAGCCTTCGGTTCCCAAGGCCGCTCGAACGCCTTCCAGTAGGATCGCGGAGTCAAATGGCTTAGCGAGGAACTTCACCGCGCCCCCTCTCATTGCCTGCAACCGCATTTGTTCGTCCCCATGTGCGGTAATGAAAATGATCGGAATCGGGCAATGATCCTCGTTCAACTTTGCCTGAAGATCCAAGCCTGACATTCCGGGCATGCGAATATCGGCGATAAGACAACCTGTCTCCCGCTGCCGGCCAGAATCCAAGAAGTCTTCTGCGCGAGCGAACGTCTGCACGGAGAAACCCGCTGACTTCAGTAGACGTTGTATCGCGAGCCGGTACGATTCATCGTCTTCGACGACCGCGACCACTGTGGGGACCCTCTCTCTGGCCATACACCTACAGGATCAAATCGGCCATCGAAAAATGCAATTGTGGTTTGTGATTAGAGTGCTAATAGGTATCTATAGGGTGATTTGTAGTCGCGCAGGGGCGTAGCTACGCCTGCCGCTCGAGGCCTAAGACGTTGTTGGAAGCTTAAGCTTCTCTGCCATTCTTCCCAACTCAGCGGGCGAATTGGCTTGCATCTTGCGCATGACGTGCCCGCGATGGACTGTCGCGGTGATTTCGCTCATAGCGAGCGTGGAGGCAATTTGTTTTGTAAGCATGCCGGAAACGACAAGACTCATCACTTCGCGCTCGCGTGTAGTCAGCTTCGCGTAGCGTTCTCGCAACTGAGCAATCTCGGACTGCTGCTGTCGCAACTCGTCGTCGCTTTTCAGGGCCTTCTGAATCGCATCGATCAGATCCTGGTCGCGGAAAGGCTTCGTAAGAAATTCTACGGCGCCGGATTTCATTGCTTTGACCGTCATCGGGATATCGCCATGACTGGTAATGAAGATGATGGGAATCTGCGCTCCCGCATCATTTAGTTTACTTTGGACCTCTAAGCCACTCATGCCAGGAAGGCGTACGTCCAAAATGAGACAGCTGGCGGCATCTGGCAGCTTGTGTCGAAGGAAATCCTGCGGTGTGGCAAAAGATTCGGCGTGCAATCCGACTGACTTTAGCAAACGCTGCGTGGCCGCACGCATGCGATCGTCATCATCGACAATGAACACGGTAGCTTTAGCGGGTGAGGTCATACTGGAACAGTCGTCCTGATCGGCAGTGTAAAGCAGAATGTAGTTCCTCGTCCGGAGTTCGCGGTGGCCCACACGCGCCCGCCATGCGATGCGAGAATGGAGCGAGTGATCGACAGCCCCAAACCTGTGCCCTGAGGCTTGGTAGTAAAAAATGCATTGAATACCTCACCTGCTCTTTCAGCAGGCAGTCCCACGCCATAGTCCGTTACTGAGATCAGCAGTTCACCGTCCTCACTCAACTGCGACTTGACGCCAAGTTCGCCTCCGTCGTCCTTCATCGCCTCAATCCCGTTGAGCATGAGATTCATGAACACCTGTTGCAGCTGCACCCGATCGGCCATCACTGGAGGCAGCCCCTCAGCCAGATCCGTGCACATCGTAACCGAATACTGGGTCGCCTGGTTGCGCAGCATGATGAGCATCTCCCCGATCACTTCGTTTACATCCACAGGCTCCAGTTGGGGACGGCCTTTCTGGTAAAGCGAGCGGACACGATCGATGATGTCGGCTGCGCACCTCGCGTCCTTCGCCATCTCCAACGCAGCCTCGCGCGCTTCCGTATTGTCATGATCACTCCGATCAAGTAATCGTAAACATACTTCGGCGTTGGTTACGGCCGCCCCAATGGGCTGCTTGATTTCGTGCGCCAGGGAAGCGGTTAGTTCGCTCATCGTGTTCACGCGATTGATGTGAGCAAGGTCTGCCTGGAGCTGCTCGGCGCGCTTGCGGTCTTCAATGTCGTTGACCACTCCGTACCACTTGACGATTTTTCCTCGTTTGTCGCGCACGGGTACGGCGCGTGTCTGGAACCAGCGGTATTCTCCGTCCGTACCACGAAGCAATCGCGCCTCATACTCCAGCGGATTACGTGAAGCCGCCGACTCCTGCCATATAGTGAGAACTCGACTAAGATCCTCGGGATGAATTAAAGTCTGCCAACCCCACCCTAAAGCTTGTTCCTCCGTCAATCCCGTGTATTCGACCCATCGCCCATTAACGAATGTACGTTGGCCGTCGGGCATAGCGATGAATGCTAATGCCGGCATGGTTTCAACCGCTTCCCGAAACTTTCCCTCTTCGTTCCGCAATTGGCGAACACGTATTTGGTACGCCGTCCCAAGCAAGGCAAAGAAAGCCGCGACGCAAACTGCACGAAACCAGTTCGTTTGGTAATATGCTGGTGCGACGGTGAAATCCAGGAATGAACCTGCCTCGTTCCATAAGCCGCTGTTGTTACAGGCTGTCACCCGGAACCGGTAATGACGCGGTGGAATATCAGTATAAAACGCCTGCCTACGATTGCCCACCTCGTGCCAGTCGCGATCCACTCCTTCAAGCTGGTAACGAAAGCGAAGTTTTTCCGGCGCCTCAAAACTCAACGCGGTATAGTCAATTTCCAGGTCTCGAATGAGTGGCGGCAGTCGCAGAGGTCCAGCTCTATCTGAATCAGCGTTGTATATCTTTCCATCGGCGATAATTTGCTCCACATGCACCGGTGGAGAAACCACATTCTTCTTCGCGTGAGCAGGATCGAACATCTGAAGCACTGAATTATTAGCAAACCAGAGTTTGCCGTCAGGAGATCGGGAGGCCTGCGGTGAAAACGAAGCTTCCCCCGGTTGAACGCCATCGGACTGATCGATAACATCGAGTTTTAACACACGCGATGGATGTCCCCACCACTGCTGCATTTCCATGCTGCTAATCTCGACCAAACCACATTGCGTGTACAGCCAATAGTCGTTCGGGCCGGAAACAATGGAGAAGATGTCGTCGCAAGGAAGACCGTTGTGTGCGGTCATCGTCTGCACCCGCCCGTCTTTCCAGCCGATTAGCCCGCCTTCAGTAGTAGCCAGAACTGATCCATCGGCATTAGCGATTACCTGCCGAACCCGCATATTTGCGGCCTGATCGGATGAATAGATGTCGGCATTACCATTGCGATACCGTGCAAGCTCACCATTCATGAGGCCCAGCCAAATACCAGCGTGCTGGTCAGCAGCCAGTGCGCGAGCGGCCGGCATACGAGGCGGTTGTATCTCTTCAGCGACTCTATAATCTCGAATGCGAAGAAGTTTTCTGGAAGGAGCAATCGTCACCGCCCAAATGTTGCCTTCTCCATCTTCGGTAATTCCCGCAATGGTTCCGATATGGCCGCCATCTGCACGCCTGATCTCGCTGAAACGCTGGTCCTGGTAAATCCAGAGCCTATCGTCGACACCTACCCATAGCCTGCGGTCCCGATCTTCGAATAAGGAGGAGACCTGATTCCCAGGGAGGCCTTGGCCCGCTCGAATTGAAGATGCGATCCCGTCTCGAATCGCATCGAGGCCTCCTATATTCCCCACCCATACAGTGCCGTCATGCGCGGCGAGAACCGAAACCGGGTTATCTGCGCTCAAGCCTTCCGTCATTGAAAAGCTAACAACCGGAATATCCCGGAAGCAATCCACTCCTTGCGAGGTCGCCACCCAGATATTCCCTTCGGAGTCCTGAAAGAAGCCGTAGACAGTGTTGCTCGAAAGGCCATCCGCGCTACCGAAGTGATCCACTCTGCTGCCGCGAACCCGATATATTCCTCGATCCCATGTCCCGATCCAAAGTGCGCGATCACGATCCTCCAAAAGAGACGCAATTGCTAATTTGCTTCCGTCCAAATCAGGTTGGCGAAAAGGCTTCCAGGAACCTTGCACAAATCGTTCCAGACCCACTCCGCGTCCACCATGATCAATTCCCACCAAAAGCGATCGATCTGAAGCGGAGACGGTACTTTCAACGCCATCGAAGCCTGTATTGGGTATCAGATATTTGTTGGGATATATACTCAGTGATCCATCAAGCCAGCGCAGCAGTCCAGTACCGGACCCCATCCAGAGGTTCCCTGAACTGTCCTCGGCCAGAGCGTCGCAACAGCTGCCGATCAAGCTTTCGTCAGGGACCTTATAGCACTGCGATTTTGAGCCGGAGACCTGGCAGAGAGCACCTCCCGCGTTGTGTGAAACGTGCGAGCGCGTAACCCAGATTGTTCCGAAGCGATCTTCTAAGATTGAGCTTATGAGGCCGGGTTCCTTCAGATAAGTAACTAGACTCCGGTGCGTCCAATGGCTCAATCCCTCGGCTGTTCCAATCCATAGACTGCCGTCACGTGCAGCCAATAGAGCTGTAATGTTTGGGGAGGGAAGCTGACTGTCAGTGGGCGGCTCCCACAGGACCAGACGTACGCCGTCAAACCGCAGTAACCCCGCCGCCGTTCCGATCCATACGTAACCGTCTTTCGTTTGGGTTATGGCATTGGGCTGGCCACGTAGAAGGCCATCCCTCATCGTCCAGGCCGAGTGCCGATATTGAGAGATATACGTCGACGGATCGACTCCCCAGCTCAAGGTCGGCATAAAGAATAACAGCACGGGGATGAACCGAAAGATCCCGGTACAAGTACGTGTCCGGATACGGCGGGTGATGTTCGCGCGTTCGACCGACTGGAGAATCATCTAGAGGCACCGAAAATGGGTTCCATCAATGAGCTTGGCTGTTTCAATCACTCCAGGGACCGGCGGTTGATTTCACCAGGGACTGAGTGCAGTTTCAGCACCCGGTGAGCAATCCATAAAGTGGATATCCACGGCCAACCGCGTGCGATGGGTAGTACCCGCGAGAACATCATGCATCCGCAGCCAGTCGACTGGGGAGAGTAAAGTGAAACGTTGTTCCCCGTTCTGCGTTCGCTGTAGCCCAAATGCGGCCACCGTGTGACTCGACAATGGAACGCGTAATTGCTAGGCCCAGTCCTGTACCTTGAGGTTTGGTAGTGAAGAATGCATCGAAAATCCTACCCATGGCCTCGACGGCCAGCCCCACACCGGAATCGATGACCGAAATCAGCACTTGGTCGTTATCAGCCAACTGTGACCTGATACTCAACTGACCACTAGAGTCGCAGACCGCCTCAATGCCGTTTAGCATGATATTCATTAATGCCTGCTGCAACTGCACGCGATCCCCGATTACCGTGGGGAGTTTTTCGTCGAGATCAGCGCGCATTGTGATCGAACGCCGATTCGCCTCATTCTGCAGTACGATAACCATCTCGCGAATAAGTTCGTTTACGTCAATTACGTCCCTTTGCGGAGAGCCCTTCTGGTAAAGTAATCGGACACGGTCGATAATGGCGGCTGCACGTCTGGCGTCTTTGACCATTTCCAACGCAGCTTCCTGCGCCTCCGGCAGATCGGGCTGCTTGCGGTCAAGTAGTCGCAAGCATGCTTCCGCGTTGGTCACGGCCGCTCCAATCGGTTGCTTGATTTCGTGCGCCAGCGAGGCGGTTAGCTCACCCATCGTACTCACGCGGTTCATTTGGGCGAGATCCACTTCCAGCCGGCGCAGCTTGTCGCGGGCCTCTTCAGCACCCTTGTGCTCCGTGATATCGACCATCGTGCCGACCACTTGAACAAGCTCTCCGCTGGAACTCATTACCGGGTGGCCGATGCCATGAATGTGTCTAACTGTGCTCTCGTGTTTCACGATTCTGAACTCGACATCGTAATGCACGTTCTCGGAGAACGCCCTTTCGCTCGCGAGTTTGAACTTGTCACGATCCTCCGGGTGTATTCGCTGCACCCATTGCTCCAACTTCGGTAAACCCTGGTGTAGATCGAAGCCGAACAGTCGGAACATTTCCCTGGACCAGTACAGGGTCTCGCGGCTCCTGCAGTCAATGGCATAACTGCCCGTTTGGGTCAGCTTCTGCGCTTCCTCAAGATAGGATTCGCTGCGCTTGAGATCCTCCTCCGCTCGTTTCCTTTCCTCGATATCGGTGTTTGTTCCGTACCATTTCACGATCTTGCCGTTGCCGTCGAGTGATGGGGTCGCGCGGAACAGAAACCAACGGCATTCACCGTCGAAACGGCGCAGCCGCGCTTCGAACTCACCTGCCCGGCCAGCAGCCAGCAACGCTCCCCAGAAATCCAGAAGCCCTTCACGGTCGTTCGGATAGAGTGCAGCCGCCCAGCCCGCTCCCCGCGCCTGCGCTGCAGTGAGGCCGGTGTACTCCAGCCAGCGCTGATTAAAGAATTCGGCGGCCCCATCTGCCTCCGTAGACCAGGCCATAACAGGAATTGTTTCGATCACTTCGCGCAGCTCTCGTTCGGTGCACTGCAACCTCTCATTCTGACGCTGTAATTCCTCGTTTGTTGCCTCCACGTGCCGGAGATTGAATATGTCAGAGATCGCAAATGCCACTACACGGCCAATAAGCCGCAAAAAGCTGATGTCCTCATTGCTATAAACGGTTGCGGTCGGCCCGGACATGCCCAACGCACCTAGTCGGCGATGAGGCGTGGTCAGGGGCACAAAGACCAGCGGGCCGACGTCAAGCCCTTGAGCTGCAATCCCTTCTCTTAGTTCTGCAGGCACTCGTTCGTCGGTGTCCCAGTCGCGGATGTGGAACGGCTCCTGGCTCTTGTACGCCTGCCAGGACGGTCGCTCCTGAACTGGCACATTCGCATAGGCAGCGACGAGGCTCCTTTCTCGCCCGACGACAGCCCATTCGACTTCGTCGGAGTTCTCCATGTAGACGACAATGTAGAACTGTAGAAACGGGAGGAACTCGCGCAGTTCTTGAGAGAGGATCGCAGTAAGATCCTCGGGGTCTCGACATTGGGAAAGAGCTTCACTGAGGCGAAGCACGGCCTCATAGCGCCCCTCTGCGACCTGAGGCGAAGCATAAGCGCCTTCGCCGGTTCCGAGTTTAGTTAGAGATGACATCTCCGCCATTCACCACACGCCACATTGACAATAGGATCACTCCTACGCCATTCAGGCCGCAAGATGGGATCCGCCCACTGCGAGAAAGCTCATGCGGTTACTGCGACTATACTGGGGAGCATAAAGTGAAATGTTGCCCCGCGTCCGGAATTTGCAGTAGCCCAGACGCGACCACCGTGCGATTCGACAATAGAACGTGTGATCACCAGTCCCAGGCCCGTCCCTTGCGGCTTGGTAGTAAAGAACGCGTTAAAGATCTGGTCCACCTTCCCGATCGGTAGCCCCACGCCGGCATCGGTGACGGAAATCTGCACTTGATGCCCTTCAGCCAGCCGCGACTTGATGCTCAGCTCGCCGGTTGTTTCCCTCATCGCCTCAATTCCATTGAGCATGAGATTCATCAATGCCTGCTGCAACTGCACACGATCGGCCGTCACTTTGGGGAGCCCTTCGGCGAGATCAGTGCACATTGTATTGGAATGCCGATTGGCCTCGTCGCGCAGCATAACGATCATCTCCCGAATCAGGTCGTTTAAGTCAACCGTCTCATGATGTGAAGAATCCTTTCGGTAAAGCGAGCGGACACGGTCGATGATGTCGGCCGCACGTCTGGCGTCGAGGACCATTTCCGAAGCAGCCTCGCGCGCCTCGATTAAATTAATTCGTTCCCCATCGAGAAGCCGCAAACACGTTTGAGCATTTGTAACCGCCGCCCCAATTGGCTGCTTGATTTCATGGGCCAATGAGGCCGTCAACTCCCCGATCGTACTAACTCTGTTCATATGCGAGAGGTGTGCTAGTTCCTGGCGTAATCTCTCGTGCTGTTGCTCAGCCTGTATGATTTCGGTCACGTCCATTATCACGCCCATCATCTGTGTTACTTCGCCAAGTGCGTCCAAAACAGGGTGGCCGACGGAACGAATGTATCTGATGGTCGAGTCCGGAAGCAGAATTCGGAACTCCGCGTCCAGATCCGATTTTTCGGCTATTGCTCGGTTGAATGCCTCTTCATATCCAGCCCGATCCTCGGGATGAATTCGCTGCAGCCTTTGTTCCCATGTGGGCATTCCGTCCGTAGGATCGAAGTCCTGGAGGCGATGCCATTCCGCTGAAAGGTGCACGGGTCTCATTCGAACTGTGTCAAAGACCCAGCTCCCGATGTTTGCCACACGTTGCGCTTGCGCCAGGTAGGTTTCACTCCGCTTTAAGGCTTCTTCGGCGGACATGCGATCCGTAATATCGACCATCGTGCCGACCACTTGAGCAAGCTCACCGTTGGGACTCAAGACTGGATGGCCGATGCCATGAATATGTCTAACCGTTCCATCGGGCCCCACGATTCTAAATTCAAGGTCGCAATCTATCTTCTTCAGGAACGTCTCATCGCTTGCCAGCTTGAACTTGTCGCGGTCTTCTGGGTGTATCCCCTGTAGCCATTGGTCCCATTTCGGCAATCCCTGCTGTGGAACAAAGCCGAAGAGTCGGAACATTTCCTCCGACCAGTACAGGATCTCGCGGCTCGTGCCATCCATGGCACAACTGCCGGTATGGGTGAGCATCTGCGCTTCCATCAAATAGGCTTCACTGGACCGAAGGGCTTCCTCGGCATGTTTCCGTTCCGTTACATCCATCGCAACGCCGAGGAATTGTAGCAATTCCCCTGACAAATCCAAGACAGGGTGCCCGACGGAACGAATGTATTTGATAGTAGAGCGTGGAGGCAGAATCCGGAACTCCACATCATAATCCGACTTTTCGGCAATTGTTCGGTCGATTGTCGATTGCCACCGACCTCGGTCCTCTGGATGGATACGTTGCAACAGTTGTTCCGATGTAGGCATCGCATCCTTCGGATCGAAGCCAAATATGCGATACCATTCCTCCGACAGATACAAAACGTTCATTCCACCCGGGTCCCATGCCCAACTCCCTATATGAGCGAGTCGCTGCGCTTCGGCAAGATAGCTTTCGCTGCGGCGCAACGCCTGCTCGGTATCTTTGCGTTCAGTAATATCCACAACCGTGCCTAGCACTTCAACAAGCTCTCCGTCGGAACTCACTACCGGATGGGCCAGGCCCCGAATGTGTTTGACCGTTCCATCAGGCAGCACGATTCTGTATTCGATGTCGGTATCTACCTTTTGGAGGAACATCCGATCACTGGCCTCTCGTCTGACCCTGTCGCGATCTTCCGGGTGCATCCGCTGCAGCCATTCGTCCCGCTTCGGAAGGCCTCGCTGCGGATCAAATCCGAAAATTCGGAAC
>Ga0206833_1325_pt1 | contig 10257 bp, 9 predicted proteins | sample Alteio_BWOrgCont_32_FD_152891 | JGI IMG/M metagenome (GOLD analysis project Ga0206833, IMG submission 152891) | Enriched cells from forest soil in Barre Woods Harvard Forest LTER site, Petersham, Massachusetts, United States -... | ecosystem: Environmental > Terrestrial > Soil > Temperate forest > O... | reverse complement strand
TATAACAGATCGTGAGGGCTATCAGCAGGACAACATCAATAGCGTATCCGACAAATGGTCGGGCAAACAATTGATAAACGGCCCGGTGCTGATGATTCCTTTTAAAAAGAAGATCACAGAAATGATTAATGATAAAACTGTCACACATGAAGTAATCCAAACCTTATACCTATTGCCGCAAAACTTGCAAATTAAGGCTGACATTAAAACGCAACATTTTCAGTCTGGCATTTATGACGCCATTGTCTATAATTCAAAAGTTGGAGTTCAAGGGAGTTTTGATAAACCCGATTTAAACCAGTTAGGTATAAGCGATGATGCTATAATGTATGACAAGGCACGGCTTGTATTTGGGCTGTCGGATCTGAAAGGGTTAAAGAATAACCCTTCTATCACTATACAAGGTCGTCAATTTATACCAGAACCTGCAATTGATGATAAGCTACCATTTGATAAAGGATTACAGGTTAATTTTCTGCTTCCTAAAGATCAAAGTTTTACTTTTAGTTATCAACTGGACCTGAAAGGCAGTAACGAACTTAACTTTTTACATACCGGTAAAACAACAGATGTTGAAATTAACAGCGATTGGAGCAATCCTGTTTTTAATGGCCGTTACCTACCCGATACCCGTACTGTTTCGCAAACTGATTTCAGTGCTAAATGGCACTTGCTTTATTACAACAGGCCGTTTCCGCAGCAATGGGTAAATGATAAAACCGTTTTAGATAGCAATAAGGAGGTAAAAGAAGCAATATTTGGTGTAAAACTACAATTGCCTATTGATCAATATCGTAAAATACTCAGGACCACTAAATATTCAACACTTATTATACTACTTACTTTTGTGTCGTTGTTTCTAACCGAGCTTATCAAAAAGCAATCTATCCACTTATTTAATTACATTCTTATTGGTGCAGCAATGGTGGTTTACTATACCTTGTTGCTATCATTCAGCGAGCAAATAGGATATAATTATGCTTACCTGCTTGCTTCCGCATCAACCATCACATTAATTTCTTTATTTACATCTTCCTTACTAAAAAACAAGAATGTAGCAGCGTTATTTGCCGTAATTCTTACAGTCTTTTATGGCTTTATCTTCATTATTATTCAACTGGAAGAACTGTCTCTATTGTTTGGAAGTATAGCATTGTTCGTTGTTGTAGCTATGCTGATGTATTTCTCAAGAAAAATTAACTGGAATAACCACTAAACCTGAAACATGGCGGGGAGCAATCCTCGTCTGTTTTTTTATTCAACTGCATGACACTTAAAATATTTTTTTACACCTTAAAAGTTTGGCTAACCAGTGTCTTAATCGCGCCCATATCAGTTGTGTTATTGTTGCTTAGCAGCGGGTCACCGACTGAAAAAAGTTTCGTTGATCTACTTCACCCAATGTTTATCCTGTATCTCAGTATTGTCTTATTCGAACTTATTCTTACGCTTATCATCTGGTTAATTTTCTGGCTAACTGTTCATCTCATTGTGATATCTAAAATCGAGTCAAAAAATAGAATTTTGTGGATTTTTATTGCCGGGCTTTGCTTGAGTGTAATTTGTTGCCTGCCTTTCCTTTTAGAATCCTGTTCGGAAAGCTTATTTGTGGTACCGTTAATGTGCAACTGCTTTTGCATTGCCACGGGAATTTGGTTGTACCGATCAGATATCGCTTCATTAGATGTTTAAGCTATTTCAAAATACCATTTTGGTTTTTGGTATATATTTACTTTCTTTGTTATTACAAAAGCATTAATCTATGAGCACCGAGCTATTAGAATTTTCGGATATGATAGATGAGCAATTTAATTTTACAGAATTACAGATAGAGGACGAGAACTTTTGGGAATTGGTAGTAAACCTGTTTATTTAATTGCTGAACTATTAAGCTGCGGTCGCCTTAAAAAAGGCGGATAAAATACTTTTGCCCCTTCCCTCCCATTTCACATTCAATAAATACCCTTAACTTTGCAGGCTGATGAATAAAGCTGCTAAAAATAAGTTTTTTGAAAACGTAACGATTATTGATATAGCCGAAGAAGGCAAAGGCGTAGGCAAAGTCGATGATTTTGTACTTTTTGTGGATAAAGCCATACCCGGCGATATAGTGGATGTACAGGTTTATAAAAGCAAAAAGAACTTTGGCGAAGGTAAAATTACCGAACTTAAAAAACCATCCGAATATCGCACACAACCATTTTGCGAGCATTTCGGCACCTGCGGCGGCTGCAAATGGCAGCACATGACTTATGCAGCACAACTGAAGTTTAAACAAAAATCGGTTGCCGATGCTTTGGGCCGCATTGCTAAGATTGATGTGGATGGCATGCTGCCCATACTCCCATCGCCCGAAGACAAATACTACCGCAACAAGCTGGAATATACTTTCTCCAACAAACGCTGGTTATATGACGGTGAAAGCCGCGACAATGAAGAGCTGAACATGAACGCCCTGGGTTTTCATATCCCCGGTCGTTTTGATAAGATATTGGATGTGAACCATTGCTGGCTACAGGCCGAGCCATCAAACACGCTGAGAAACAGCATTCGTGATTTTGTGATAGCCAATGGTTACAGCTTTTACGATTTAAAGGCCCATACCGGTGCTTTGCGAAATCTTATCGTTCGCACCTCATCAACCGGCGAAGTGATGGTGATTGTGGTTTTCGGCTATGCTAACGAAGAAGAAGTAGATAAGCTGATGGCTTTTATTGATAAAGGCTTTCCACAAATTACTTCGCTGTTGTATATCCTCAACCAAAAAAAGAACGATACCATTTTTGACCAGGACGTATTGGTTTATAAAGGTCCCGAATATATTTATGAAGAAATGGAAGGCATCCGTTTCCGCATAGGCCCAAAATCATTTTATCAAACCAATTCGGTACAGGCATTACATCTTTATGAAATAGCCCGCAATTTTGCAGAGTTTAAAGGCGATGAACTAGTTTACGATCTTTATACCGGTGCAGGAACCATAGCCAATTTTGTGGCCCGTAAAGTGCGCGAAGTGGTCGGAATTGAGTATGTACCATCGGCCATTGAGGATGCTAAGATCAATTCGGCCATCAATAACATCACCAATACCAAATTTTATGCAGGAGACATGAAGGACGTACTGGCACCCGGTTTTGTTGCCGAGCATGGTAAACCGGATGTAATCATTACCGATCCGCCACGGGCGGGTATGCATCCTGATGTGGTAAACCGCCTGATGGAGATAGAAGCACCTAAAATTGTTTACGTTAGCTGCAATGCCGCCACGCAAGCACGCGACTTACTGGTACTAAAAGAAAAATACGATACTGTAAAAATACAACCGGTTGATATGTTTCCGCATACACAACACGTAGAGAATGTGGTATTGCTGGTGCTGAGGGGTTAATATAATCGTCATCCCGAACTTGTTTCGGGAACCCACAGGACAAGCCGCTTGCTTGGTGTACATCCTGCAAGTGGGGTGCTGAAACAAGTTCAGCATGACAAAATTTTTTAATGAACTGAATACAATTATGGAACCGGAAGAATTACTTAACGAAGAAAGAAATAACGAGAGCGAAAAAAAGGATAGTCCGCTGGTGAGTTTAGAGAAAGATCTGAAATTCTTCAATGAATCTATCCGCGAAGTGGCGGTTGAAATTATGGTTGAGGGGCTTTCCAGCTATCCGATTTTTATAGCGCATCAGCACGAACTAAGTTTGGGTGAGCTGATCCTCGATCGTCACGACCTGAATACCGAATGGAGTATTCATGCCTCTACTTTGGAAGAGTTTGTAGAGAAAGGTGTGATCAAAGAAATCTTAAAGGATCGCTTCATCAACTCATACAAAAACCCTCACGATTTTATGTGCGTGTTTGTAGTAGTGCCCGAAGGAGCCAATTTTATTTTTTATCCTTACGTGAAGGAATAATTATAGTTAAATGTTGTAAACTTGCTTATATCTTTACAACATATTACCGGGTGACTGAAAGCATTTCAACTATTCATCGTCTAAAAAATACAACAATGACTGAAAAACATCTTCTCATATTAAACCAGCAGCAGATACAGCAAAAAATTGATCGTATTGCTTACCAGATACTGGAAGATAATTTTGATGAAGAAGAGATTCTGATTGCGGGTATATTACCCAGCGGCGATAAAATTGCGCATCGTATAAAAGGGATCCTGGATGAGATTGCCCCTTTTAAAAGCACATTTATTGGCATCGAGCTGGATAAACAAAGCAGCAGCCTTAAAGCTACTATTGATTTTGATTTGCAGGATTGCAGCAACAAAGTAGTTATTTTGGTTGATGATGTACTAAACAGCGGTAAAACCCTGGCTTATGGTTTCGGTGTTTTTCGCGATGTGCCTTTGAAAAAATTACGTACCGCCGTTTTGATTGACCGTAACCACAAAAAATTCCCCATGATAACCGATTTTGCCGGGATAGCGCTTTCAACCGTACTAAAAGAACATGTTGATGTTATTTTGGATGAAGAGGGTGAGGAAGACGGCGTATATTTAAGATAAGCCTGTTTCAGATAAGAGATTATCTTATCATCCCGGTTAACATTTTTTCAATCTTCTCAGCTGTCAAACTCAATCCATCGGTTACAATGGTTGCTTTATCATAAAATGGTTCCCGTTCTTTTAATTTATCCGCTATAAAGGCAACCAGTGCCTCACCATGTTTTTCGCGCAGTAAGGGACGCTCTTCCTTTTCATTTTCCAGGCGTGTGGCTAAGGTTTTGGGCGATAGTTTAATATAAACCGTTTTTCCCTGCGCATTCATCCATTCTATATTATCAAAAAAGCAGGGCAAGCCACCGCCGGTTGATACCACCATATGTTCATGATAATCGGTTTGTTTAAGCACTGTTGACTCCAGCTTGCGAAAAGCATCTTCGCCATATTGGGCAAAATATTGTGCTATGGTCATACCCGCCTGCGCTTCCAGCACATGATCCAGATCCATAAAAGGATAACTCAGTCTGTTTGCCAGTTTGCGGCCCAACGTGGTTTTGCCGCAACCCATAAAACCAATCAGGAATATAATTCCTAATCCGCCAACCGCAGTATCTGAATTACTATTTACAACTATTTTATTTTCTGAACTACTCATTCTAAAAACCTCTAATATAACCTCAAAGTTGCCATGATCCATCAACTAAGAACCATGAACCACTAACCGTCACGACAGCTTCACCCGCGGATCAACCCAAACATAAATAATATCTACCAGGATATTAATAATCACAAAGATAAAGGCTATAAACAGGATAGAACCCATCACCACCGGAAAATCAGACATCTCCAGCGCATCAACCGTTGTTTTGCCCAAACCGTTATAGCCAAATACATACTCCACAAAAAACGAACCCGCCAGCAACGAAGCAAACCAATTGGCTATAGCCGTTATAACCGGGTTGAGCGCATTCTTTAGGGCGTGGCGATAAATAATGGCGTTTCTGCCTAGTCCTTTTGCTTTGGCAGTGCGGATATAATCTTGTCCCAAAACATCCAGCATAGCATTACGGGTAAGCTGCACAATAATGGCCAGCGGGCGCAAAGCCAGCGTAACTACCGGCAAAACAAGATTCCGCCACGCAATTACCTCGCCTTTAAAAGGATCATAAGTATATAAACTGCCCGACATATCGAGCCCTGTATATTTACTCAGCTCAAAGCCAAATATCCACGCAATAATAATCCCTGCAAAAAAAGACGGTGCCGACATACCCAGGGTTGAGAAGCCGATTGCCAGTTTATCTATCCAGGTATTTTGATTTACCGCGCTCAATACCCCTAAAAAAACACCTATAATAATGGCAAAAAACATGGCCGTTGTAGCCAGCACCAAGGTGTTCGGAATTACCTCAAGCAAAAGCGCCGCCACTTCCTTATGGGTTTGGTATGATCGCCGTAAATAAGGCCATTTCAGTGCCAATACCCTGGTTTTTGAAACGCTGAACAATTTTACATAGTGATAACGTTGCTGCCCTTCCGCATTATTTAAGTGGATGCCAACAGGCGAAAGATCATTCAGATAATAAGCAAATTGAACTGGCACAGGCTTGTCAAGACCAAATTCCTTGCGGATAGCCTGTAGCGATTGTACATCCGCCCGTTGGCCCTGCGTCATTCTTGCAGGGTCGACCGGTAAAATATTAAACAAAAAAAACACCACTACCACAATACCCAGCATTACTGCCAGCCCGTAAAATAATTTGCGGATGAGGTAGCTGATCATAATTTATTTACCAAAGTATTGTTTCACCAATTCATCATATTTGGGGATAGAATGATAGTGCCATTTATTAATAACCGTTCCGTTTTTCAATAACAATATACCCGGATTAGCCGTCACCATTGATTTGAGCGGCACCTCATCAGCATAAAAAATCTCCATAGCCAGGTGATGCTGTTTGCTGAATGCCTCTGCATCGTTCGCTGAGTTTGAGGTTACCAATATGGTACGAATATTATACCCCTCGGTTAAATTAATGGCCAGGGCATTTAACCTGTCGATGGCTGCTGTGTCTGTTTTATCCAGATCGTAAGCAATAATCATCAGGTTATAAAACGGGTTGGAGAACAAATCTTTAGTATAGTCGTTCTTCTGCGCGTCCTGTATCGATAGATCAACAATTTTAGGCGTAAAACCCTTTTTTATCAATCTGCTTTCGGGCTGACCAACAACTTCCCAATTATTATCTTTCCAGATTCCGGTTTTCATGTAATCGGTATTGGTCATTGTTTTGGCTTCGCCTGTTTTCTTATTTTTCAGATTATAGGTCAATTCAAACTGATCTGGCAGTGCTCCCGGGGGAGTTTTCATTTCATCGGGGATATTGGCGCCGATTTTGTAGGGCAAAAAATCAATAACAGGCAAAAAGCTGTAAGTATATAAACCGATGCCCAAGGCTATAACAGTAGCGCCAATTAAAAGCTGATCGCCTGTCTTTGCGATAAATATCGGCTGAATTTTTCTTCTGTTAACAAACAAAACAATAATAAGCAATAACAAAAACAAATCCTTGCTGAACGATTGCCAGGGCGTAAGCGGTATAGCGTCGCCAAAGCAGCCGCAGGTTTGCACTACTTTAAAAAAGGCCGAGTAGAAAGTTAAAAACGCAAAAAAGATAATCAGCAACAATAATCCCCAGGCTACTTTAACGGGGCGTACGCCAATCAGCAATGCAAATCCTAAAATAATTTCCAGCGAGCATAGGATTACCGCTATGACAACTGACAAGCTATTAAAGAAGGTAATATGGAAGACCTCAAAGTACTCTTCCAGCTTGTACGAGAAGCCTAATGGGTCGTTAATTTTAATTAATCCCGAAAAAATAAAAAGGAGGCCTACAAATATTCTTGCAGCCCAAACCCACCAGGCAGCGGGTGTATTGTTAATTTTGTCTTTCATTTTATATTAAAATGTTGTAACGTTGAAAAGTCGGAATATTGCAAGGTCAGATTATTAAATAACGCTTCAACATTTTCAGCTCTAAACATAGTAACAACTCGTGACTAAAGATACATTTTTTCGTAAAAAGACTACTTTAAATGCCGGTGGCCAACTGCTTGATTTGAGCTGTCCCAAAGTGATGGGTATTATTAATCTTACACCTGATTCTTTTTTTGGCGGCAGCCGTAAACCCAGCATTGACGAAGCTGTACAACAAGCTGAAAAAATGCTGAATGAAGGTGCCGCTTTTTTAGACCTGGGTGCTTATTCATCGCGTCCCGGAGCAGAAGATATTTCGGTACAGGAAGAAATCGATCGACTATTACCAGTAGTGGAAGTTATTGCGAAGCAATTCCCGGAGGCTGTTTTATCCGTCGATACTTTTAGGGCGAAAGTTGCTGAAGTTGCCATAAATGCGGGCGCACACATCATTAATGATATTTCGGGAGGCCAATTGGATGTCGATATGTTTGCCACCGTTGCCCGTTTGCAGGTACCCTATATTTTAATGCACATGCGTGGCACACCCCAAAACATGCAGCAACAAACTGATTATGATGATATTTTTGCTGAAGTTTACGATTACTTCGCTGGCAAGTATTATGAGTTAAAACGGTTAGGTGTTCATGATATAATTATTGATCCCGGCTTTGGTTTTGCCAAAGAGCGTGCGCATAGTTATGCATTAATGAATCGTTTGCAGGATTTTAATTTATTGCAGCTCCCTGTGCTTGTAGGCATATCCCGCAAAAAAATGATTTATGGAACTCTCGGCGTTACCGCCGCCGAAGCGTTGAATGGAACAACGGCCTTAAATACTATAGCATTAACGAAAAGAGCCAATATTTTAAGAGTGCATGATGTTAAAGAAGCTGTGGAAGCGGTTAAGATTTGGGAGATGTGCCAGTAGTTAAACCACCAACTCCATCACCTTTAAAATACTATCCACATACTCGCGGTTATTGGCCAGGCGGGGTACTTTATGCTGACCGCCAATTTTGCCGCGCTCTTTCATCCAGTTAAAAAAAGTGCCTTTGGGCGCATTTTGAACTATGGGGCGACGCAGGGCCATATCTTTAAATCGCTTGGCATCATAATCGGAGTTAACGCGGCGCAGGGTTTCGTCCATAATATCAATAAAACGCTCAAATTCGGCAGGGCGTTTTTCAAATTCTATGATCCATTCGTGGGCGCCGCTGCTATCGCCATTAAAATAAATAGGTGCAGCCGTATAATCACGAATAATGGCACCTGTTTGCTGACAGGCCTCATCTAACGCCCGTTCAGCATTATCTATGATCAATTCTTCGCCGAAAGCATTAATAAAGTGTTTGGTACGCCCTGTTACCTGTATGCGGAATGGAGAAAGCGACGTAAATTTCACTGTATCGCCAATCATATACCGCCAAAGGCCGGCATTAGTGCTGATGATGAGCGCATAGTTTCTATCCAGTTCTACCTCATCCAATGTAAGCGTATCCGGGTTTTCTTTAAACACGTTTTCAACCGGCAAAAACTCATAAAAAATGCCATAGTCAAGCATTAGCAACATTTCGCCTGGCTCGCGGGTATCCTGTATCCCAAAAAAGCCTTCGGATGCATTGTAGTTTTCCAGGTAATACATATCATCCTTCGGAATCAGCTTTTTAAACTGCTCCCTGTATGGGGTAAAGTTTACCGCTCCGTGAAAATACAGCTCCAGGTTGGGCCAAACTTCCAGCAGGTTTTTTTTGCCCGTTATTTCCAGTATCCGTTTAAACAATAAAATATTCCAGGTAGGCACGCCGCTCAGGCTGGTTACGTTTACATCTTTGGTGGCGTAGGCCATTTTTTCAATCTTTTCCTCAAAATCTTCCAGCAGGGCAATATCCATGTGCGGGGTGCGATGAAACTCCGCCCAAAGCGGCAGGTTCTTCATCAGTACAGCCGAAAGATCACCAAAAGAAGTATCCGGACTTAACTGACTCACCTGGTGACTACCGCCCAGTGTTAATATTTTGCCCGTAAACATGCGAGCGTTAGGGTTATTGTTAAAGTAGATGGTAAGCAGATCTTTACCGCCCTTAAAGTGACATTCTTCCAGCGCCTCTTCACTTACCGGGATAAACTTACTCCTATCGCTCGTGGTACCTGATGATTTGGCAAACCAGCGGATTTCTGATGGCCACAGCACATTCTGCTCGCCCCGTAACATCCTTTCAATATAGGGCTTCAGCGAATCGTAATTTTGGATGGGTACGCGTTCCTTAAAATCATTCAAACTAAGCACGCTCTTGTAACCGTACTTTTTACCCCATTCTGTTTTCTCAGCTCCTGATATTAGCTGTTCAAACCATTCCTCCTGCACTTCGTTCGGGTATTTCATAAAAAGCTCAATCTGATGGATGCGCTTTTTCATGAACCAGGTAAAAACAGAGTTAAAAATGGTCATAGTTTTGGCTATTTGATATGGTCGAAAGTTTTCCGCTTCAATACAAAATTTGCACCCAGATAAACCTTTCTCACCATCTCATTAGCCGCCAGCACTTCGGGCACACCTGATTCTAATATTTTTCCTTCAAAAAGCAGGTAAGCCCTATCTGTAATTGATAAAGTTTCCTGTACGTTATGGTCAGTAATTAAAATGCCAATATTACGTGTTCTTAGCTTGGCAACCATGGCTTGTATCTCTTCCACCGCAATTGGGTCAACCCCTGCAAAAGGCTCATCCAGCAAAATAAAATTGGGCTCGGCGGCCAATGCCCTGGCAATTTCTGTACGGCGGCGTTCGCCTCCTGATAGCAAATCACCACGGTTACGG
>Ga0206833_1324_pt1 | contig 10286 bp, 10 predicted proteins | sample Alteio_BWOrgCont_32_FD_152891 | JGI IMG/M metagenome (GOLD analysis project Ga0206833, IMG submission 152891) | Enriched cells from forest soil in Barre Woods Harvard Forest LTER site, Petersham, Massachusetts, United States -... | ecosystem: Environmental > Terrestrial > Soil > Temperate forest >... | reverse complement strand
TCTGCAAAAAAGCTATCGCATTGTAATTTTAAATGAGCGGGATAAAGAATGTTTCTTTCAGAAGAAGCAATCTGTAATTCAATATTTACAGGCGGCTCGCTTATTTCATCTGGCACGGAAATCATTTGCCAGGTTCCGGAATAAGCATCCGTTTGTGCAAATAATTTAATTGAAATAAACAGAAAGCAAAAAAATAAAAGCAAAATATTTCTGTTCATTGGAAAGGTTTAGCTGTTAACTTTTGTATTGACTTTACAGCGAAGAATAAAGGTGAACATAAATATAAGTTGAAATTTATAGACTTTAATTATTAATCAAATAAAAACCATTTATCAGATTGAGTATAAAATCTGAACGCTTATTCCCAATCCCTGCACACATACATTTATCTTATCTTTACTACAAAACAACTATTTTATTTTTTAACTTAACTACGATCACGCATTTTGAATTTTAAAGATTTTGGATTTGATGAAAGATTACTGGAAGGAATAGAAGCCTCCGGTTATGAAAATGCAACGCCTGTGCAGGAACAGGTTATACCATTGATATTAAAAGGCCAGGATGTAATTGCCTCTGCACAAACAGGTACCGGAAAAACAGCGGCATTTTTATTACCGCTAATTAATAAAATAATTACATCTCCCCACGACAAACACACAATTAATGCATTGATAATTGTGCCCACCCGCGAGCTGGCCATACAAATTGCGCAACACCTTGAAGGGCTATCCTATTTTACACCTGTAAGTTCAATAGCGGTTTACGGCGGTGGTGATGGAAATGCATTTGTTCAGGAAAAAAAAGCGCTTAGTGCCGGTGCAGATATAGTAGTATGTACGCCCGGCAAAATGATAGCGCATATCGGTATGGGTTATGTAAAATTTCAGGGGCTTAAATATTTAATACTGGATGAAGCGGACCGCATGCTGGATATGGGTTTTTATGATGATATCATTCGTATTATTAACAGCCTTCCTGCTAAAAGGCAGAACCTTTTGTTCTCGGCTACTATGCCACATAAAATAAGAGAACTTGCCCGTAAAATATTGCATCAGCCACAGGAAATAAATATTTCTATCAGTAAGCCGCCCGAAAAAATAATTCAGCTAGGTTATGTTGTTTATGATACACAAAAGATACCATTGATAAAATATCTGCTACTCGGGAAAAATTTTAAATCAGTATTAATATTCTGCAGCAGCAAGATTAGTGTAAAACAACTAAACCGCGAGCTGCAAAGAAGTGGCTTACCTGCGGATGAAATCCATAGCGATCTTGACCAGGATAAAAGAGAAGAAGTGCTGATGCAATTTAAAAGTGGCCGCCTGCATATATTGATAGCAACAGATATACTTAGCCGGGGAATTGATATTGATAACATAGACCTGGTAATTAATTATGATGTACCACATGACGGAGAAGATTATGTACATCGTATTGGTCGTACGGCCCGTGCTGCTGCAGAAGGAACTGCCATTACATTTATAAGTGAAAAAGAACAACGGAAATTTGCAGCTATAGAAAGATTATTGGGTAAGCCTGTTTTCAAAGAAGCGGTTCCTGAACAATTTGGGGAAACGCCGGAATACAACCCCGCTAAATTTAAACCTTCAGATAACAGACGGGGATCTGGCAAATCTTTTAGTTCTCATAGAAACACTTCGCAGAGAAAATCTCATTAAAACTTCTTTTATTATATAATGGTTGAAAAATAATGGTTTTAAAAATTTTATTGAAAAGCCGCTATTAGTATCGAGAGCAGACTTGAACTGCAGACAATACATAGTATCGCAAACGTTATTGTCTCGAAAGTACAAACTATATAAATTAGTCCATACTATAATATCTAATGTGCAGGATTCAAATTTGAGAGTTTGAGAATTTACTGGCTGCAAAGGCAATGAGGTATATCATGTATAGAATTAGCTATACTTGCAATAAAAAATTCCCTTTTTTTAGATATAGTACTTTAAAGTAACTCTAGTGATTAAGTTATCAGTTATTGAATTATCAGCTTTTTCACTGTACTATTTTCGTTAGTTTGAATGCTTATCCAGTAAGTTCCTTTTGGTTGTTTACTTAAATCAAGTAATAATAATTTTGAACCAAGTACGGTAATTTTTTCATAAAAAACAGGTTGGCCTATGTTGTTGAAGACTTCGATATTGGCACTTCCGGGAACGTGATTTATAAATAAATTCAAGTGCCCATCAGATGGATTAGGATAAACAGACGCAATGAATTCACCTATGGAAATCTTAGCGGTCTTAATATCAGAAAATTCCGAAGAGCTTGTATTTTCATAGATCATTAGCCGGTATGCATATAATACGCCGGGTTCTGCAGATGTATCTGTAAAAGAATAATTGTTATCATTTTGATTACTCTTAGATTCAATTGTACCTATTGCTATAAATTCTGATGACCCCGTAACAGCTCTCTCAATAACATACTTCTGAATATTTATTTCTTCTTGGGTATTCCAGTTTAATTGTATTTTATTATTAACAGGTGTAGCAATAAAACTGGTCAATGTTACAGGTACTATTATATCGTTACAACTCGCTTTGTTCCTTAATATATAAATTTTTTCAAAACTTGCTAAAAGAATATCAGGTTTGCCATCCCCATCTATATCATCAAAGAAAATAGCAGAAGAACTGCCACCTATGTTATAAGAAACTTTCTTAGCAAAGGAAATATTTCCAGGTGTACTCAGGTTTTTTAATACCGGAAGCGTAATATCGCTACTTGCAACGCTCAAATCAATTTTTCCATCGCCATCCAAGTCTCCTAATGCTATGTCTATAGGACTAGTAGCAACACTATCATCTACTTTAGCAGCAAAGGAAATAACCCCAGGTGTGCTAGTATTTCTTAATATAGAAACAGTATTTGCAGTAAGATTCCCAACAGCAAGGTCAGATTTTCCATCTCCATCTATATCACCTGCTGCTACTGCATAAGCTTCGGCTCCTGTTATATAATCTTGTTTTAAAGCAAAAGAAATAGTTCCGGCAGTACTTGTATTTCTTAAAACTGAAACCGTTCCGGAAAATTCATTTGCTATTGCGAGATCAGGTTTTCCATCTCCATCAAAATCAGCAACTGAAATATCGCTTGGGCTGCTGCCAGTAGTAAAATTCACATTTGTTGCAAATGAAATATTTCCAACTGTACTCGTATTTCTATAAACCGAAACTGTATTATCCTGGTTGTTTGTCTCAATAAGATCAGGTTTTCCATCTCCATCAATGTCACTAACGGAAACGGCTACCGGGTAAGTGCCTGCATTATAATCTATCCTTGTATCAAATGAAATTGTTCCCGGTGTACTCGTATTCCTGAAAACTGAAACTGTTTTAGATGCATCACTTACAACAACAATATCAAGCTTGCCATCACCATCCATATCGCCCAAAAAAACACTTTCCGGATTATTGGTAACAGCAAAAGTAACTTTTGAAGCAAGAGAAATAGTTCCGGCAACGCTTATATTTCTGAATACAATAATTGAATCATCGCTATAATTTGCTGCAATGATATCCGCTTTCCCATCTCCATCTAAATCACCTGTAACGATACTAAAAGGAAACTCTCCTGAAATAAAACCTGCCGGTGACGCAAACGACTCGCTTGTAAATCCTGTAGTATCACATGGAAATGTTACTACAAAATTATTAGTTGAATAAGCAGTAAGATTATTCGTAGTAACGGAAATGGGTTGATATGTTACTCCTATAGGAACAGTAACTATTAAAGACGTTGTTGTTGCATTAATTAAAGAAGCTTTTGTAGCGCCAAAATAAACAATATCATTTACAGAAGTTGCACTAAAGTTAGTCCCGGTAATTATTACGGTTGTTCCTATAGGCCCTGAAGTTGGAAAGAAAGAACTAATTGTAGGTATCTGTGCTATAAGATAGTGGCTAAATAAAAGAGTAATTAAAAATAAAGAGTATCTTTTTATCATAAGGAGTAAATTATTGGTTGGAATGGGAAGATTACAACCCGAATGTAAGGATTATCACTCGAACGAATGCTTTTGATAGAAAATAATAGTCGTAATCAGGTTTGTGGCTTATATCTACTACAAATTCGAATATTCTTTAGCTCACCTTCTTTAGTATGAATATATAATTATTATGGGCATAAAAAGTCCCTAACTAATAGTCAGGGACTTGAAAAAGTATCGAGGAGCAGACTTGAACTGCCGACCTTCGGGTTATGAATCCGATGCTCTAACCAGCTGAGCTACCTCGACAAATATTTACAAAACCTAAAGGCAGGTAAACACTTACGCTTAAAGGGGTGCAAAGATAAGTAATTTGGGAAATTTGCAGACTATGGGATGGAAATATTAAACTATTAAATCGTACTATTTATTTAACGTCTAATTTCAGCAACATCTCTTTCTCAATAAATCCTTCCAGGTCATCGCCTACCACACATTCGCCAACACCGGCCGGTGTTCCTGTAAAAATAAGGTCGCCAATGTTAAGCGAAAAGTAATTGGAAATATGAGCAACGATAGAATCGATATTAAAAAGCATACTACCTGAGTTATCCTGCTGCACAAGTTCTTTATTTTTATATAAAGAAAAGTTGATGTTCTTTTTATTTATTTCAGGAGAAAAATCAATAAACTTACCTACGGCTGCGGAGTTATCAAATGCTTTGGCTTTTTCCCACGGCAATCCTTTGCTGATCAAATCCTGTTGTATATCACGTGCTGTAAAATCAATACCAACAGTAATGCCATTATAATAATTACCTGCATGACGCTCCTGTATATATTTGCCGTTTTTTGAAACACGCAATACCAATTCACATTCATAATGTAATTCATTGGTAAATTCCGGGTAATAAAAAGGAGTATGGCTTTGTAACAAAGCACTCTTGGGTTTCATAAAAATTACCGGTTCGGCAGGCCTGTCGTTGCCAAGCTCTTTAATATGTGACGCATAATTGCGACCTACACAAATTATCTTCATTTTTTCTCTTCTTTTGGTTTTTGTAAGGTAGGAGTAATTAAGTTCATAGGGCGAATATAAAGAAATCACATAAAAAAAACAATTTATGTAAAATAGCTCTATTGTATCTTAAAAACAAATTTTTACCTATATATGAAATGAAGTTTTGTTTACTTCATTCATTGTTTGCTCAATGCCAATTGTGGCAAAATTTTCAATTATCTCAACGCATTTGCCAATTTTTAATTGTACCAGCGGCATTTCTTCTTTTTTCCATTTTCCTAAAACAAAATCAGCCTGCATACCTTTTGGATAATTATTGCCAATGCCAAACCTGAGTTTAGGATATTTATCTGTACCCAAAATATTTTGTATATCCTTTAATCCATTATGCCCGCCATCCGAACCGCCGGGCCGCAAACGTATTTTGTCTAGCGAAAGCGCTATATCATCTACAATTGTAAGTGTATTTTCAAGAAGTATCTTTTCCTTATCCATCCAGTATTTAAAAGCCCTTCCGCTAAGGTTCATATATGTTGTAGGGCAAATGCACACAAATTGTTTTCCTTTCCATTTTACATCTGCTATATATGCTAACCTGTCTATCTTAAAATTTCCTTCATGTTTTTGTACAAATGCATTGGCTACATCAAATCCAATATTATGGCGCGTATCAGCATATTCGTTCCCGATATTGCCCAATCCTATGATTAAAAATTTCGACATTATTCATTTACGAAGATAATGGAAAAGAAAACTGATGTTTTTAATTGATGAAATATCCTGTAAAATTAAATTGCTGTTAACTTGTTATTGACAATTATTAGCGCAATTCAATGCAACTGGTTTTGTAAAAATTGAATCCTGATTATGAAAATCAATCAACTCCTAACCATTGCTACCAACCACAACCATGCAGGAAGCATATACGTACCGGATTACCAATTATTCAAAAAAATATTTTGTTTATACTGATGAAATATTGTTAGGTATACTGCAAAAAAAAATACGGCCGCGGCAATCTGTTCTTATTGAAATTATGGATCATCAGTACCTGCTCGAAACATCGGGATTTATTAATCCTGTTATTACTGTTACAAATATTACTACCAAAAAACTAACAGGTAAAATTAAAATATTCGATTTCGCCAGGTTATTGCCAAAAGTCATTTTTGAATATAATAATCTACAATTAAGATGGATAAACAAAAGTATTTTTTCTCTTCACTGGCAATGAAAAAAAAGAAGATGCCACCATTATTGAAGCAATTGAAAAATTTGAAGTTGGAGAACAAAAAGGAGTTATTATTTTATCAGATTATTTCAGAGATGCAGATTTATTGATAATGGTAGGAGTATATCTGCAGAGCAATATAAAATTATTTTCGCTAAACAGATTTGTGCACGGCAAAGCGGAAAAAGCAAGCATGATAAATAGTTAATCGATTTCAGGATTGGAAGAAATATTGCTTCCTTTGGTTGTGCATTTTAAGCAATATTTTTTTACAGCATACCCTTTCACAGGCACTTTAAATATATTATTATCAATAGAATTTTGGCTGATCTTATTTGCGGTATATATTATAGTGCCTTTTTTATAAGTGTATTCATATTGAAGTACTAAGCCGGGAATGCAACTGAAAGCTGGTTCTATTTTTGAGTTTACAGGCTTTAACTGATTTGTATAATAAGCAGTAAGAGTCCGTCCGTCTTTTAATGTTATAATAGCTTTCCGGCAGAGATAATTTAAAATAACCAATGAATCATTAGTGAGCTGGCATGAATCATTATCATATTTACTGTTGGCTAAAGTCCATTGTTCATTTGTGAGGTAATATTTATACCTGGTTTTACCCGATTCTTTTATTATTGATACTTGTCGTTCGGGATTATCAGAAGCAGAAAAGAAAATACTTTCTATCCGCATGAGACTTACTAATCGTATTCTTGCCTGCTTGTTATTTATAAATATAGTTTGAATGCCGCCATTATATGTTTCTTCAATACCTGTTTTTCTTTTATCCGTTTTAACCTGGATATCGTATACAATTGTAAACAAATTATCATTGTTAATACTGCTATCAACAGTGCTGACAGCAACCGGTGTAGCCGCATTCTGAGCCGATACATTTATAAAAAAAACATGTAAACTTAATGAGAAGAGAAACAGGAACTTAATATTCATACCACGCGAAGTTCATCATTTAAAAATAAATTCAGAAAGGTCGATAACATCTGTTGGATTATTACCGGAATTAGAATCAAAATATTTTTCATCCGATTTTTTCCATTTTTCAATTTTAGCTCTTAACCTTTTTGCTTTTCTGGTAGGTTTATTATTTCGTTTGGTTGCATACATTTTCTTTAAAACCTCATTCATTTTATCGGAGATTGTTACATAAGAAAACTGGTCGAGCTTAATTCTGTTATTCTTTTTTATTTCAGATAACAGCGGCATATAATCTGTATAATTATAACTAACCAGTGTTAACAGAATATCATTATCAACCAGTTTTTCATGAGGACTAAATATCCCGTTGCTATTTGTCTTTCTTAAACTACCGGTTGAACTTATATGATTGTGTTTATCTGCTTTCGCAATTAAAGCTGATTTTTCAGGAACAACTTTTGAAGTTTTATTATTATCACTTTCACTTTTTACACTTCCACTATTTGCTGATGCACTATTATTACTGCCAGATAAAACATTCGTGGAAGAAACATTTACTGCCACAGATTCATTCTTTAAACTCCGTTTATTATTGTAGATCCATATACCACAACCAATAATTAAAACAGCGGCAGCTACTCTTCCAAAATATTTAAGCCTGATTATTGGGGCAGATTTTCGAACAGGATATACGCCAGTGCTATTTTGAACAGTATCGCTGATTTTTAATGTAGAAAAAGCCGGAGGAGCTATGATATAATTTTGTAAAGACCTGAAAATTTCTATTTCGCCAGCAGTACGTTCATCATCACCGCTATTAGTCATATTTTGTCCTGATAAATCGGTTACTGTAAATGAGGTATTCTGAGCAGTAGCGTTAGTCATTTTTAGTGCACGCCAGATTTTTTTAAATAAATTTGACGGTGGCTTTATATGACAGTTTCTTAAGCTTTTTAATATGTCGATATGCTTATCAGCCATTTTTTTCTAATATTTCTTTTTGCAACAATAACCGTGCCCTCGATAACTGAGATTTGCTCGTACCTTCCGCAATTCCGAGCATTTCAGCAATTTCTTTATGGCTATATCCTTCTACCAGATAAAGGTTTACTACCAATCTATATCCATTGGGTAATTGTTGTATTATTTTTATTAACTCTTCTTTAGAGATTTTTTCAATTCCATCCAGATCTGTAGAGGTGCGTACATCTGTATAGCTATTTAATTCCGAGTAAAGTAGTCTTTGTTTATTTTTCAAATGATCAAGGCATGTATTGACGAAAATCTTTCTTACCCACCCTTCAAACACCCCAACGCCTTTGTAAGCGGCAAGGCTTCTGTAAACCCTGATAAACGACTCCTGAAACATGTCGTTGGCATCATTTGAATTACCTGCGTAGCGAACACATAGACTATACATCTTTCCGGCCAGTAAATCGTATATGTGCTTAAACGCTTTTTCGTCTCCATGTATTGCCCGCTCAAGTATGACTTGAAAAGGATAATCATCGTTGCTTAAGGTATTGCCTAAATTTTTTTCTACCATTTCCTCATTTTTTAAGTATTGGCTTTCAATTCACCATTTTTGAATCGTAAAAATCCCATAAACATATTTTGTATGTTTAAGAAACTGGTTTTTAATTACGGCCCAGGGAAGAAAACCCATAGAACATAACGTAAAATGTAAAGGTTAGGCGAAGGTTTATATTATCTTATGGCAAAGTAACCCGTGTGTTTTCTATTTAGATATTCCTACTTTTAGTGTCGAAGTTTATAAGTAATTTCAAAACTTTTAAACCCGTGTTCAGGTAATTTTTATATTTCCTGAAAAATAACAAAAAAGCAAAAAATACAATAGAATATTTATTGCGGAGGAGAAGGGATTCGAACCCTTGATAGGATTTCTCCTATACACACTTTCCAGGCGTGCCAGTTCAACCACTCCTGCACCCCTCCTGATAAAGCGCAAAAATACAATTTGCATCCTTAGCACCCGAATATTTTTTGAGTATTTGCTGTAGTAATATTTGCTACTTCGTCTATGCTTACTGCTTTTATTTCTGCTACCCTTTTTGCTATATATTTCAGATAGCTGCTTTCATTTCGTTTGCCGCGATATGGTACGGGCGATAAATAAGGTGAATCTGTTTCTAAAACCAGATGTTTAAGATCGGTTTTTGCAAGTACTTCAGCTATTCCCGAATTTTTATAAGTGACTATTCCGCCTATACCTAAATAAAAACCCGCATCAATAATTTCCTTTGCATTTTCGTAGCTACCACTAAAACAATGAAATATGCCTTTTATTCCTTTTGGCAGATATTCTTTGATTATATTAATTGTCTCCTGCATAGCATTGCGTGTATGTATTACTATTGGCACTTTGTAATATAAAGCCCATTCTATTTGTATCCTGAATGCCTCCAGTTGTTCTTTAGCAAATGTTATATCCCAATAAAAATCAAGACCGATTTCTCCAATCGCCACAAACTTTCTTTTTTGCAGCCAGTTTTCAGCAATAGCTAATTCTTCTTTATAATTGTTTTTTACGGAACAAGGATGTAAGCCCATCATGGCAACACATTTGCCAGGATATTTTTCTTCCATGAGTAACATAGCTTCTAACGAACTACTATCAATGGCAGGTAAAAAAAATTTCTCTACTCCTTCCAGAGTAGCTCTTTGCATTACTTCGTCAATATCGTCTTTGAATTCCTGCGAATAAAGATGGCAATGCGAATCGATTAACATCATATTAACTAAATTATTGAATAGCAAAAATCCTGTTTAATCTCTTAAGATACAAGTTAGAGGCTCTTTTCAGGAACAATTATCAATGTTTAAACTATTATTTATTACCTGGTAAAATTTTGTTGCTATTTTGAAAACAACGTCGTAATTTTACGAAAGTTTTCATAGGGTACGGATTAAAAACGGGCCAGGGTTTCTACCCCGGCCCAATTTTTTTTACAGATATTCATCAAATGCTGCTTTTATCTGATAATGATTAAGCTATTTTTTCAAAAGCAAATCCTTTAGCCGAAAAATATTCAAGAACTAACGGCAATGTATACACTAAATTATTGAACGCTTTTTCACTATCATGAAAAACAACAACTGCACCACTTCCGGCATTATCA
>Ga0206833_1320_pt1 | contig 10354 bp, 3 predicted proteins | sample Alteio_BWOrgCont_32_FD_152891 | JGI IMG/M metagenome (GOLD analysis project Ga0206833, IMG submission 152891) | Enriched cells from forest soil in Barre Woods Harvard Forest LTER site, Petersham, Massachusetts, United States -... | ecosystem: Environmental > Terrestrial > Soil > Temperate forest > O... | reverse complement strand
CATGGCGAAGCAGGCCACGCCGCCGATCAGGAGCTCGAAAAGCTCGCAGCCAGCTGCGCAACCATCCTCACGTATCGCGACGAAGCCTACCCCGAACGCCTCCGCCAAATCTTCGATCCGCCCGCGCTGCTCTGGATCCGCGGAGACGTCTCGCTGCTCGCGCGCTCCAGCATCGCCGTCGTCGGAACCCGCCATCCCACGCCCTACGGCACCGGAATGGCCGAACGGCTTTCCCGCGATCTCGCGCTGCGCGGCCTCATCATCCTCAGCGGAATGGCCCGCGGAGTCGACACCGCTGCTCACAAAGGCGCGCTCGCCGCCATCAAGCCCACCATCGCCGTCTGGGGCACCGGCGTCGACGTTATCTATCCGAAGGAGAACAAGCCCCTGGCCGAGCAAATCATCGCCGGCGGAGGCGCCATCCTCTCGGAACTTCCCCTCGGCACCTTTCCCGCCCCGCAAAACTTTCCCCGCCGCAATCGCATCCTCAGCGGCATGAGCATTGGCGTGCTCGTCATTGAAGCTGCGGAGAACAGCGGAACCCGCGTCACCGCCCGCTGCGCACTCGAACAGAATCGCGAAGTCTTCGCCGTTCCCGGCAACGTCACCAACAAAAATGCCTGGGGTCCTAACCTGCTGATTAAGCAGGGCGCGAAGCTCACCTCCGGTTGGGAAGATGTCTGGGAAGAGCTGCCCACCGACATCCGCGCCTCCCTCGAACAAAGTGAGGGATTTGCATCCGAAGGCACTTCTGAGGCATCGTTATTTCAGGAAACCCCGCTCCCACCTTCTGAAGCGCTCGTTTTCAACGCGCTTCGTCACGATGAAGCGTTGCAAATGGATGAGATCCTGGAGAAGCTCGAGCCTGAGCTCAGCTCTTCTGAGGTTTTCACTGCGCTCTTCGAACTGGAGCTGGCGGGACGCATCCGGCAACTTCCGGGCAAGAACTTCGTTAGAGCCTTTTGACCGTTTTGTGCATCCCTTGTCTCACAGAAGGCTTCCACACGGCAGTCCTCTTGTAGATTCATAAGGGCTGCTCGTGTTAGCTTCCCGGAAGGAAGACAGGAACAAGAGTTGGTACAGAGGCCCGCGGAAGAAATGCGCGCCCTGGGTGTTGAAAAGGAAAAGATGAGTCGATCTCTGGTCATCGTCGAATCGCCTGCGAAAGCGAAGACGATCAACAAATACTTAGGTAAAGATTTTCAGGTAGAAGCCTCCTTCGGCCACATCATGGACCTGCCGAAGCGCGACATTGGCGTTGAACTGAAGAACAGAACCTTCGAGCCCACGCTCGAGGTCACGTCGGATAAAGAGAAGGTCGTCCGCCATCTCCGCAAGCTCGCCTCCACCGCAGATTTCGTGTACCTCGCGCCCGACCCGGACCGCGAAGGCGAGGCCATCGCCGCGCACCTGCAAATGCAGTTGCTGCCGGTGATGAAGGATAAGAAAAAGATCCGCCGCGTCACCTTCAACGAAATTACCCAGAAGGCCGTCCGCGCCGCCTTCGATCACGCCCGCGACGTCGATGAGAACCTCGTCGATGCCCAGCAGACCCGCCGCGTCCTCGACCGCATCGTCGGCTATCAAATCTCCCCGCTCCTCTGGGACAAGGTCCGCCGCGGCCTCTCCGCCGGCCGCGTGCAAACCGTCGCCGTGCGCCTCATCGTTGAGCGCGAACGCCTCATTCAGGATTTCAAAGCCGTCGAGTACTGGACCATCGACGCCGCCGTAGCTCCCACCCCTGACGGCCCCGAGTTCGTCGCCCGCTTCATCGGTATCGATGGAACCCGCGCTGAAGTTCCCACCGTCAGCGCGCCCAGCCTGCCCGATCAAAAATCCACTGACGCTGTCGTCGCCGCGCTCGGCAACGCCCGCTGGTCGGTTCGTACCGTCGAGCGCAAAGAACGCCGCAGAATCCCCGCAGCGCCCTTCACCACCAGCAAGCTCCAGCAGGATGCCTCCCGCCAGCTCGGCTTCAACGTCAAGCGCACCATGGGCGTCGCCCAGCGCCTCTACGAAGGCATCGACCTCGGCTCCGAAGGCACCGTCGGCCTCATCACCTACATGCGTACGGATTCCACCCGCGTCGCTCCCGACGCCATCTCCACCGTCCGCCAATACATCACCCAGAAAATCGGCCATCAATATATACCGGGCGAAGCCAACATCTACCGCTCCAAAAAAGACGCGCAGGACGCTCACGAAGCCATTCGCCCCACGAACCCTGAGCTGCATCCCGACGACATCCGCCGCTTTCTCAGCGACGAGCAGTATCGAATGTACAAGCTCATCTGGCAGCGCTTCGTTGCCTCGCAAATGGTTCCCGCTGTCTACGACCAGACCACCGTCAATATCGAGGCCAAAGCCGACCGCTCCTACGATTTCCGAGCCAGCGGCTCCATCCTCAAATTCGACGGCTTCCTCAAGGTCTACGAAGAAGCGAGCGACACAAAAGACGAGGACGACGACGCGCTGAAAAATGCTCTGCCTCCCGTCAACGATGGCGATCCGCTCCGCCACATCCGCACGCTCCCCGAGCAGCACTTCACCGAGCCGCCCCCGCGCTACAACGAAGCCTCGCTCGTGAAAGAACTAGAAGAGCAGGGAATCGGTCGCCCCTCCACCTACGCCTCCATCATCACCACCATTCAGGATCGCGAATACGTCACCAAAGTCCCGCCCACCGGCCGCGGCGGACGCTTCTATCCCACCGAAATCGGCATCGTCGTCACCGACCTGTTGGTCGCCAACTTCCCCTACATCTTCGACACGCAATACACCGCCAAACTCGAAGAAGAGTTAGACGACATTGAAGAAGGAAAAGAGCGTTGGACCGATCTGCTCAAAGGCTTCTACGGTCACTTCGAAGAAGAACTGAAGCTGGCCGAGAAGCACATGGAAAACGTGAAGCGGATGGAGAAGGCCACAGACGAGAAATGCGATCTGTGCGGCTCGCCGCTCATTTTGAAATGGGGCAAATTCGGATCGTTCTACGCCTGCAGCGCCTACGGCAAAGAAAAACCCGTCGCCGTTGCCGCCACCGCGTGGAAAAAAGATCCGAAGAAGGTCATCGCCAAGGTCGAAACCAAGCTCCGCTATCCCATGCTCGTCAAAACCCTTCTCAAAACGGCGGAAGAAGAGGAATCCAACACCGTCGCCGAAGTGAATGCGAAAGCCGAGCTGAAAGCAGCCATCGACACCGCCATCGCCACCGGACAAAAAGTCACCGTGGAAGTGGTGAGCTGCGGATTCACCAAAGAGAACTCCGCCGCCAAGCCTGACCTCCAGGTCGCTGACGCCCAGGGCACGCCTGCAGAAGAGTATTGCGAAAATTGCGGACGCGTCATGGTCCTGCGCCGCGGCCCCTTCGGCGCCTACATGGCCTGCCCCGGCTACAACGAAGACCCGCCCTGCAAAACCGTGCGCCGCCTCTCCCAGAAGCAGCAGCAGAAACCCGCTGTCCCGCTCGACGAGAAATGCCCGAAATGCGGTAAGCAGTTAGTCCTGCGCTCCGGCAGCTACGGCGAGTTCGTCTCCTGCTCCGGCTATCCCAAATGCAAATACATTAAGCAGAACCTCATTGAAGGCCTCAAGTGCCCGAAATGCGGGGAAGGCGACATCGCCGAACGCAAAGCGCGCACCGGCAATATCTTCTGGGGATGCACGCGCTATCCCAAGTGCGACTTCACTTCGAACCTGAAACCCGTCGCGCAAAAGTGCCCGCAGTGCAATTCGCCCTATGTCGTGGAGCGCGTCCTCGACGGCAGCCTCTATCTGGTCTGCCCCAACAACAAAGAGATGATGCCCCGCCGCCGTCCGCGCAAAGGCCAGAAAGCCGAAGAGCCTGCGGCGAACACCGTCGAGTGCAATTTCTCTGAACGCATCGGTGATGCCCCCGTGCCCGCCGCCGCGCCAACCCCCACCGCCGCAACCCACGGCCCCGTCGTCGAACAGGAACAGCCGGTCGCCTGATCGGCCGGAGTTATTGTTGTCATCCCGACCGGAGCGCGCAGCGCGTGGCGGAGGGACCTGCTGTTCGTTTCTCCGGAATCACCAAAAAAAGAAAAGACCCGCCGAAGCGGGTCTTTTCTCTTGCTCAGATTCAAACTACGGCAGGTAGTACCGGAACGAAGTCCAGAACATGTTATCGATGCCCTTCGCCCCGTTGCCCGGATTGGTCGTGCCACCCGCGCCGGACCACAGATCACGCTCGAAGCGGCTGTATTGCAGACCAAAGCGCAGACCGCCCTTTGGCCCTTTGTAGAAGTAGTACCAGTCGCCAGCGGTGAACTCCTGGACATCCTTGTTCTGGTTGCCGCAGCTACCCGGCGCCGAAGGATCGAATCCCGTACCACCGCCACCGTACGTATTATTCGTGCCTCCCGGTGCCGGCTCCGTATCGCAGCCCGTCATGCTGGTCAGCGGCGAGCCGTAGCCTTCCTTGCCGTTGTAGTGGCGATAGACATAGTCGCCGCCATAGTTGGCGTACACCTGGAGGCGGCTGTTGGGATTGAGTTCGAGGGTGCTCAGGGCCGAGAAGGCCTTCAGCGGATCGATCTCGCCATCCGGACGCAGGGTGATGTCGGCGATGGTCGAGGATCCGTAACGGCCCACGCCCTTGCCATAGAGCCCCTTCAGGCCGACAGTGACCTTCTTGCTGGCAAACGGAACGCGGAAGCCGCCGCCGATGCCGGACCCGACAGCCCTGTCGTTAAAGGCGCCAGCCGTGGTTCCCGTGCAGCTGGTCGTGGTCAGACCCGAAGCGATCGTCGTGTTGGTGCAGGTCTCGCCAGGATAGATGCGATCTCGGAAGGTGCGATCGATGCCAAACACTTCCCAGTGTCCCCATCCGGGCTCAAAGACCGCCTTGGCGACAAAGTCCGGCGCGAAGTTGAAGGAGTAGTTTGCGGTTGCGTTATACAGGCCGCCTCCAACACCGGCAGAGCCGATGATCACATTGAGCGGCAGGCCGCTCCCGGCCGGGTTCAGAGTCTCCGCATTTTCTGCCGATGCGCCAAGCCAGAACTTGTTGCCGAAGTTCTTGGTCGCGCGGAAGTTGTACTGCCGAGTCCAGACGAAGCCCGCTTCGTACTGCGGGTCGATGGTGGAAGGGAGAATTTCCGTGCCGCGCGTCTCGCCCTGGGTCGTTTCTGTAGCGAGTGACCAACCCTGGCCGCCCGAAATATCCCAGCCGTTGCTCATCAGCGCGTCGGCCCACAACTGGCGCTGACGGAAAACGTAGCTGTTGGACTGGTTATTATTCGACGTAATGCCGGTGCCCAGCCAGTCAGCCTCGTAGTATCCGGTCAGCGTCGTGTTGGAGAGCTTCCCAGTGGCTTTCAGCGCGATACGCGACTGACGGCCGGTTCCCTGGAATTCGCTCAACTGAGCGTCATCGGAATTCTGCAACGGCACGCTTGTGAAAGGTGTGTTAATGTCACCTCCCGTGGCCCCTTGCCGCCACACTGTTTCGGCCGCGATGAAGCTGCCGGCGGGAGACAACAAAATGCCTTTGTAGTGGATCGCCTCTGGGCTCTCGAACGACTTCTTCACATCGGCCGTCTGCTGCTGCACCGACGTCGCCAGCGCGCTGTCGCTTGCCTTCAGGTCGCCTACCGAAGTCTGCAGGCTCGTCACCGCCGTCGCGCTCTCGGTAATCTGCTGCTGCTCCTGGTTCGCTGCCTGCTGCGCCTGCTGGGCCGCCGCCTGCGCCGCCGCTGCCGACTGCTGCGCCTGCTGCAACTGCGCATCGCGGTCGGAGAGCTGCTGCTTCAGCGTGTCAATCTCGCCCTTTTGCGAGTCCATCTGTGTCTTCAAATCCTGAATCTGCGACTCGACGCTCGGCCGGTGCTCGACTGCCGCTGCCGGATGATGATGATGAACCTTCTTAGGAGTGTCGGTTGTGCTGGCCGTGGTCTGCGCGGAAGCGGTGGCTACTGCCATCGCCAGCACCAGGGTGGCAAGCGCCTTGTTTTGGTTGATCATTCTGCCTCTCTCAAGTTAGAACTGCGTGAAAACATGACTCGCGGGGGAATTACCTTCAGCCGGCAGCAGCCACGGAGTTGGCTGCGATTTCCACGCACCAAACCCCGAGCAGCTCACAGCTACCCATTGCGAATCCTCGCAGGCGTTTGTGAATATTCAGAGAAAGGACGATGAATGTTCCAGGAAAACCCTGCCCCGGATTAACGACACAACTATTGTCGATTCAATTAATTACACGTTAATTTTTTCCTAGTGTCCGGAAGGGTTCTTTCCCGCTGAAATCAGGTTCGCCAGCACCCGGTACGCCCCCGGCACACCCTCAGGAAGCTGCCGGTACACCGCGTACGCCAGGTAGATCCAGTTGCCTTTTCCGATATGGGCGTACAGCAGACCACCCTTTTGCGGATCCTGCCCGGGATCGTGCGTCTCCGTCAGCGCCGTGTATTGCGACGACCAGCTCCCCAGGAACGAGTGGCCCCGCTCCTCAACCCAGTCGTCAAAATCGCTCGACGTGATCCGGTTCGGCCACGTGAACAATCCATTCTGCGGATCGAGCAGCGTCACCGCCGCATGCTCGTCCACCACCTTTTCCGGATTCCGCCCCAGCGTCAATTCAAACGGCCCCGGAAACTGCACGCTCTGATACTGAACCACCACCGTGCCGCCATCGCGCACGTAGTCCATCAGCCGATGTGTCGCCGCCGCCAGATCCGGACGCGAGGAATAAGCCCGAATCCCCACCACGATCGAGTCGTAGCTCGAAAGATCCCCGCTCGCCAAATCCGCAGCCGACAGCAAATGCGCCTGAATCCCAATCTCGCTCAGCGCCGCCGGCACATCGTCGCCTGTCCCCATGATGTAACCCACCTTCAGCCCCGGCGGTGTCTTCACGTCCACCGACCGCAGCCGGTACGTCGCTGGCCGGTACAAATAATAAGGACGCAGCCCAGGATACCCCACCGTCGTAAATCCCTCGGTGAACACATCGTTTCCGCTCTGCGCCACCGCCTGAATCTCCGAGGCCTGCCCCGTCGAGGCGCTCGGATGCAGCGTGAACAGCACATCCTGGCTGCTCTCCGGCGACAGATGCACCTGCGCTTCCGCGGGCTCCACTGTCCAGCCGCTCGGCACATTCAAATGAACCGTGCCCTCCGCACCGCTCTGCTGCTGGTTGCTCACCGTCACCGGGAAGGGAATCGTCGCAGTTCCCACCGGAACCACCCCAGCCGTCCCCGGCAGATTCACGGAAAGCTGCGGCACCACCGCCAGCGGCTGATACACGCCGCCAATCCCGTGCACGCGATGCACCGTCTGTACAACCTGCCCCAGACGGATCGCCACACCCATGTAACGAAACTCCGCCCACCCCGCCAGCGGATACGGAGCGAAAGGCAAATTCGCCCACCGCGGATCATGGATGTCGTAATAAGGCTGCTCCGTATTCGGTCGTGTGAAGTACGGACGCGTCAGTTCCGACTTGCGCGGAACGTACACCCGGAAAATTGCATCCCCCGCGTTGCTCGAAACCGTATCCAGACCCGGCGAGCCGATGCGCGTAATCTCCCACTTGTCGCCGTTCTGGTTTTCCACCCAGGTTCGCGCCAGTTGCAGGCCGTCCGGTGACGGACTCCAGAATCCTCCCGCGCTCGCATGCACGCGCACATCGATCTGCTCGCCCGGCGTCACCGTCGTCGGCGTTTCCTCCGGCGTCAGCGGCGGCGCCGCATTCGCTCCCGTCGCCGTCTGTGGCATCACCAGCACATTCACTTCAAGGCCCAGCGCTTCGGCCAGAGCCGTGTTGAACTGCGCCAGCTTAATCGTCAGCTCATGGACCAGGTTCGCCTTGTCATCAGCGCTCAGCGAACTCGCCTGCACCGCGTCAATCAGTTGCTGCGTCTGCTTGTAGCCCACCGCCAATGTCGGAGCAATCTTATCCGCGCGCGCCGGAAGATCGCCATACGTCGCCACATTCACGTCATTCTGCAGCGCCTTCAGCCCATCCACCAAAAACTTCGTGTCCCCGCTGTGCGCCAGCGTCGCCATCCCCACCAGCGACGTATCAATGCCCTCAAAGAAAGACTCTTCCTTCTCCTGCACCTTCACCGTCGACCCATAACGGTGATACCCAGAGTCGCTCGGCCCCGGCAGCGGCAGAGTCCCGCCGCCATTCTGCGATTTCTGCAGGCTCCATCCCGTCCGCGCCATCTGCACGTACGATTCGCCCAGCAGCGGATCCCAGTTGCCCTCCGGAATATCAATCGTCGTCGCCGGAAATTCCGTCTTCCACTCCTTCGCCACGTAATCGTAAAACCGCACTGGCGACCACTTGTTCGTCGCGTAGTCGAAAATCCCCTGGCGGCTCGCCGCGAAAAACGGAACCCGCGCATAAACCTTCTCCGGTGCCCATGGCCGCAGCCCCGCGGCAATCTGCTCCGGACACACCTGCGGATCCCCCGCTTCCAGGAACGCCTCCTGGTTCATCTCGCCGGATACCTGGTGGTGCCCGTGCCCATCCGTAATATTTCCCGTGAACGTCGACGCCAGCACCAGCGGCCGGTACGTCCGCACCGCGCGCACCACATCGCACAGCACGCGATCCCGCCCCCACTGCTGATGCGCCTCATCGATCGTCTTCGAAAATCCATAATCGACGACGCTCGAAAAGAACTGCTCCGTCCCCGAATACTCATCCGCCAGCAGCAGTTCATTCGTGCGAATCAGCCCCAGCTCGTCGTAGCTCTCGCCGGACATCGCATTCTGTCCGCCCTCGCCGCGGTTCAGCGTCAGAATCGCCGTCCGCACGCCCTGCCCGCGCGACTCGTACGTCAGCATCCCGCCGTCTTCGTCATCGGGGTGCGCCACGATGAACATCAGGCTCCCCCACGTGTTCAGCTTGCGCAGCGTCTGCGCCAGCCCATCCGCGCCGCGATCTTCCGGAAGCATCTGCGCATCGGGCGATGCGGCAATCTGCGTGCGCCACGGCACCGCCTGCGCGGTCGCGGCCACTCCCATGCCGCATGCGAGCAAGCCCACAACGGCACAACGAACATGGCGAAATCGAGAGAAGGGAAGCATCATGCGTAGAAAACCCAGTGTATCGTGACGCAATCTACCCAGCGTCCTGGGACGCGTTCTGTTAAAAAGGCAGAACATGCCTGTTCCCACAGGACCGCAACCTCAACCAGATCGGCCCGCTCAGTCCGGCCCGCCGCATCTCGAGCGCCGCATCGGCCTTCCCTCCGCTGTCTCGCTCAACATGATGTACATGATCGGCGTCGGCCCCTTCATCACGCTGCCGCTCATCGTCACCGCCATGGGCGGATCCCAGGCACTCCTCGGCTGGCTCCTCGGCGCGCTCATCGCCGTTTTCGACGGCCTCGTCTGGGCCGAACTCGGCGCGGCCATGCCCGAGGCCGGAGGCTCCTACGCCTTCCTCCGCGAAATCTATGGACGCGACGGCGCAGGCCGCTACGCATCCTTCCTCTACATTTTTCAACTCGGATTCAGCGCGCCGCTCTCCATGGCCTCCGGCTGCATCGGCTTCGCGGCCTTCGCGTCCTACCTCTTTCCCCGACTCCGCAATCCGCTCTTTGCAGCGTGGCCGAACGGCATCCATTACACCAGTCTGCTCGCCGCCGCCGCCTGCGCCGTCATCATCCTCATGCTCTACCAGGACATGCGCGCCATCCTGCGCATGGCCTGGGTCCTCTGGGCCGGAGTCATGGCCGCCATGGCCCTGGTCCTCTTCGCAGGATTCACCCATTTCCACCCGTCGTTGTTACAAATGACGCCCCACGCCATCAACGGCTCGGCCGGCTTCTTCGCCGGACTCGCCTCCGCCACCCTGATCGCCACCTATGATTACTGGGGCTACTACAACGTCTGCTTCCTCGGCGGAGAAATCAAAAATCCCGGCAAGACCATCCCCCGCGCCATCCTCATCTCCATCGCCGCCGTCGCCACGCTTTACATCGCCATGAACGTCAGTGTCCTCGGCGTCATACCCGCCAATCGCCTCGGCCCCACCGCTGTCGCGGACATGGTCGCGCAAACCCTCGGCCCCCGCACCGGTGTCCTCATCGCCTGTCTCATCATGTGGACCGCCTTCTCCTCCGTCTTCGCCCTGCTCATGGGCTATTCGCGCGCGCCCTACGCCGCCGCGCTCGACGGCAACTACTTCCGCGTCTTCGCCCACCTGCACCCGCGCCGAAATTTTCCTGACGTCGCCCTCGTCTCCCTCGGCGGCGTCGCCATGCTCTGCTGCTTTCTCACCCTCACCCAGGCCATCGCAGCGCTGGTCGTCATCCGCATCGTCCTGCAATATCTGCTGCAGCAAATCGGCGTCATCGTCCTCCGCATCCGCCGACCC
>Ga0206833_1302_pt2 | contig 10376 bp, 10 predicted proteins | sample Alteio_BWOrgCont_32_FD_152891 | JGI IMG/M metagenome (GOLD analysis project Ga0206833, IMG submission 152891) | Enriched cells from forest soil in Barre Woods Harvard Forest LTER site, Petersham, Massachusetts, United States -... | ecosystem: Environmental > Terrestrial > Soil > Temperate forest >... | reverse complement strand
AATTGTCCACAGAATAGTTGTTTTCTTTTCCATACAACAAAGGTAACACATGAAAAAGTGAGTTGGCGAAAAGTCAATGACTTGTCTGATGCCACGTAAAAAAACAGTTCTATTTTCTGCAAAACCTCAGTGTTCATATGTCACTCAAAACGCGATATGTACATTTCTGTTTTTAGGGTTTTACTTACTGATAATAAGGCTATTGTAACGATTTTGTAAAAATGAGGTAAAGTGACATAAGCGGTGTATTACAAATGCCTAGCAAATGCATTACAAATATTAAAAGTCAATGTCCAAAAGTTTAGAAGGAGGGAGTTCCAATGTTTTAGCTAATACTATTAGAGTGCAAAGAGAGGTATTTACTTTCCCCCTTTCGATACGGCTAATTTGGCTAATTTCCACATCCATATCATTAGCTAACTCGGCTTGGGTTAATCCTGCCTCTTCGCGCAATTGCTTAACATACTTGCCAAATCTTTTTAAAACCTTCTCATCGCGCAAACTTACCATGCTCAAAGGAAGCAACTATTTAAACAAAGAATGTAGGCATACTTGCCTACATATTAATTTTATTTATATATTTGTCGCCAGTAAAGGTTTTTTTAGCTATTTTTAAATTTATAAATTATGAAGGAAGCATTCATATTATTTATTGGAAGTTTTTTGCTTGCAGCAACCACCCGCGCGCAAAGCCCATTAACCGATTCCATTACTTCGGTTACTAATATTGTTTGTGGGGGGTCTGGTACAGGCAGTGCTACCGTAGGCGTAAGTGGAGGAATACCTCCTTACACTTATTCATGGCAGCCGGGGTCAGATACCTCTGCTACAGATACTGGCATGTACCGGAATACATACACGGTAACCGTAATAGATAATGCTCAGGATACGGTATATGCTTATGTAACTATTACAGAACCTATGCCTTTGAGTGTTACAGCAAAAATATGTGAATAATGTAACGTGTAGGGGATATAATAATGGAAGTGCAGGCATTATGGCAAGTGGAGGTGTACCTCCATACACCTATTTATGGATGCCCGGAGGCGATACTACTACCGCCGATAGCAATATGCCCGGAGGCAACTATACAGTAACCGTAACCGATGCCAATAGTTGCATAAGCAGCACTCAAATAACCATAGGCTTAGTTTCCGATCCTTCGGCAAGTATTACCAATACAAATAATGTAAGCTGCTTCGGGAATTACAATGGCACTGCCACCGGCCTTGTTACCGGAGGTATAGCTCCTTACACCTATTTTTGGACACCGGGAAGCGATACTACTTCCACCGTCAGCGGACTGGGTGCGGGAACATACACCCTACAGACAACCGATGCCCTTGGTTGCTCGGCTACCAGTTCGGTAACTATTTTAACGCCGCCCCGGCTTATACTAACGGCACATGCCATAGATAGTACCGCCGCCGCCGTAATAGCCAGTGGAGGCATACCTCCATACACCTACCATTGGTACCCACCCGTAAGCACCAGTTCACTTGCCACAGGCTTAAGTGCCGGAGTATATACCATAACCGTAAATGATTCTAATTTTTGTTCCGACTCGGCTAGGGTAGAGGTGGTGGGTGGCACGATTCCAATTTCTTCCATTACTTTTTGGTTGCCGAATCCAAGCATAGTATGTGATACTCCAAGCAGCTATGTGGATGTTTGGGTTCAAGCGACATGGGATATTGATGGCATTCCCACAATTTTTAATAATTGTGTAGTAGATATTCAATACTCAGGAGGTGCACTTTCGGGTGATAATGTATCAAATGGAGGGGTAATTGTTACACAGGGTGCCAATTTTCAACCGGGGCCGGGAAATGACTATGATAGCCTTCGTACGGTCAATTTATCAGATAGTGTAATAGAGATCTCATTTGGCGATTCTACCCTCACTTCGCCAGGCGGAACTGTTATTAATAGTAATAGAGATACATTATTACATATTCGTTTTAAAATTCAAAGTTCTTGTTCCGATGAAACAATAGGGTATGCTAACACTGCCACTACACGTTATTTGGCCTATTATACAGTGCACGATACAATAACTCAAACAATCATAGATACTATAGGATATACCAGAGTGCCTTATAATTGCTCCTATCCTTGCCCAGAGCACTGCTGCGAATATGATACTGCTGATGCAATATGTTTAGATTCTTGTGATATATGTGACAGTATATGTTATAACATTGTTTGGAACGTTAATGATTCTGTTGTTACAATTGATACTTCGCTTAATGTGCAATACATTACCAGTTATGAGCCTCCTGTAACTATAAGTACTAGATATGCCCCAATATGCCCGCTAACTATTTATCACTATAATAATCCTATTAATGCAGGAACGAATTCTAAAAACGTTTCCCCAGACCCAGCGGTCATTCCGCCTAATTCATCTATCTTACTGATAAAAGGCACAGGCTTTGGAAGCGCAAAAGGTACTGTTCAGGTTACCAATGCCAACGCTTATGGTAAGATAAAATTAGATACTTCAGATATTTCAATCTGGTCTGAGAACCTGATAAAAATAAAAATGCCATCCTTTGTAATTAATTCGGATTCAAATACACCCGGCAGCGGTCCATTTATAGTAAGTAATTCTTGCGGAATTTCGGCTTCTGATTATGTTCAAATTAATTATGGTATAGAAAATTTCTTTGTACTTGGACGAGAGAAAGTCAGACCAAATATAGTTATGGCAAGCAATCTAGCAAGTATGACTTTCCGGTGCGATACCAGTATAACTAATACTCCTGGAGCGTATGCCTGTGTTAGGTATGCAATACATGAATGGAATTGTTGGACAGGTGTAAACTGGAAGTTAGGAGCCGATACTAGCGGAGTCGCAATAAGTAATCAGGATGGTGTTTTTGTTATTTATTTTAGTAATACTCGATTTGGTGATACTGGCCGTATAATGCTTACAAATCAATGGATGCTTGATGATTGTGTTGATTCTATTGATTCGGTGGCTTTTTGTCACGAAGCAGATATAAAGATAAAACGAGACCGCTATTTGCCTTATGGTTTTACGTGGAGATATGATACTACAGACATTATTTTACCAAACAATGTTCTGCCTTTTTATAATGCAATATTGCATGAGTTTGGCCATGCGATTGGCCTTGAGCATATTAATGATTCCTTATCTTTAATGTTTTTTAAACAATTTCCAGGTAAGCCAAGGGTACTTATACCATCGTTGGGTTCTTATTATCCCGGTCCGGGAACTTTGCTGGGGGCAATGGATATGGTATATACCAGCGTTCTACCTGCCAATTCCCCGAGCAATTTATCGTGCGGCAGATATGTGATATTGGATACTATTCCAAGAGGTTGTTTTGACCCGTCATTGAATGTAACTGATATTTCAGAAAGCACATATGATATAAATTTATATCCTAATCCTACAAATAGCGGACAGATCACCATTGCCTACCAATTAAACGAAAATGCCTATATTCAATTCAAAATATTTGACTGCATGGGCAGGGAAGTGATAAAAATAACCGATGAGCATAAAATGGCGGGAAAATATATGATACCAATCAATGTTGCTAATTTAGCCCGGGGAGTTTATCTGCTAACTGCCAATATTAATGGAGTATGCCAAACCATTAAATTCATTAAACTATAAAAAAATATGAAAACATATATAGATATCGGAACGGCATTTGTCATTCTCTTTTTTTGTTCGATTTGCCATGCGCAGGTGTTTCCACCCAAGGAGCCATTACCGCAACGCAAAGTTGATACAGCTGCGGTTCAGAAAGCTGCGCGTACCGAAAGAATAGCGAGATATAAGAGAGATTCTACTTTCTTAGCCCATGCAAATACATATATAAGTAAAAAACTGGATAGTGAGTTTGTCAAGGAAAATCTGAAATTTATGCATTTATACATAGTAGGGCTTACAGTTGCAATTTATGAAACTACCACCACAAAAAATAAAGAAGGAAGGAATACCATGATACTTTATTTTAAACAGGGAACTAATGAGGTAGATACCGTTTTATCTGTTTTTAGTAAGGATGAGATAATGAAAAGCATTCGTGGCGACTCTAATTGTACCCTCTATATTGGTATTGAAAAAGCTACTGAAATAGCAAAATCAATTAAATTGGGAAGAACGGTAACATATTGGGAAATGGGCATAATGAACGTGTTACCAAAGCAAATTCCTAAATGGTCTTTTGATGCAAATTATTCACCGCACGGTTCATCTTATCCTCAGGAAACAGAAATACATATTAATATGACTGATGGGAAATATAGTAAGAGTGAGGGATATTCAGAACCATAACTATGAAAATGAAAAAATATTTTGGCATTTTGTTTTATTCTATTTTGGTACACAGGTTTGTATGCCCAGAATAATAGGACTGATAGTACAATTCAGATTACTCCTCCCTATGACGGCCCAGCTCCGCCCGACAGTATTAAAACATATACTCACGTTCAAGTAATGCCTCAATTCCCTGGAGATATTAAGAAATACATTACTGATAGCATTAGGTATCCCGAGGTAGCTAAAGAAAAAAATATTCAGGGAACGGTATATGTGGATGTCCTTATTGAAAAAAATGGTTCTATTTCTAGTATCAAAGTGTTACGCTCCCCTGACACCTGTCTGAATAGTGAAACAAAAAGAGTAATTTCTACTATGCCGAGATGGATCCCCGGTAAACAAAGCGGAGTTCCCGTTAGGGTATGGGAGTTAGTACCTGTAAAGTTTAAACTTTAGTCCTGGCAATTTATGGTGTTACGATTTAATAGGTAATAATGAAAAATAAAAAACATATTAGAGTTCTCTTGTTTGCAGTAATAACTGTTAGTTTTTGTCAAGGTCAGGTGCGTCCGAAGGTAAAGAAAACGCTTGACTCTTTATATCCCAATGCTTCTATTATTAATTTATGGATAGGTTCCAAAACTCAGGACTTAGAAATAAAATGCAATTGCCAAGAAATTTCGGATAGACTGATTATTATATTTGATACTGATGGGAGTTACTTGTATAAAGATATATACATATATTCTTTAAAGGATTTGCCTGACACTATTGTAAGTTACATGAATAAAAATAGGTCTCCATCTGTCAGATTTGATAACAGTTATATAATTAAGAGTATTGATAAGAAGGGCAATGTTTATTATAGTATCAAAGAAATATATATCCTAATTCTTGGACACAAGGTGATTATCTTCTGAAATTTAAAAGCTCTGGGGAGCTTATTTCTAAGGAGGAAATTGATCTTCGTGGTTAACAATTCTCTCCCGCGTGAGGGATTGCAGTGGAAACCCCGCAGCGTAGCGAGGAGTTGTAACTTAAAGCCCGACGGCTTGTGCATCTGCCGGCACGCCCAAATATGAATGCTGGCAATTTCCCTGAAAGATATTATCTTTGGGGGCAACTAAACACACTAAAAAATATAATCATGAAAAAAGCATACTTATTAGTTGCAACATTGTTCTGTTTGGCAGCCGGAACCGCCAATGCCCAATTAGGACTTTTACATACCTTCGATGGAGCACACGGTGCTTACCCATTAGGCTCACTTACCATGTCGGGTAAAACACTTTTTGGAATGACCAATGCCGGAGGAGCCAATGATTCGGGTTGTATATTCTCTGTAGATACTACAGGAATTAATTACAAAGACATTTTCGATTTCACTATGAGCAAGGGTACTTATCCCCAAGAAGGTTCTTTAAAAATGGCCGGGCATAAACTGTATGGCATGACCTTTTCCGGAGGTGCAAACGATAGTGGTGTGGTGTTCTCGGTAGATACCGATGGTACTGCATTCAAGGTGCTGCTTAACTTTAACGGATCTAACGGAGCACAACCTATAGGTTCTTTAGTGCTAAATGGTACCAAGCTTTTCGGGATGACCTACACCGGTGGTGCCAATAATTATGGTAATGTGTTCACTATAGATACCGCAGGAAATAATTATAAGGACCTCTATGATTTCACTTCCTCTACCGGGCAAAACCCTTATGGAGATGTAACCATTGTTAAAGACAAGTTGTTTGGTACCTGCGGTGCAGGCGGTGTCGGTGGCTATGGTACTGTATTCTCTATCGACAGCAACGGAACAAACTATACCGACCTCTATGATTTTACGGGAATAGACGGTGCTTACCCCAACAATATCCTTGCTTATTCAGGTACCCAGCTTTTCGGAATGACCTATGGCGGCGGTGCCAATTCCGATGGTAATGTTTTTTCTATGGATACTACCGGAGCCTATTTTACCGATCTGCTCGACCTGGCAGCCAATGTTGCTCCCGAAGGTTTATACCCACAGGGTGATGTTGTTTTAAAAGGTCATATACTTTATGGAATGGCTGAACTTGGCGGCGCTAACGACAGTGGTTGCATATTCTCGGTAGATACTAACGGAGCCAATTATACCGACCTGTATGATTTCAATACCGGTATCAATGGCAACTCACCCTATGGCGATGTTATCATTAGCGGAAAAGGATTGTATGGAACAGCTTCTGCCGGAGGATTAAGTGGCTATGGTATTCTTTTCAAGTATAATGATACTGCTACCACCTCCGTTCAACCGGTTAAAAACATTGCATCTGTTAAGCTTTATCCTAACCCAAGTAACGGATTGTTTACAATACAGTCGTCAGTTGGCAGTGGTCAGTCATCTGTAGAAGTATATAATGCTTTGGGCGAACAAGTATACAAACAGTTTACCGTTCATAGTTCATCGTTTATAGTTGATCTGAATAATCAGCCAAACGGAATTTATCTCTATCGTTTGATCTCTGAAACCGGAAACCTGGTTGGCGAAGGCAAGTTGATAATTCAGAAATAGGTCCGATGCCGGACCGGCAAATAATAAAGATCCCTCAATAGAAATATTGAGGGATCTTTTTGTCCATAGTAATTGTATTACAATGATATTGATATTCTTTCACTAACATTTAACAAATTTATTTTCGTGGTTTAATTTATTTTTCTAAACTTTGTAATAGTTAAGGAACAAAAATAAGCCCTCTGTCCCCCCTTACGGAGATTAAAATTAGATGTATGAAGGAAGCACTACATGTAATTTATTCGGGTGTCAAAAATGGATATTCACATCCCAAAGTACCTTTCTTTAATGTAGCAGAGTTACATGAAAAGCTGAAGGTTGATGCATCGGATATATTAATGGCAGAGGCCGATGAAGCTGGAAGCCGTAATAAGTTGATTTGGCTGAAAGGCGAAGAAAAGGAATATACCATTATGAATGTCAGTTTTGTGAAATTGTTGGAATACTCTAATAATTTGATAATGGTTAATAAGTTTACCATTCTATCAATTGAGGCTGTACGTTCTTACCGTCACGATTTCATTACCCTAAAAAATATTTTCCCGGGTTGGAATAATAAGCAAGTTACCCTTGGGCGGAACTATCGGAAAGGTTTTTATAGCAGAATTGAGAAATAATCTGAAGCAGGAAACTTGCTTTTTGCTGTATAAAACTTGTCATTCATGCTATAAAACTTGTTTTTTGGAACATAGTCAAAAAATAAGGCCTTAAGTGATACTAAGTTTGATGTTGAATAGTAACCTTTAAAAATTCAACATTATGAAAACAAAGACGTATTACAAGGCGATTTTATTGGTGGTTTTTATGCTGCTGGTGAATTCATTTTATACTTTCAGCCAAACTTATTGGGTTTGTGGTGGAAATAACTTTTCAAGCGGAATAAATCAATTAGGCACTGTAAGTGGTTCAAGTCCATTAGATGTACAATTTATTTCCGGAGGTACCCAATATATGGATTTAGCATCCACAGGCTATTTGGGAATAGGCACTGCCTTTACTCCAAGCTATTTGCTTGATGTTAGTGGAGGCGATATAAATGTAAGCTGTGCTACATGTTACCCTACAAATTCCGTTGGCTACCGTGTAGGTGGCAATTATATGTTGTGGCATGATGGTAACATATCCAATATATATGTGGGTGTGGGTGCAGCCGGTGGAATAAACAATAATAATTCAGTAAATTGGATTGGAACCACCATACTAGGTAATAATGCCGGGTATGCTTTAGGTACTACTACTAGTGGAAATGTGCAGAATGTTACTCTTTTAGGCTATCAGGCAGGATATAATATGACAAGTGCTGAAAATTGTACTTACGTAGGAACAAATGCCGGATATAGCGGTGTGGGTGGCCTTTGGAATACATTTATAGGTTGGAATGCTGGATATAGTACAAACGGCACCATCTTTCCTGACGGCTCTTATAATACATTTACAGGAGTTGAATGCGGATATTCGAATGTACACGGATATTCAAATGCTTATTATGGGAAAGCCGCCGCGTATGATAACGATGGTTTTTTTTAATTGTATGTATGGAAGTCATTCCGGTGGGTCAAATCAAAATACCGACAGCAATTCGTTTTATGGAGAAGAAAGTGCATATAACATGTATGCAGGAAATGGTAACGTTTTTTTAGGATGCCAGGCAGGTGTAGAAACTGGTCCCCCTTCCAATCCAAGCAACCATAATGTATTTGTTGGAACTCTTTCAGGTTCAAGAAATCCATATGGTAATTACAATACGTTGCTCGGAGATTCTACCGATGCGTACCATGGAAGCTATCCAAGCTATAGTGCAGTGTATAATTCAGGTGCTGTTGGTGCAGATGTTAAAGTAAACTTCAACAACCAGATGATCCTTGGTAATAACTCTGAGTTTGTAGGAATAGGAGAATCCAGTGATCAGGAATATGGCCATTCCGGACCTCAATGGAATTTGGAAATAAGTACTGAACATAATAATGCATATTCGCTTCCAGGTTTAGGTGGTGGAACAGCAACTTCTTCTAACACCTATAGCGGAACCGGTTTCAGCGGTTTGAAATTTCGTGATTTAACTTCGAACTCTACACCGGTAGTCGCCAGTACTTTTACCGTGGCTGGTAATCCATATCCTACTGGTGTATTAAGTGTCGATGGCTATGGTAACGTAATTTATGTGCCTACTTGCTGTAGTAGCAGTTGGTTACTTACTGGTAATGCAGGCACCAGCCCCGGAACTAACTTTTTAGGAACTACAGATGCTGAAGCTCTAGAATTTAAAGTAGACGGACAAAAATCTGGCTGGATAGATTATACCAGTCCGTATAATACAACTTTTGGGTTTGAAGCCGGTAATAGCCTGGGAACTAACAGTACACTTAATACAGCTATTGGGTTGGATGCACTTTATTCAAATGCAGCGCAAAGTGGAAATATAGCTATGGGAGATAGCGCATTATATACACAATCTTATAGTACTGCTTTTAACAGTGGTAATATTGCCATAGGTAATTCTGCGCTTTATGCCAATCAACCAGCATCTACAACAAATAGTGGTTATGGAAATTCAGCTATAGGCGAATGGGCTTTACGCTATAACACTACCGGATATATCAATTCTGCTGTTGGCGACGGAGCGCTTTATGCCAACACTACCGGAGCTGCCAATACTGCTGATGGTTCAGGTGCACTTGGAAGAAACATTACCGGATATTATAATACGGGTATTGGAGCTTCAGTTCTTCCAGTTAATACCGCAGGAAGTAGTAACACCGCATTAGGACGTTTTGCCGGCCGTGCGAATACTGCGAGCCGGAATGTTTTTTTAGGCGATAGCGCCGGGTACCTTAATACAACGGGTACATTTAATACCTATGTTGGTTACCAGGCTGGTCTTTTTAGCTCAAATATAACAGTTTCTAACAGTAGTTTTATCGGATATACTGCAGGAAAAGGAACTTCTGCAGCAGCGGCTAGTAATACCATATATCTTGGTAATACTAGCATTACTGCTATATTGGGTGAGGTGGCAACCGGTACCTATAGTGACCGGCGTATAAAAGAAAATATAAAAGAAAATGTACCCGGTTTGGCTTTTATTGATAAATTAAAACCAGTAACTTATAATTTGAATATCCACAAACAAAATGACTTGATGGGTTCAACTGATGACGCTGACTGGGATGGCAAATATGATATAGAAAAAATAATTCAAACGGGTTTTATTGCTCAGCAAGTAGATTCTGCTGCGCAAGCATGTCATTATAATTTCAATGGGGTATATAAACCAAAAACCTCGGATGGTTTGTATGCCTTGGCTTATTCTGACTTTGTTGTTCCATTAGTAAAAGCAGTGCAAGAACTAAAAGGGAAAAAATGATAGCCTGCATTCTACTATTGATAGCCTTCGAAGTGCATTCCAAAATATGCAAACCTGCCTGAATAGGCTTTGTGCTGCCAATATAAGTACTCCAACCCAAAATAGTGGAGATAATGGCAGTTTAGGTAATAACAATAGTCAGAATAAGCCAAGGCATACAAACC
>Ga0206833_1299_pt2 | contig 10395 bp, 15 predicted proteins | sample Alteio_BWOrgCont_32_FD_152891 | JGI IMG/M metagenome (GOLD analysis project Ga0206833, IMG submission 152891) | Enriched cells from forest soil in Barre Woods Harvard Forest LTER site, Petersham, Massachusetts, United States -... | ecosystem: Environmental > Terrestrial > Soil > Temperate forest >... | reverse complement strand
GAACCCTCTTTTACCCATCACCAACCATATTGCTGATAAAACGTATGCGAAAACGGCTGAGCCAGTTAGCGCTCGCAGTCGTTCTCCGAAGAAAATGATAATTGGCAGAACCACGCCAATCATAAGATAGAAACACGCCTTCCGCATCCCGTGCCTGGTCGCGGCAAGCATTGCTCGACACGTCTTACCGCAAATCAGATCTCGCCGCGGTGGGATGATCTCCTTAAATCGCGCGAACCGTTTTGCCGGTGTCCCCCACCCTTGGGCTCTAGAGCCATCCTTTGCGCCCCAGGAGGCTACCGAAGGTATGTAAGCTCGATCACAGTCTCGACGGTGAGATCACTCGCCTCTGCCGGAAATCCCTTCGGAAGATTTTGCGGCCGATAGGCCGAGACGCTCGTAATCCCAAACCCGACGGTGTTGGATACAACCGAGCCCGCCGGCACCGAGCGGCTCTCCGGAATGCCCCGCAAGATCGACCAGGAATCGCGCATTTGCCCAAGCGCAAGTTCCGAGGCTAGGCTCGTGTATTTCGTGCGTGGACGCTCGAATCAAGGGTTAATCTTCGATACGCCGCGTTCTGGATCATCCTACCTTATGGATCCGCTGTGCAAACTCCAGCGAAATGAGCATTCGTCTACGCGCACCTACAGCCACCGCACGGTATCCGGATTTACTCTGCCCGGCCATGGCCGTTACAGCCATTTACGACGTCTGGACAAATCTGTATCCTAACAACCGTACTGCCGACGTAGGAAATCTCAACGTTCGCTCCGTCTCTTAGACCGCCGCCCTCGCCAATTGTCCCACGAAACCCCGCCTCAAAGGAGTCCGGATCGAATGAAAAGGCGACACCACACACGGAAAACCGTTGCCTGGGTGGGATACCCAGACCGGGATAATACGGATGGTACCCGGTTATAGGCCCGCGAACCTGCGATATCGCTCCGCGCCCAACCTGGCCAGCAACATAAAGATAGCGCAAAAGCGCTCCCCCAGGCAGATAAAAACAGAAATACGAAATAACGAGACATATAAACCAAAAGTTCACACGATAAAATATCCGGGGCAGTATCACGGGCGAAAATGTATCCGGAAGGACCTTGCTCAGCACAAATGACACCGCTATCGCCGCCAGCCCCCCGGCAGGCCACCACCAGAACGGAAAGCCTGCCGCTTTCAAATCATAGAGACTCTCGCAATTGTCCACCTACTCCCCCTCACCCTTACTGACAGTCAAGTGAGGTCGGCCAGGTATCTAAGCCGCCGACCGAACCACCGTCACCGTCGGGCCCGCCAAAAGTCGTGTCCGAGGTCACGTCACCAGGCAAGCCAACGGATTGGCCCAGGTCGGCCGGTGTTAAAACCGTCCCGCCTGCGGTGAATGTATTATATTGACTGAGCGAAAAGCCGAACTCCACTCCAAATGATAGCGAGTAAACGGGCTGACCTGCCGCGTTGCTTCCAACCGTAAAACCTATTCATAGGTCGTAGAGATCAAATTGGTATGTAGTTGCGTTTCCATTCAAATCCGATTGCCGGTCCGCTGTGGTGAGCGTTAGCAGCTTTCCGAACCCACCTGACACTCCAAGGACCCATGTCGGTACGCCAGTGTTTGGTGCCGACCAGTTCCACGAGCTTCCGTCGCTGCTGTTTCCGAAGGCCCCAGCTCCCACCGTCACGCCGGAACCCACGGTGGACTCTCCCGTACTCATGTCATGAAAATCCCTATAGAGCCAGAAACCGTACCAAAAACGCCGGTTAGCCAGCCGGTCAAACCTGGATTCCCGGCCATGAAAGTTCCACCGTTAGACAATTGCACTCCGGCGAGCCCGGTTGGATCGGTCGATCCCAGAGGGTTGTTAGAAACGTAAGAATATAGATTGCCCGATCGGTCACTCGCTTCCGCAGCTGCATCCCGTGACGACCACCGTGCCGGGCGGCAGGCTGGCATGGCTGACGAGCTGGCCTTGTGCGAGATTGGCCGTCGACGACAGGCCGGTGATCGTGACGGACCCCGAAGTAAGCGTTCCGGTCGGGCGATAGGCGTAATTGACGCCGGCACCGATCGCGAGATCGATGAGGATGACGGCTTCGCCGGCGTCGGCTGCGGAAAAGGTATAAAGACCGCCGGCGGTGACGCTGTATTGCCCGGCCGCGGGGCCGGCGGAAACCTCCGCCAGCGGCAGCCCGGTCGCCTGATAGATCACGCCATTGCTGGCGCTGCCCGGGATGCCTGCGCTCCGGATGGTGCCCAGCACGACCGGCATGGCATTGGCCGCGGCGGAGTTGACCGCCTGAATCTGATAGGGCGACGTTGCAGGAACGGTCACCAGCTCGGTGACCGAAGAGGCCAGGCTGAAATAGGTCGTCGTAAAACCGTAGGGCGCAGCGACGGCATAGGTCTCGCTGACCGCGCCGGAGATCGCCCAGCGCACCTCCCAATTGAGATTGGGCAGCTCGGCCGAGTCGCCAAGATCGAGAGGATCCGCACCGACATAAGTCAGCGAGGAATAGCCCAGCGCCGCATTGGGATAGCTGCTTGCGAGAAAGCCCCATTCCGCCTGGCCCTGGCTGCCGTCGAAGGCGGTGAAGTTGAGGCTGGCCAGCGACTGCGGCGTCTTGTTGTTCCAGGTGCGGACGATCTGATCGACCGGCCCCTCGCCAATGCCGAAGATGACATTGGTCTGGTAGGTGTAGCTCGTCGAGCCTGAAGATCCTTTCCCACCGCCGCCGCCTACGCCCTTGCCGGCCGATGGCGGCGCCGAATTGTGCGGGATGGCGAGAAAGCCGTCGTACCAGATGACAAGCACTAAAGTGATTTGGCCCCCATTTTTCAGCGCTTTTCGTAGCGCCAGATGCCCCGTGCTGGCGGTAACGTTGGCGGTTTCCCGCCGCCACGCAGTTAGGTGCAGATCGATACCTAAATCATGCAGATTCAGTCCGATTCCTGCATGCCGATGGACGCGAGTGTTTGCGAGCGGGATTCGATGGCAGTTCCAAAGCCGCCGCTCACCTCACTCGCGATGCGCCCAGTTCCGAGCGGCGCAGAGGCCGATTTCGGTACCAACCCGATCGCGAACGGCTATTTGGCGACGAGCCTGCGATAATTTCTTTTCAGATCGCCGGCGCAGAGCTCGTCCATAATCCGTACCTTAGTGCTCTACGCTCGCGGGGGCACCGATCCAGCCGACGATTCCGGATCAGGCCGGGCCTTGCTCAGCATCAACTCGAGCCCCTGACGCAGGGCCGTTATCCGATCGATATCCTCACCACTCACGGCAGGGGCAGACTGGTGTTTTATGCAGAGGTCGAGCAGCTCCTGCAGAGTGAGATTGTCCGTAAGCATGCGGCGTAGGCCGCGGCGGGACTATTTCGGACCAGTCGAGCGCTTGAGGAGGTGAGGATCGGCCTTGTAGATCTCGATGATGCCGGTGAGCGTTTCGATGCCGAAGTCGGTGAACGCCATGACGCTGTCGTCACCCGGTCCATAGACCCAGATCAGGCCGTCCTCCGCGTCCATTTCGTTGGCGACATCCCATAGCCAGTCCTCGTCTTCGCCGAGCATTTCGGCGACACGGGCGATGGTGTGGACACCGTGGACCTTGTTGACCGGGGCCAAGGTCAGGCCGCGGTGGCAGCGAGAGTGGATGCCTTGGGCGTCCAGCTCCACGGTAGCAATTCGTCAAGCCGATGAGCCGGATGCGTGGCGATCCTGGCCAGGAGGTCGGCGAGCCAGGCCTGAGGATCGATGTCATTCATTTTGGCCGTGATGATGAGGCTGTACATGGCAGCAGCTCGCTGACCGCCGCGGTCGGATCCGCAGAACATCCATGATTTTCGCCCGAGAGCGATGCCGCGTAACGCGCGCTCGGCGGCATTGTTCGATAGGCACACGCGCCCGTCGTCAAGGAACAGGGTGAAGGCAGGCCAACGCTTGAGGATATAATCGATGGCCTTGGCGAGGTCGTGGCCACGCGAGAGCTTGGCGCGTTGCTCGCGCATGTAGAGCTGAAGCTCATCGACAAGCGGCTTGCTCAACTTCTGGCGAACAGCCCTTCGCTCCTCGGCGCTCTTGCCGTTGATCGGCCTCTCGATCTCGAATAGGGCGTCAATGCGGCGTACGATCTCGATTGCGATGGGAGAGAATGGGATCGCCTTCTTGCCGGCAGCCTGCCGTCGGGCGTTCTCCTCGAGATCGGCCATGACGAAGAACGGGCGTCTGGCATGAACCCAGCACCCCGCCTCCAAGATCGGACCGGGACTTCGGTCAGGCAGGTAGAGCTGGCGATACCCATCGAAGGCGTCGGCCTGGAACAGCCCGGCATATCCGGCCAGATGGGTCCGCGGATGCTCGCCTTTGCGATCGCGGGAGTAATAGAACATCGCCGCCGGCGGGGACGTCCCGCCGAACGGCTTGTCGTCGCGGACATAGACCCAACATCGACCGGTATCGGTCTTGCCTTTGGCCAGGACCGGCACGGTCGTGTCATCGCCATGGAGGCGTTCCGCCGCCATAACATGCGCCTCGACAAGTCTCAGCACCGGATCGAGCGCCACGCAGCTCGATCCCACGGCGTCGGCCATGGTCGAGAGGCTGATCGGCACGCCTTCCAGAGCATAGCGCTCAGCCTGCCGGTTCAAGGGCTGATGCTGGCCGAACTTCTCGAACAGAATCATCGCCAGCAGGTTGGCCCCGGCCCATCCCCTGGCGATCACATGGAAGGGGGCCGGCGCCTGGCTGATCTTCTCGCAATCCCGGCAGGTGAACTTCTCCCGCACGTGCTGGATCACCTTCCACTGCCGTGGGATGATCTCCAGCGTCTCGGTAACGTCTTCACCGAGCTTGCGCAGGCGATGGCTGCCGCAGCATTGGCACGCGCTCGGCCCCGGCTCGACCACTCGCTCGCGTGGCAGATGGTCGGGGAACGGCTGGCGTGCCGGCCGCTTGCGCGTGAAGCCCGCTACATTGGCGGCCTTGGCGACAGCGGCCTCGGCAGCCACCTCGTCCGCCGTGGCGCTGCTCTCGAACTCTTCGAAGGTCAGTTCCATCTGGTCGGCCAAGCGCATCGCGCGTTCGGAGCGCTGGCCATAAAGCTGACGGGTGAGCTTCTGTATCTGCAACTGCTGACGCGCGATCAGCGCCTGATCGTCCGACGCCTTTGCCTTGGCGACCGCCAGTTGCGCCTCGACCTGAACCGCCCGGTCCGCCGCTTCGGCATGTCGGGTGCGCTCTGCCAGGAGCGCGGCCCTCAGCGCCTCAAGATCGTCCGGCAGATCATCGCGATGGGCATCCATCGCACCATGGAATCACAAATCGGCGCCGATGACTTCCAAAAACTGGAGCGCCGGACTACCCGGCCCGCCTCGGGCGGAACGTATGGCGCGGGTTCCGCCAATCGATCCCGTCGAGCATATAGGCGAGCTGAGCGGCTGAGATCGCAACGACGCCGTCGGCCGGGGATGGCCACACAAAACGCCCTTTCTCGAGCCGCTTGGCGTAGAGCGACATGCCGATCCCGTCGTGCCAGACGATCTTGATCAGGTCCGACCTGGCGCCTCTGAAGACGAAGAGATCGCCCGCGTGCGGGTCTCGGCCGAGAGCTTGCTGGACTTGAAGGCAAGGCCATTCATGCCTTTCCGCATGTCGGTTCGGCCGACCGCCAGCCAGACCTGGACGTCGCTCCGGATCGGGATCATCGCCGTTCCAGCATGTCCAGAATCCGCTTCAGAGCTTTAACATCGATGCTCGGATCGACGCGGACACGGTAGGCGTTCGGCAGCTCAATCTCGACCTTATCGCAGCCGACGGACAGGGCGGGCGTCAGTTCGGCGGCACGCTCATCGGCGAGCATCACCGGCAACAGTTCCGGCCCTGACGCTCCAGCCATATTCTGCACCCCGTCCCGATAACGCCGCCGCCAGATGAAGAGCGGGTTCGTGTTCACATCGTAGCGGCGAGCCACCAGCGACACCGAAGCACCAGGCTCAAGCGACGCCGCGACGATCTCCCGCTTCAATGCCTCTGGCCAGGAGCGGCGCCGCCGACCCGCCCCCTTAGTGTCCATCAAGCCGTTCGTGGACACTTGCTAACTTCCTCATGCCGCACATCGGGACAGAATCACCCGACAGATCGATCACGAAAAGGCCGGTCCTCGCCGGAGGATTACCTTGTGTCAGCGTCAAGCGCTGGAGCTATTTTAGAGTGCTTATTTGAAAGACAGCACCCACCTGGAAACACTCTCTGCCGCCCTTACCTGAGCATATTATTTCAACGACTTTCTAAACTAACCTAGAGGCAGGATCTCGGCGAAAAATAACAAACTACATATAAATTAGCCGCAATTAGGCAGGCGCACACCGCGACACTGTACAATATAATAATTGTCACCCCAAAAAATGATCTAAGAAGCGAAAGACAGTAAGCAAAAAATAAGTTAAACGCCACCGGCAAGACGAGCACGATAAATAGAATATAATTATGAAAATCGAGATAGCTAAGAGCATAGTATGACCCGTAGTATAGAGCCAACCATATAAAAACGCTTGTGAAAAAAAAGATGATATGCCTAAGAACTCTTGACCATCCATTCAAAACGTTCGTCACCTTCGCACTCCTACAAATATCCATCATTTCACCCAGACCCAAAACTCGCAGGGCCACACCCTCTACGACTCCTCTATACATGCGCCCAGTGCCACACCGGCAGCCTCAACTAACTCGATCCCTCTCGATGTTACCCGGTCTTTACGGCGCTGGAACACTCGGAAGCCCAAAGTAGGACGGCGGAACTGGGTTTTCTAAACCTGGCGCCGCGACTTTTTGGCTAGCGAGGTAGGATTGTATATCAGATACATTGGAAGCCCCTCCTACGCTATTTAACAAACCGGCTGCAATCGAATTACTATTAACCCCTCCATTATTCATTGTATCCGTGAACACACCAGACGTAGAAGGTGCAGCGATAGAAACAGAAACAGACACAGAAGGGACTGAGTATTTTGGATTTGGCTGTGGATTATTTGCATAGTAATTAGCTGCCGTCATTATGTTTTGCGTAAAATCGTACATGCTCACTCCCGCTGGAGGGCTGAGGTTAAGAGGCATAATGACGGGCTGTACAGGAGTCGAAGTGTCGGGCATCATTATTAGGCTACCTAACGTCCCCTTCGGGGTCATGTCCGGCCCACCGTCAATCGCCGCAACAAGCTGATTAAAGTTATAAATCTGGATTTCCGTGTGAACGCAAGCAAGAGGCTGACAGAGCCCTCCACCACCAAGCGGGTTGTCGAAGGCCGCTGCGACACTCCACATTCCCGTAATAACCGCAGCAAGCCCTGACGGATCAAGCTTGTTCAGGGGATCATTTGAAACATAAGCATACAGATTCATCCCATCCTTGTAGCCAATCAAATCGGCCTGAAGAAATCGCCCTAGCGTCGGTGAATACATTCTCGCACGATAAAAATAGATGCCTGACGGCTCGCCCAGGCTGCCCGATGTTTCCGCGTCTAACCTCCGTCCAGTGTAGTGAAACGCTCCACCAGTGAGCCCAGGGTGTTCACCATAAATCTGATAGCCTGTTTTAACCAGCCCGCCACTGCTTGAGTCCAACTCACCGACTACCGAACCTTGAATGTCTGGAATGAGCGTCGTACGATTACCTCCGACGAGGTTGACTTGACTCACAGCCTCGTCACGCCCAGCGCCAAATCCGAACCAACGTGTAACTGCTCCAGTATTACCGTCGTACTCAAGGATCTCCCGGCCATCTGCGCCTGTAACAAACGCTGTGACGGCGGCGCCGACAGCTTTGAGTTTTCGCCTTCCCTGTGCATCATAGGCATAGTCCGAGATATTACTTGTGCTACTCGCGCAGTTACCCAAGCCGCTCAATTGGTCAATGCTTTTGAGCCGACTTTCCGAATCGTAGCTGTAATGAAAATCTCCGTCACAGCTGAGATTTCCATTCGCATCATAATCAAAATTCACCAATCCCACGGCCGAGTACTGATTCAAGACATTTGTTGTATAAGAAATGTTGGCACCCGAACCAGGATAGTTCCACCAACTATCGTCGGTCGCCGCCTGCTTTATTCGCCGATTGGTTGCATCATAAGTGTGGTCAAAAGTTACACTCTCGGCAGACGGGGGCGTTTGACTCGGGACTGGACTCCAACTCACTGAAACAGGACGGTTAAGACTATCGAATACGGTCTCCTCTACAAACTGCTGTGTCCCTCCAACTGGACTGACGGCAGTCATCGGGCTACTATTGTCACTAGCACTAACAAGCCTCCCCACAAGATCATAGCCGTAGGTTACCGCCGGATCCGAGGGCACCGCTTTTGTTATAAGCCGGTTTAGAGTATCGTAACCGTAGACTACGGTATCGCCTTTCCGCGTTTGGCGAGAAACAATATTTGGTCTGACCCCGTTGAAGTGATCCATCCCTTATGTTGGTCCAAGGCCCATTTTGGATGGATGGAACGATGGCAAGGAAGCGTCATAAGCCCGAAGAGATCGTCGCCAAGCTGCGTCAGGTTGACGTGCTGACGGCGCAGGGGAAGTCGATTGCCGAGGCGGTAAGGACGATTGCGGTTACGGAGACGACGTATTTCCGGTGGCGTGCGGAGTACGGCGGGATGAAGAGCGACCAGGTGAAGCGGCTCAAGGAGCTTGAGCTTGAGAACGCCCGGCTTCGGCGGGCGGTGTCGGACCTGACGCTGGACAAGCTGATCTTGACTGAGGCCGCCCGGGGAAACTTCTAAGCCCCGCCCGTCGCCGGGCCTGCGTGGATCGGGTCCGATCTGAACTGAGGATCTCCGAACGGCGGGCTTGCGCGGCCCTGGGCCAACATCGGTCCACCCAGCGCAAGCCCGCCAGGGGGCGCGATGACGAAGCGGCGCTGACCGCCGACATCATCGAGCTGGCCATGACCTACGGCCGCTACGGCTACCGGCGGGTCACGGCCCTGCTGCGCCATGCCGGCTGGGCAGTGAACGCCAAGCGGGTGCAGCGGATCTGGCGACGGGAGGGGCTGAAAGTCCCACAGAAACAACCAAAGCGCGGCCGGCTCTGGCTGAACGACGGCTCGTGCGTGCGCCTGCGCGCCGATCGGTCGAACCACGTCTGGTCCTATGACTTCGTCGAGGATCGGACCCACGATGGACGGAAGTTCCGAATGCTGTGCGTGATCGACGAGTTCACCCACGAGGCATTGGCCATCCGGGTGAAGCGCAAACTGAACTCCACCGACGTGCTGGAGACCCTGGCTGATCTGATGATCTTGCACGGACCACCAGCCTATATCCGATCCGACAATGGGCCGGAGTTCATTGCCTGCGCGCTCCGCGATTGGATCGCCGCCGTAGGCTCCGAAACCGCCTATATCGAACCTGGAAGTCCTTGGGAAAACGGCTATTGCGAGAGCTTCAACAGCAAGCTGCGCGACGAGCTGCTCAATGGCGAGCTGTTCTTCAGCCTCGCCGAAGCCCAGGTCCTGATCGAGGCATGGCGGCGACACTACAACGCCGTCCGCCCGCATAGCTCCCTCAACTATCGCCCGCCGGCACCAGAGGCGATCATCCCTAGGCGCGGCACCATCGTGCCATGGGCGAGCGCGCCAGCTCGCTTGGAAAGCGCGCGCTCGCCCACCCCAACCGTGGCGTCAGACGGCGCCATCCACTAACATTGATACTGGATCACCCCTCGGGGGCAGGCCACGGGCGGTGAGGCGCTAAACTGGCGATGCCCAGGAGGTACCATGGCCGCCAACGACAACGACCCCGCCCGGCAAGAGCTCGCCCAGGTCCGCGCCATCCTAATGAGCGAATGGGATCCAATCGGCGTCGCCGACCGCGAGGGCGCGGAGGACGAGTACGATCGCTACGCCGCCAAAGCGTACGCGATGCTGATGCAGGAGGTGGCGACCGAACAGGCGCTCGCCGAATATCTCCTCGACGTGGTGACGCGGTACATGGGGCTATCGGGCACCACGGGACAGATGGAGGCCTGCGCGCGCACCGCGGCGGCGCTGGTGGCGCTTCGGACCGAGTTCAAGCGCACTACCCGCCCGCCGGCGTGATTCGGCGGCGCCGGGGACACGAGCGTTAGCCGGTTACCGCGACGAGGCGCCCGCGCTTGGAGCCATCGAGCCGGCACAGCATACTCACCGGATGGTCGAACCCATCGAGATCTGGCGCTCCGCCAACATCCTCATCCGCCAGCACGGCGACGACGCGGCCCTAGCCGCCGCGCAGCGCGCCGACGAGCTCCTGGCGGCCGGCGATGTCGAGGGCGCGAGGGTGCTGCAGGCCGTTGTGCGGGCGATAGGGGAGCTGCAAAGGGGCCGTGAGGAAGACGAGGCGTTGAACTGAAGCTCGGCGCTGTAC
>Ga0206833_1316_pt1 | contig 10414 bp, 9 predicted proteins | sample Alteio_BWOrgCont_32_FD_152891 | JGI IMG/M metagenome (GOLD analysis project Ga0206833, IMG submission 152891) | Enriched cells from forest soil in Barre Woods Harvard Forest LTER site, Petersham, Massachusetts, United States -... | ecosystem: Environmental > Terrestrial > Soil > Temperate forest > O... | reverse complement strand
CCATCCCGACCCGCAAGCGATTCGCATAAACCGACGCAACCACGGGCCGCTCCTGGGGCACCGCGGTTTCTTTTTCCACCAGCGATGCCAGTGTCACGACGGCGTTCACCGACGCGGGAGTTGCCCCGAACTCGCGCCAGTGCTTGCGAAATAAATCCGTCATCATGTGGCTGAGTTGCTTCACGGTGGTCGTTCGTTCGATGCGGTACGTGGATGGGAACAGGTAGCCTTCGAGCGTTGGCGCGTCCGGGGCAAGATCGCGGATGGGAGTAGGGTCGCGGGCGATGCGCAGAAAATCCGCGCCTTTTATGAAATCAAACCGGTCGATATTGGAGGCGATATCGAAGATGTTGCTGCCTTCCGGTACCGTTAGTTCGTAGAAGAACACATCGCCGCGCGCGATTCGATCGAAGACCGTGAACACCGAAGCTGGATCTGAGAATTGATATTCGCCGGCCGCGAGACGCGCTTTGGGCCGGAGCGTCCGCGCCATCAGAAACTGCCAACGGGATCGGATCACTCCCGCCTGTGCGAGCTGTGCGCCCATGGACTGCGTGCTGGTGCCTTTGGGAAAATCCAGGATCACCGGCTGGCGGAATCCCTGATAGGGACGCAGCAAAGAGTAATACAAAACTCCCGCACCCAAGCCAGCGGCGAGTAGTAACACGACCATCAGCCGGACCAGGCAGCCGGCGCACGAATGGCGGCGCGTCATAGCCGGAATGAATCCAGATAACTTTCGAGCAGAATCACCGCGGATAATCGATCCACCGCCTTCGCGCGTTTTTCAATGCTGATGCCGCTTTGGCGCAAGACGCGCTCGGCTTCGACAGTGGTGAGCCGCTCGTCGCGGAACTCGATCGGGAGGCCGGTTGCGGTGTGAAGGCGCTCGGCAAACTCGCGGGTGTATTCGGCTTGCCGTCCTTCGCGGCCGCTCATGTGCAGCGGATTCCCCATCAAGATCAGCGCAACATTTTTCTCGGAAGCAAGCTGCTTGAGGCGCGCCAGGTCCTCGCGGATGTTGCTGCGCTGCAATGTTTCCAGGCCTTGCGCCGTGATGCCCAGTTCGTCCGAGAGCGCCAGTCCGATGCGCCGTTTGCCTAGATCGAGTGCCAATACCCTGCCGTGAGCCATGAAAATTTGAGAAAATCGGTCCCTGCCCGGTTTGCTGTCTCTTACGGTTTCATTTCATCATAGAGGAGAGCCAAGCCCAATAGCCGAAGCGTAGTAGCCAAAGAGAGAAGAGAGCCCGGATGTCCACACTTACACCATCGCTGCCCACTCACAAGCCGGGACACGCCAGTTCAACCGTACTTGCATTCGCGGCCAGTATCGCCCTGTTGTATTACGGCCGAATATTTTTCATCACCATGGTGATCGCCGTGATCATCGCGTTCCTATTGGATCCGGTGGTCACCGCCTTCATGAAAATGCGGTTACCTCGCGCGGTGGCAAGCTTTATCGTCTGCAGCATTGCCCTGCTTGCGCTTTATCTGCTGGGATTCGGACTTTATACGCAGTTCTCCGGATTCGAAGAGGCGCTTCCGGTTTACAGCCAGCGCATGAATCAGATGGTGGACAACGTCGCCTCCCAAATGGACCAGATCGAGAAACGAACGTACGAGATGGTGGTTCCGAAACGATTTCAGGACCAACAACCGGCGGGAGCATCCCCGGCCGAGGCCGCGCGGCGCAAAAGATCCGCCAAGGCTTCGGCGGAGCCGGTTGTGCCCGGTTCCATTCCGGAGGTCCGGATTCACGCGGAGCCCACACCTTTGTTGACCTATGTCTACGGATACCTGCGCTCTTTCTACGACGTGGTTCTGATGGCCAGCTTTGTTCCGTTTCTTGTGTACTTCATGCTGAGCTGGCGAGATCATATGCGCCGCAGTTTTCTGTATCTGTTCCCTGGAACAGGCCGGCAGATTGTCGGCAAGAGTTGGGAGGGCGTGGCGGATATGGTTCGCGCCTATATGATCGGCAACTTCGTACTGGGAGTGATGCTTGCCGCGCTCAGCAGTAGTTTCTTTTTTGCGATCAAGGTTCCCTACTGGCCGCTGATTGGGCCTCTCAGCGGATTTCTCAGTCTGGTGCCGTATGTCGGGCTGCCGCTCGCCATCATTCCTCCGGTCGCGGCGGGCTTGATTGTCTACAACCAGCCCGCCATCTACGTCATGATCGCCGTCGTGGTCGCCATCCTGCATCTGACTGCGTTGAATTTTCTCTATCCCAAGGTGGTGGGCTCGCGCGTCCATCTCAACCCGTTGGTGGTTACGGTGGCCCTTATGTTTTGGGGAACGCTGTGGGGTGGTATCGGCTTGTTGCTGGCCATTCCAATCACCGCGGGAATCAAAGCGGTCTGCGACAATGTCAGCAGCTTGCAGGCATTTGGAAAGTTGCTAGGAGATTAGACGGCGCCCGGTATGAGCAAACAATTTCTGATTTTTTTCGGGGTCGGCGTGGTGGTGATCGCGGTCTCGGTATTTGCGATCATGTACTCGCACCGCGGAGCTCACCTGGAATTGAAGGGCGAGATCCTCAAGATCCGGACCGGGTCTCTGAGCGATGCCGACAGCATCGCGATTCTCGATTTCCGTGTGACCAACATTTCAGACGTCCCGTTTGTGGTCCGTCAGGTGGAAGTCACGGTTGAAAAACCGGATGGCAGCACGGTGGAATCGGCGATCATTTCGAAGATGGATCTTCATCAGTTGTTCCAATTCAACCGTTTCCTCGGCGATCAATATAACGATTCGCTGTCCATCAAGGACAAGATCGCGGCACATGAAACCGTGGATCGGATGGTGGCTGCCCGCTTCGATATTCCTAACAAGGTTTTGGAATCTGCTAAAACCATCCATATGAGCATTCAGGACCTTGACGGTCCGTTGTTCGAAACCAGCAAGAGTCCGAAGTAGCGCCCGCCTTGCGACGTTTGCTGATCCGTCCGGGTGGAATCGGCGATTCCATTCTGTCGCTTCCCGCGCTTGAGTTTCTCAAGAGCGATTACACCGAGGTGTGGGTCAGGGAAGAGATCGTTCCGTTGATTCGCTTTGCTGACACCGTGAGGTCCATCGGGTCCAGCGGTATCGACCTTCTAGGGCTAGCCGGCATCGAACCGCCGCGCGCGCTGCTGGATCGATTGCGCTCGTTCGATTCGATTGCTTCGTGGTACGGCACGAACCGCGCTGATTTTCGCGCTGAAGTTGCCAGGTTCGGTCTTCCGTTCCAATTCTTGGCGGCCTTACCCGATCCGAGTCAGAGGCTGCACACGGCGGACTTTTTCTTACGGCAAGTGGGTTCGAGCTCGCGTGGCGTGCCACGAATCGCTTGCCCGGCGGTTCCATCGGGCAACTATGCGGTGATTCATCCGTTCTCCGGTAGCCCCCGAAAAAACTGGCCCATCGAACGGTTTCGCGAACTGGCCCGGCGATTGGCGATGCCCGTTCAGTGGTGCGCTGGGCCTGAGGAAGACCTCGACGGGGCTGTCCGCATCGGCAATCTTTATGAACTGGCGGGCTGGCTTCGGTCCGGGCGTGTGTATATCGGTAACGATTCAGGTATGACCCATCTCGCGGCGGCAGCCGGTGTGCCCGTGGTTGCCATATTCGGTCCAACGGATCCGGCGGTGTGGGCGCCGCGTGGCGATCGCGTGCGTGTGGTGGCCGGAAACCTGGAAGAAATCAGCGTGACTCAGGTCTTCGATGCAGCGCGAAGTGTGGAATCCGCCAGGCCGTGAAGAGCGCATCAAATGAGCGCAAATTGGAACGGCTGTGCCTCGGTGCGATCGGCTTGCCGCAGGGCCATAGTACTTAGACCGCACAGTACCAATAGCGCTTCATCAGGCGCGGTAGACTAGATCGAGTGCAATATGAGTTCTCACTCGGCCGCCCGAACAATGATCACAAATGACCGCGTTTCCCGTGTGATTTTTGATTACGCCGCCAAAATCGGCGCCGCGCAGGATCTGGACGCCGTGCTTGCGCTGAATGCGGGTATGGCGCGCGACCTGGTGGGAGCCGACCGTTGCAGCATCTGGCTGGTGGATACAAAAAACAATCGCCTGTGGACTAAGGTGGCGCACGGAGTCCAGGAGTTGCACATCCCGCTGGGTCAAGGGCTTGTAGGTGCTTGCGTGGCGCGCAACGAAGCCATCGTAGTCAACGATACGTCCCAAGACGAGCGATTCCTGAAAACTGTGGATAAGGCGAGTGGCTACGTCACCCGGTCCGTCCTCACTCTTCCGTTGCATGGGATGAACGGGAAGCCCATGGGAGCGCTGCAGGTGTTGAACAAACCTGGCGGATTCTCGCAAGACGACGTGGACCTGCTGGGGTTGTGCAGCGGGTATTCGGCATCGACGCTGGAGAGCCAACGATTGCGCAAAGAATCCGAGGCGGCGCAGCTTATCCTGCAGGAGCTTGAGATCGCGCGCGACGTGCAGCAGCATCTGCTACCCCAGAACCTGCCGGAGATTCCCGGACTGGATTTCGCCGGATATTGCCGCTCGGCAAAATTCGTGGGTGGGGATTACTACGATTTTCTGCCTATGCGCGATGGTGGGTTGTTGTTCACGCTGGGCGACGTGTCGGGCAAAGGAATCGCCGCCGCGGTGTTGATGGCCAGCATCCAAGCCTCCCTGCGGTCCCAAGTGGTCAGGCCTCCGGATTCGCTCGCCGTGCTGATGGGTGATTTTAACAAGGCAGTGTATTCTTTCTCCACCGCGGATAAATACTCCACGCTCTTTTGCGGATTGCTGGACGCTTCCAAGCGCAAACTAACCTACGTCAACGCCGGCCAGGTGCGTCCACTGCTTTTGCGGGCCGCCGACTGCCAGATTGAAACCCTGGAGGGCGGGGGATTTCCGCTGGGATTGCTGGACGCGGCCGAATACGAGCAAGGGGAAGTATCGCTCGCGCCGGGAGACGCGGTGCTGTGCTTCTCCGATGGAATCAGCGAAGCCACCAACGCCAAAGGCGAAATGTGGAACGATTCGGACGTGCAGAAAGTCTTTCAAGAATGCCGTGGGCTCAACGCCAAGCAAATGATCGATCACTTGGTAAAAGCCACGGACGGATTCGCCGGCGAAGCGGAACAGGCCGATGACATGACGCTGATCGCCATACGTACCGTTTGAGCTTCACGCGCTACAATCAACCCTTATGCGATTCGTCATCCTATTGGCGCTCCTGGGGGCGTCCTTGTGCACTGCCGCCGAGTTTCAAATCAGTTTCGCGCCGGCTGCCCGCGCAACGCCGGCGGATGGCCGGCTGATCGTGGTCGTATCCAAACAGCTGGAAGGCGAGCCACGATTCCAAGTCGGTTGGGGGCTCGAAACACAACAGATCTTCGGCATGGATGTGAACGCGTGGAAACCCGGAGACGTGTCGCACATGGATGGCGTTACTGACGGTAGTCCGCTGCATCACCTGCGCGATCTGCCGCCGGGAACATACAGCGTCCAGGCTGTTTTGAATGTCTACGAGACCTTCCATCGCGCCGACGGAAAAACAATCAAGCTCCACATGGACGAAGGGGAAGGCCAGCAGTGGAACCGGTCCCCCGGAAACCTCTACAGCAAACCGCAGCGCGTTGAAATCGCCGCTGATTCCAACGTTGCCATCAACCTCACTGAGGTGATTTCTCCCATCCCCGCTCCAGCGGACACCAAATACATCCGCCACGTGAGCATTGAGAGCAAACTACTGACGAAGTTTTGGGGACGGCCCATGCGCCTGGGTGCGATCGTGCTGGTGCCCCAGGGATTCGACGATCATCAGGAGCAGCACTATCCGGTAGCGTTTCTGCAGAGTCACTTCAGTGGCGACTTTTTCCGTTTCCGTGAGACGCCGCCCGCCTCCGAGATGACAGCCCGGGAGCGGAGATCCGCCGATTCGGCGTATCAGTTCTACCAGGATTGGACCTCCGGCCGTTTACCGCGCATGCTCATCGTTGTTACTCAGCATGCCACGCCCTACTACGACGATTCATACGGCGTGAACACGGCCAACACCGGCCCTTATGGCGATGCGCTTACACAGGAGCTATATCCTTACGTAGAGCATCAATTCCGCGCCATCGGCGAACCGTGGGCGCGCGTTCTCTTCGGGGGTTCCACCGGAGGCTGGATGACTCTGGCTCAGCAAATTTTTTATCCCGAATACTTTGGCGGCGCGTGGGGCTTCTGTCCCGACCCGGTGGATTTCCATGCATTCCAATCCATCAATGTTTACGCCGACAAGAATGCGTACTTCGACGAAGGTCCGTTTGCGAAGCTTCCGAAACTCTTAGGCCGATTGCCGAACGATCGAATCCTGGACACCATGCAGGCTTTCAGCGCTCAGGAGAACGTGCTCGGCACACGCGGGCGATCCGGAGGCCAAATGGATGCGTTCCATGCGACGTTCGGACCGGCGGATGCGGAGGGCTATCCGGCCAAGCTTTGGGATGCAGCCAATGGCGTGATCGATCCGGAAGTCGCCAAGTACTGGCGCGAGCATTATGATTTGACGGCATACCTCGAACGCGATTGGGAGCGCTTGGGTCCAAGGCTGGTGGGCAAGATCCACGTGACCATGGGGACGAAGGATACGTTTTACCTGGATGCGGCGACGCATAAACTAGAAGATTTTCTAGAGAGCACCAAGCTGCCCGGCAAAGGTCCGTACTACGGCGGAAGCTTCGAGTTTGGAAATAATGAGCCGCACTGTTACGTCGGGAAAATCCCGCCCGGTGTTTCCATGTTCGCGTTCTACCTGCCGATCTTCGCTGAGCACATGCGGACCATGGCGCCGAAGGGCGCGGACGTTGAGAGCTGGAGGCACTAGCGGATCGGTTTGGTGTGTCTACTACACCAGCTTGTTCTTTTTAATCGGCAGCTCGCGAATCCGTTTGCCGGTGGCGGCGAATATCGCATTGCAAATCGCAGGGGCCATCGGCGGAACGCCCGGTTCACCCACGCCCGCCGGCGCTTCATTGCTCGCCACGATATGGACGTGAGTCTTGAGCGGCGCTTCGGTCATCCGCGCTACCGGATAGTTGTGAAAGTTCGACTGTTGAATCTTGCCGTCCTGGGCCGTGATTTCGCCCATCATCGCGATACTGGCGCCGAACACGGACGCGCCCTCAAACTGCGCGTTCACGCGATCCGGATTGATAATCTTGCCAGGGTCGGCGGCGATATCCACGCGATGGACGTGAAGCTGTCCGCGCGTGTCCACTTCCGCATCCACTACCGCCGCCACGTAGGTGTTGAAGGACCAATGCGACGCGATCCCCAGCGCCCGGCCTTGCGAAGCCTTTTTGTTCGCCCATCCGGACTTCTCGGCCGCTAGTTCGATCACACGCCGCCAGCGCTCGGTGTCCAGGGGGAACTGGTCCATTTTGTCGCCAGCCGCGGCGCGATGCGGACCGTCCGGCTTCATGTTCATCTTTCGCGGCTCACCCAGCAGGTCGAGCATATACTCCACGCGATCGCGATTCGCCGCCGCGGCTAATTCATCGGTGAAGGATTGCACCGCGAACGCATGGTAGATGTTCGAGACCGAACGCAGCCAACCGATCCGGACGTGATTCTTGACTGGCCCATTTTCGGCGCGATGATTTGGAATGTCGTACGGCACATTGATCCAGCCCATTTCCATCTCAAATCCAGCGGCGTAATCGGAATCGGGAGCGAACATATTCCCGATGCTTGGAAAAACGCTGCGCTGCAGCCACGCCGTGGGACGGCCCTTGGCATCGGTGGAAGCCTTCAAGTACATTCCCGCCACGCTGTGATAGTAGTCGAAGTGAAGATCGTCTTCGCGGCTCCAAACCACTTTCACAGGCTTGCCCAATTTCTTCGAAAGGATGGCGGCTTCCGCCACGAAATCCGGCTTCGACTTCCGCCCAAATCCGCCGCCCAGCAGCGTCACATGACAGGTGACATCCTTTTTGTCGATACCGAGCGACTTGGCTACGATATCTTGTGCGCCTTGCGGATCCTGCACCGCGGCATATGCCACTACCTTGCCATCTTTGAATTCGGCGACTGCGGCGGGTGGCTCCATGGGAGCGTGCGCCAGAAGCGGCACATAGTATGCCGCCTCGTGAACCTTCGACGCGCGAGCAAACTCCGCGTCCACGTCGCCCGTGTTGCGCACCACTTTGCAAGGCTTGCGAGCGGTATCGAGCAATAGCTTCTTGTACGCTTCCGATTCATAGGATGCGTGCGGGCCAAGGTCCCATTCCACTTTTAGTTTCTTGCGGCCCTGCATCGCGGTCCAGGTGTTATCGGCGATCACCGCTACTCCACCCAGCGGCTGAAATCCGTAGGGCGGCTTGAAGCCGTCCATTTTAATGGTCTCCTGCACGCCGCGCACTTTCCGCGTTTCCGTGTCGTCCACCGACGATAGCTTTCCGCCAAATACCGGCGGACGCTCGATGGAGGCATAGACCATCCCAGGCATCTTTGCGTCGATGCCGAATTTCCCTCGGCCCGTGCAGAGATTGTCCAGATCGATGGTCGGCATGTCTTTACCGACATAGCGATACTCGGAAGGCGATTTGAATTTGAGATCCTCTTTCTTGGGAACGGGTTGTTTGGCCGCGAGGGCTACCAATTCGCCGAATTCGGCCTTGCGTCCGGACGGCGTGTGAATCACTTGATGGAACTTGACCTGGCATTCCTTCGCAGGAACATTCCATTTGGTGGCTGCGGCGCTTTCCAGCATCGTGCGCGCGGTGGCGCCGGCTTCCTGGAATGCGGTGCAGAAATTGGTGATCGAGCACGAACCGTCGGTATTCTGATCGCCGTACTTTGCGTCACCGATAGCCTGCTCCACCTTGACCCGCTTCCAATCCGCATCTAACTCATCGGCAGCGATCATCGGCAGGACGCTGCGAATGCCGGTGCCCATTTCGGATCTGTGTGCGATGATAACCACGATCCCGCTGGGTTCGATGCCCAGGTAGACGCTGGGATGGAACGGCGTGTTGTCCCCTTCGGCCGCGCCCAAAACCTGATTGAGTACGGGTGCTCCGATGATCAGCGCGCCGGCCGATACGAAACGTTCCAGGAATCCACGGCGGCTGACAAGCTGTATGGCGTTCATGTTTTCGGCTTTCATGCTTTCACCCCTGCCGCTTGCTTGATAGCAGCGCGAATCCGCTGATAGGTTCCACAGCGGCAAATATTTCCCTGCATAATTTCGTCAATGTCGTGATCCGTCGGCTTCGGCTTCTCCTTCAGCAGCGCCACGGCCTGCATGATCTGCCCGCTCTGGCAATAGCCGCACTGCGGAACGTTGTTGCTCTTCCAGGCTTGCTGCACCGGATGATCGCCATGCGCGCTCAATCCCTCGATGGTGGTGATGCTCTTGCCTGCCGCATCCTTCATCGGCGTAGAGCAGCTCCGGGCGGCCGCGCCGTCCACATGCACGGTGCAGGCGCCACACAAGCCCATGCCGCAACCGTATTTCGTCCCGGTCATTTCGAGGACATCGCGCAGAAACCAAAGCAGGGGCATTTCGGGATCCCCGTCAAACTGGCGCGGGGCGCCATTCACTTTGAGTTGAATCATTAGGCGTTCTCCAGGCTAATCCTTAGACTACAACGAAAGCTATTTGAGAAGCACGCATTCCCGGCTGCGACGGGCAAGCGAGCGATCGAATGTTACCAGCGAACCGCCGCACTCCCTAGCGAATGCCATGAGGTACGCGTCCGCCCACAGTTTGGGAGAGGCATGCGCGCTGGAAGACAAACCACGAAAAGCATGTTCAAGAGCCGCTGGTTCTGAAACAAATTCCGTTCGTTCGTCATTCGCGAGGAGGTCGTAAGTTTTCCACGCATCCGCCATGCTGAGTGGCTTACCGTCCATGACCGCCGATGTTGTGAGCAGCCGAAGAAAGCCCATCTGGGTAAGGCGGCAAAAACCAATTGCTCTCTGTTCCCGATGCCACCAGTCTATGCAGCTTTCTGGTGTACATGCTCAATGGCTAACACTATCCAAACGTTCACATCAGGGAAAACAAAGCTCATAAATCTCTTCGTTCGTGATGTGGCTCATTTTTCGCCCCGTGCCCGCCAGCAATGGGCGATCGAGTATCAGCCGACCCTTCTTCCGGGGCGGAGCAGCGACACTCTGCTCTATGGCCGCCAGGATAAGCTGGCGCGCCGAGCACCCTCTCTTTGCCGCTTCTTGTCGCAGCTTGCGGTGCAGTTTCCGCGGAATGTCGACGCTGGTACGAACGCTATCAGGCTTCATACTAACCCCATTCTCACCGGGTGACTTAAATAAGTCAACCCACCCGGTTTTAATCCAACCGCTTTCGAAACCGCATCGCACTGAGCGAGAGAATCACCACTCCGAACCCCGCCAGCGTCACCATCTGCGGCCACAGTACCGATACACCGCTGCCCTTCAAGAACAATC
>Ga0206833_1157_pt2 | contig 10417 bp, 5 predicted proteins | sample Alteio_BWOrgCont_32_FD_152891 | JGI IMG/M metagenome (GOLD analysis project Ga0206833, IMG submission 152891) | Enriched cells from forest soil in Barre Woods Harvard Forest LTER site, Petersham, Massachusetts, United States -... | ecosystem: Environmental > Terrestrial > Soil > Temperate forest > O... | reverse complement strand
CAAGCAGACTGCGCGTAGTTTTCCAGAAGTGAGTGCCAGCTTCTGGTAACTGTGGGCGACTTTTTCTGGGTCTTGCAGAACCGGGGCGTTTCCCGCTTGCGAAAGCGGGAAGAGTAAGTTTTTTGGCTCATCCGGCGCTTTGTCGAGATTCGTTCTGAACGGTTCTCGCCGGCGTAAAACATCGAACCTCCGTAATACCTTTTCAGGAGTTTCCGGTGGCCGTACATCCCAGGTTCCGAACCGCTCAGCCAAGAGCTGGCGCAGGGCTGCGGCCTTCTTCTACCTCAAGTTCCGCCCTTCCAGTTTCTACCGTTGCATCGCATGCAACCTTCTTTCTGTCCAGATTCTCAAATAAGCACTTCAACACCGCGTACGCCGGAGGAAGATAATGGCGACCAATCTTGTGCAAATCGACAATGATGAAGAAATCAAGCAGCGCCTGGAGGCCGAGCGCAACAGGCTCCGCAAGATCGCTGGTCTGGACCAGCCCACACATTTCCACCGCCCGGTTGAGAGGGCGTTCACAGCCGAGCAACGGAATCAAGTCACGATTTTGTTTGGCGGCTTTACCTGGAAGCATGAGGACTTGATCCGGGCTGTGTTTCAGGGTTGTGGCTACCGCTGCGAGAAGCTGCCGGTTCCGAACGTCGCGGCCTTCCAGACCGGCAAGGAGTTCGGCAACAACGGCCAATGTAATCCCACCTACTTCACCGTGGGCAATCTGGTGCAATACCTTCAGTTTTTGGAGAAGGAAGGGCTCTCGCGCGAAAAGATCCTGAACAACTTCGTCTTCTTCACCGCGGGTTCCTGCGGCCCATGCCGCTTTGGCATGTACGAAGCGGAATATCGCTTCGCGCTGAAGAACGCCGGCTTCGACGGTTTTCGCGTCCTGCTGTTCAAAGACAGTGATGGGATCAAGGCTGCCTCCGGCGAGCCCGGACTGAAGTTCACGATTGACTTCGGCTTCGGGATGCTGAATGCCATGCATCTCGGCGATGTCATCAACGACATGATCTACCAGATTCGTCCCTTTGAAGTGAACAAGGGCGAAACGGATCGCGTTTTCCGCGAGATGGTGGACGGTCTTTGCGAAGATCTTCGCACCCGGGACTCGTTCGAAATCGAAAACAGCGGCCCGAACTGGCTCCAGCCGAAGGTGAAGAACAACAAAGTTCTGCGCAACACCTTCAACGTGCTCGGTAAGATGCACGAGCACCTGTGGGGCAAGGATTACCTCGAAGCCCTGCACGCCGCCCGCGACCGTGTGAACCAGATCGAGGTCGACCGCACCAAGGTGAAGCCGGTGGTAAAGATCACGGGCGAGTTCTGGGCTCAGATTACAGAAGGGGATGGCAACTTCCACATGTTCGATTTTCTGGAGCGCGAAGGCGCGCAGGTGATTGTGGAACCGATTGCGACCTGGGTTGCCTACCTGATGTATCAGGCCAAGGCGCACGCGATTGCGAAGTGGCCGGTGAACCGCCCGCACCGCAATCCGGAATGGTATGAACTCAAGAAGAATCTGGCGAACTACTTCGGCTTGCACAAAAAACTCTGGGGCATTGGCTTTGGAGAATCGGCCTGGAAGTATTTCTACCACCGCACCATCAAGAACATGGGTGGTCTTACGCACCATCTGGTGCCGCAGACCGATTTGGCTGAACTGGCTCACCCCTTCTACAACCAGTTCGCGCGCGGCGGTGAGGGACACCTTGAAGTGGGCAAGAACGTTTACTACACCGTGCACAAGCTGTGCCACATGGTGCTAGCTCTGAAGCCTTTTGGCTGCATGCCTTCTTCGCAGTCCGATGGAGTGCAGTCGGCAGTGGTCAACAAGTTTAAGGACATGATCTTCCTGCCGATCGAAACCTCCGGCGAAGGCGAAGTGAACGCCCATAGCCGGGTGCAGATGGCGCTGGGCGAGGCCAAGGTGAAAGCCAAGACCGAGTTCGAACAGTGCCTGAAATCCACCGGCAAGAGTTTGGACGAAATCCGGGAATACATCGCCGAGCATCCTGAACTGAGGCGGCCCTTCTACCATGTCCCGCATCGCGAGGGCGTTGCTGGAACCGCCGCGCAGTTCATCCTGCACGTGAACGACCGCATGGATAAGAGCACGCGGTTGTGGAAGCGGTCGCGCGTTCCCGGCGTCGCCTTGCCGAACGCCGCGTAAGGGTAAGCGCCGCCATCTTGCTGGTTAGCCAAGCTGGCTAGTGATGCCGGCAAGATGGCGGTCACCACAATTCGGAACAGTTTTTCTACGAGATATCGGAGAGACGATGCACGACCATCTGCAAGAGCAAGCCAAACCACAGTTATTGCAAATAGCTCCTCTGCCCCCCACCCCGGCCGCACGATCATCACACCGAATTCATGGTGGGACTCGACGTGGGCTCGACCACGGTCAAGGCGACCGTCGTGGATGCCGCTACCGACAAGGTGCTTTGGCAGGACTACCAGCGCCATGAGACCAAGCAACCGGAAAAGACACTGGAATTTTTGCGGCGCATGGAGAAGGAAGTCGGCATTCACGGGCGCAACACGCGCATGTTCATGACGGGTTCTGGCGGCGGCGCGATTGCCGACCAGATCGGCGCCAAGTTCGTGCAGGAAGTCACCGCGGTATCGCTGGCGGTGGAGAAGATGCACCCGGAAGTGTATTCGGTCATCGAACTCGGCGGTCAGGACGCCAAGATCATCGTATTCAAGGATGACGAGGAAACCGGCCGCAAGAAGAAAATTCCGTCCATGAACGACAAGTGCGCCGGCGGCACCGGGGCAGTGATTGACAAGATCAATGCCAAATTGAAAATTCCGGTAGCCGAGCTGGCGATGCAGGGCTATCACGGAATCAAGCTGCATAAAGTCGCAGGCAAGTGTGGAGTCTTCGCCGAGACCGATATCAACGGCCTGCAGAAGGTCGGCACTCCGTCGGATGAATTGATGGCGTCGCTGTTCGAAGCTATCGTTCTGCAAAACTTGAGCGTCCTGACCCGCGGCCACACGCTGCGGCCTCATGTGCTGCTGCTCGGTGGTCCCAATAGCTTCATTCGCGGGATGCGCGAGGCCTGGCAGGCCAATATCCCCCGCATGTGGCAGGAGCGCAAGGTCACGGTTCCTGAGGGGGCAAAACCGGAAGACCTGATCAAAGTCCCCGAGAACGCGCAATATTTTGCCGCCATGGGCGCGATCGAATTCGGCAAGAGCGAAGAAGATTCGGTGGGTTGCTACCTGGGCTACGAAAAGCTGATGCACTACATCGAGTACGGACGCCAGGAAGAGAAGGCCAAGTCCGGCGCCAAAGGATTGACCACCAGCGACGCGGAACTCGACGAGTTCAAGGTTTCCTACCGGCGCAAAAAGTTCACGCCCGTGGCGTTCCACACCAACCAGACGGTTGGCGGATTTATCGGCATCGACGGCGGTTCCACTTCAACCAAAGCCGTCTTGCTCGACGAAAAAGGCGACATTCTTTGCAAGGCCTACCAACTCTCAAACGGAAATCCGATTCAGGATACGATCGAAATGTTTGAGAACCTGCGCGGCCAGGTGGAAGCGCAGAAGGCGAAGCTGGAGGTGCTCGGAGTAGCCACCACGGGCTACGCGAAGGACATTCTGAAAGACGTCTTGCATGCGGACGTGGCGCTGGTCGAGACCGTGGCGCACACGGAATCGGCTCTCAAGTTCTACGAAGATCCGCATGTCATCGTCGATGTGGGTGGGCAGGACATCAAAATCATCATCCTGCACAACGGGCGCGTCAAAGATTTCAAGCTCAACACCCAATGCTCGGCCGGCAATGGATATTTCCTGCAGTCCACCGCGGAAGGCTTTGGATTGAGCGTTGAGCAATACGCCGATCTGGCCTTTTCCGCGCAATCGATGCCCATTTTCGGCTACGGTTGTGCCGTTTTCATGCAATCGGACATCGTCAATTTTCAGCGACAGGGCTGGCGCGCCGAGGAAATTCTGGCAGGCCTGGCGGCGGTGTTGCCGAAGAACGTGTTTCTCTACGTGGCCAGCATTCCCAATCTTGCGGCGCTCGGTACGCGTTTCGTCCTGCAGGGTGGGACGCAGAACAACATGGCGGTGGTGAAGGCGGAAGTGGACTTCATCCACAACAGTTTCCGCGCGGCCGGCAAGAAGCCGGAAATCATCGTTCACGAGTTCTGCGGCGAATCCGGCGCCATCGGCGCGGCCGTTGAGTCTGTCCGCCTGTGGCGCAACGGGTTGCAGACCTCGTTTGTCGGACTGGAAGCGGTGCGGAAAATCAAATACCGCACCACCCGCAACGAGGAGACGCGCTGCCATTTCTGCAAGAACGATTGTCTGCGTACCTTCATCGATATAAGAACTGCTCCTACGGACGACATGAGTTTTGTCCCCATACAGAAAGTCACCAAGGTTCCGCTTATGCATGGTGAGCAGCGGCTGATTATCGCCACCTGCGAAAAGGGGCTGGTCGAAGATGTGAACGATATGAAAGACATCAAGGCTGGTCTCGACGAGATCAAGGGGAAATATCCTAACTTCGTGGACTTCGCTGCCCGCGAGGTCTTTCGTCCGGTGAATGCGAAGAGCGTAGCCGATCCTGTTCCGGTTACGAAATTCTGGAATAAGGCGGCAAAAGAACGCATTCCGCTCATGCAGAGTCGCAAGAAACTTCGCGTCGGCATTCCCCGGGTTCTCAACATCTACACCTACGCACCGCTCTTTAACGGATACCTGGAAAGCCTGGGTGTGCAGCCCGAGAACATTATTTATTCCGACTACACCAGTTCCGATCTTTACCGCGCCGGTGCGAGCCGCGGCGCTATCGACCCTTGTTTCCCTGCGAAGATCGGAATTTCCCACGTTTACAACCTGATCCAGGAAAAGCACCGCAAGAAGCCGCTCAACGTGATCTTCTTCCCCATGTACGATGTGCTGACTTCGCCGCTGGTGAAAATCGTGGGCACGAACGCGTGCCCAACGGTTACCGCCACACCGGAGACGGTCAAGGCTGCATTCACCAAAGAGAACGACGTGTTCGCCGAACACAATGTGAAGTACTTGGATCCTGTCCTTAACTTTGCCGACCGCAAGCTGTTTGCGCACCAGATGCTGCAGGCCTGGCAGCCCATCCTGGGTTTGTCGCAGGAAGAGAACGACCGCGCGGTCGAAGTCGGCTACAAAGCGCTGGCGGACTATGAGGCGAGCATCCGTAATCGTGCCCGCCAGGTTCTCGATCAACTGGAACGCGAAGATCGCATTGGGATTGTGATGCTGGGGCGGCCGTATCATCACGATCCCGGTCTGAACCACGAGATTATGGAGGAGTTCCAAAAACTGGGCTATCCGATTTTCTCGCAAAACACCTTGCCTCTCGATGAAGACATGCTGGAGCGGCTTTTTGGCGAAGAGGTTCGTGCCGGAATTATCAGTCACCCGCTTGATATCACCGACGCCTGGAAAAATTCATATTCCTGCAGCACCAACCACAAGGTCTGGGCAGCAAAATTCACGGCGCGGCATCCGAATCTCGTGGCACTGGAAATTTCCAGCTTCAAGTGCGGCCACGATGCGCCCATCTATGGCGTGGTCGAGGGCATTATCGAGCAGTCCGGTACTCCCTACTTCTGCTTCAAGGATCTGGATGAGAACAAGCCCACGGGATCGATCAGGATTCGGGTCGAGACCATCGATTACTTCTTGCGGCGCTACCGCGAGGAAGTTATCCGGAAGCGCAAAGCGGCTGAAGAAATTGAGACGCGGCTAGCGGCGCTGGAGGCGGAACTGCGAGGGCAGATTCCATCTGAAGCTCTCCAGCCGCAATTCGAACAAGAGGCACAGGCTATGGCAGCCGACTAACCTGGGCTGACTAACCTGGGCTGACGAATCTGGGCCGACGAATCTGGGCCGACGAATCTGGAGAGATCCGATCCTGCAGGTGGGCGGAGATCTCCGCCCTTTATCCGCGTAATTGCTGACGCTCATGGACCGGCTTCCGTCCGCCGCCATCACCAGGTCATAGCCGACCGCGGCGTTGTACGATTACCCTGCGTCGTTGTTGTCACGCATAGCGATCTGGGCCAGCTCGCTTCCATGCAAAACAAGTTCGTTTGCATTGCGCCGGAGAGCCTGCGACGATCCATAAAACTGTGCCGGCGCCGACAAAGGGTGGCGAATCCACGCGTCAGCAACGATCTGGCCGTCGTGTTTGTCGCTTCTTCGCGTCAGGCTGAAGCTGAGAATCCTCTTCGCCTCATAGAAAACAGCAAAGTGAGCGATTCAGCTCAGACAGATTCTTAGACCCGCCTCATAATTCAGTTCGTTCGGAACGAATCTACGGAAGGCTGATGCCTCTGCTGCGCTCCGAGATTTTGCTCCCTACCGAGCTCACTGCCCCTACAAGCGTGGCTCCAGCAACCCTGCAGTATTCCTGCCGGATTTGTCCAGGCATGGGGAAGGAGTTGTATGTCAATCGATCAAATCTCCCGCTTCTCACTTGCCCTTCTGGTGGCGTCTTTTCTGGTTAGCTGTGGCAGCGTTCCCAACCAGCCGGTTTCGACTGCCGCTAGTCCCACGGTATCGATGGTCGTCCCCGAGAGCGGCGGCATAGCCACCAAAAGTGAGATAGCCGTGGTCTTCAGCCAACCCATGGATCCCGCAAGCATCAACAGCGGTACATTTCTGATTGCCGGCATGACGGGCACAGTCGTTTACGACGCCACCAACATGATTGGCGCCTTCAAACCCTCCCAAGCCTTCGCCCCCAACACGGTGTACAACGCGAGCATTAGCGTTGGGGCCAAGGACATGAGCGAAACTCCACTGGCAGCGCCCTTCGATTTCTCCTTTACCACCATCGCAACCAGCGACACTGCCACGCCGCAGCTGGTTGCCATCAATCTTGTCGCCGGTGCCAGTTGCGTTCCGCAGAACCAGAAGACCTCGGTCACCTTCGACCAACAAATGGACTCGCTCACCATCAATCCCAGCACAGTCTATCTTGTAGTTGCGAACGCCGCCGTGGCCGCCACCGTGACCTACGACGTGGTCCACCAACAGGCCACTGTCACGCCCTCGGCTAACCTGGCTGCTAACACCGCGTATTGGATTGTGGTCACCGCCGGAGCCAACGACATGAGCGAGCGGCCGATTGGGGCATCTCAACAGACCTTTACAACAGGTCCGTTCGCGGCCGGTGAAACGCAGCCGGTAGCTCTTTGTCCGAGCATGGGAAATTTCTCGGTCCTGGCCGGAACCACCGTCACCAACACGGGTTCTACGACAGTGTCCGGGGATGTTGGGGTGTGTCCGGGTACCGCCGTGACTGGATTTCCCCCGGGGTCAACGGGTGGAACCATCCATATCAACGACGGCGTCGCATCTCTGGCCCAGGCCGCCTTGACGGCCGGGTACATCGATGCCGCCGGACGAGCGGGCGGCACGTCGGTGGCCGGAGATTTGGTCGGCAAAACTCTCACTGCTGGTGTGTATACGTCGACCTCGTCGCTGGCAAATTCCGGGGACCTCACTCTCGATGCTCAAGGCAATCCGAACGCTGTGTTCATTTTCCAGATCGCATCCACGCTCATAACGGGGAGTGGCAGCCACATTATCCTGGCCAACGGCGCCTTGGCTTGCAACGTCTACTGGCAGGTTGGAAGCTCAGCGACCCTCGGAACAGACTCTGTATTCGCGGGAAACATCATGGCGCTCACATCCATCACAATAACCACCGGCGTGAACTTAGATGGCAGGGCGCTGGCGCGGAACGGCGCGGTCACTTTGGACAGCGACGTCATTTCCGGCTGTTCTTGCTCGTCCACAACTTATTAGTCGATGACGGTTCGATCAGCGCTCTCCCCCGGCCAGCACTCAAATGCTGGCCGTTTCTTTTGGGACAACGAGCACACTCGAAAACGTGATCAACCAATCGGCAGCGTTTCGACCGCGCGGACAAATTATAGTTTCGAGAATAGGTTTTCACATACAATCTCGCGGTATGTCAGTGTGAGGGACCGTCTTGAACCTGGTTTCCCGCAGCATCGCCACCGTTGTCATTTTCGTCGCCGCTTCTCTGAGTCACACACAATTGGAGGGCAGCAAGGCGGAGACGCAGCCCATGCGCCATCCGCTGCCCTCCGTTCAGGACACCGAGAGTTCCGCCCAACGGGATGCCCGGATGCAATGGTGGCGTGAAGCTCGCTTCGGCATGTTCATCCACTGGGGCCTTTACTCCATCCCGGCGGGTACATGGCATGGCCAGCAGATCCCAGGCATCGGCGAGTGGATTATGAATAACGCTTCTATCCCGGTTGCGGAGTATAAGGCCCTCGCGCCCCAGTTCAATCCCACCAGCTTCAGCGCCCGGGATATTGTGGCCCTCGCCAAGGCTGCGGGGATGAACTATATCGTCATCACCGCCAAGCACCACGACGGCTTCGCCATGTTCGACTCCAAGGCAAACTCTTTCAACATCGTCGCCGCAACTCCCTTTAAGCGCGACCCACTCCGCGAACTTGCAGAAGAGTGCCGGAAGCAGGGGATGAGGCTCGGTTTTTACTACTCCCAGGACCAGGATTGGACGGCGCCGGGCGGGTCCGCCTACCAGACCGGAAATCACGATTCCGCTACCCACCATTGGGATTCGGCTCAGGACGGTGATTTCGACACCTATCTCCACACCAAGGCCATCCCGCAGATCAAAGAACTCCTCAGCCAATATGCGGAGTTTCCCGTCGTCATCTGGTTCGACACTCCCACCGCCCACATGACCCCGGACCGCGCAGCTGAGATCGTCACCTTGCTGAACCAGCACCCCAATCTCATCTGGAACAACCGTCTCGGGGGAGGCTATCAGGGCGACACGGAAACTCCGGAGCAGTACATTCCTCCCCAGGGCTTCCCAGCACGCGACTGGGAGTCCTGCATGACCATTAACGATACGTGGGGTTATAAGTCCTACGATACCCACTTCAAATCCGTCGAGACGCTTCTCCGCAATCTGATTGATATCGCGAGCAAGGGCGGCAACTACCTTCTCAACATCGGCCCCAACTCCAAAGGCATGGTCCCGGATGCCGAGGTCGAACGCCTCCATCAGATGGGAAAGTGGTTGGCCGTCAATGGCGAAGCCATCTATAACACCAAACCCACGCTTTTCGGCCCCGAAGCTGGCGCCTTCAGTCCCATTGAGAAAGACGAAAAAGGCAACCCCAAGTTCATCGCTTCATGGAACTGGCGCTCCACCACCAAGGCCGACAAGATTTATATTGAGATCTTTACTTGGCCGGCCGACGGCACCTTCCACCTCGTCAACTCACCGCGCAAGATCACCAGCGCTTACCTACTCGCCGACTCCACTCACAAGCCTCTGAAGCTGACCCAGACCGGCGACCGTGTGGAGGTACACCTGCCCACCAAAGCACTCGACCCCATGGCTACAGTCCTGGTCCTCAATACGTCGAAATAAGCCGGATGCGCTGCGGTTCGAGGAGGCAAAACCTCTCGAGACGAGAATTGCCGAACCGCAACGCAAAAGTGACCGGGCTTCAGATGTAGGACTCGCCGCAACGGGTCTGAATAGCGCCCTCGATTTGGATCCCACCGGATTCGGCTTCGAGTTAAATTATGCGATCGCACTATGCCGGCTCGGCCGGTGGCAACATGGAGTGGCGGAACTGCGCGAAGTGTTCGGACTTGATCCGGACAATGCAGAGGCCGCTAAGACGCTATATATTGCAAGGGAACAGGGAAAGGCACAGCCAGAAACCGTTTGCAAGCGTCCCTGAATCCTACGATCCGTCCAGAATCGCTCTTGATCGATGGGGAAACCTTGATGAAACTGATCCGATTTGGCGAACCAGGCCGGGAGCGTCCAGGCGTTGTGCTGGAGAACGCCACGCGACTGGATGTTTCTGGCTTCGTGCCGGCCTATGACGAAGCATTCTTTGCAAATGACGGGCTCGCCCACCTGAAGCATTGGTTGAAAGACCATGCCGGTTCCGCGCCGCAAGTGGAGCACTCCGTCCGGCTGGGTCCGCCGATTTCGCGCCCCAGCAAGATCGTCTGCATTGGGCTGAACTTTCGCGACCACGCCAGAGAAAGCCAAATGGAGACCCCAAAAGAGCCGGTCATATTTTTCAAAGCTACCACGTCCCTCGTCGGGCCGAACGACGATCTGATCATTCCGAAGAATGGGCAAAAAGTTGATTGGGAGGTCGAGTTGGCTGTCGTGATCGGCAGGACTGCCAGCTATATCGAGCCGGAAGAGGCACTTGAATACGTAGCCGGCTACGTTTTACACAACGACTATTCCGAGCGTGCGTTTCAACTCGAACGAAGCGGGCAATGGGTCAAAGGAAAAAGTGCCGACACGTTCGCACCGCTGGGACCATTTCTGGTGACCGGCGACGAGATTCCAGACACC
>Ga0206833_1268_pt1 | contig 10442 bp, 1 predicted proteins | sample Alteio_BWOrgCont_32_FD_152891 | JGI IMG/M metagenome (GOLD analysis project Ga0206833, IMG submission 152891) | Enriched cells from forest soil in Barre Woods Harvard Forest LTER site, Petersham, Massachusetts, United States -... | ecosystem: Environmental > Terrestrial > Soil > Temperate forest > O... | reverse complement strand
GCCCGAGTATGTGCTTACGCCGCCGATCGAGAAAGCGCCGGCGCCGACCTTGGTCAGGTTATAGCCGCCGCCGCCGTTACGGTGACGCAGGGCGCCGTGGATGGCGCCGGCACTATTAACACTGTGACCGTCGCCGATTCGGCCAGCAATGCCGTCCAGAACGGCAACGGCGCCGCTTCAATGCTCACCATTGGCAATCTCACATTCGATGGCGCCGCCGAATTCAATCTCGACGGCGGCTCCGCGACAACGCCGGACATCGATGTTACCGGCGCATTGACCACCGGCCTTGTCAATCTTAGCGGGCTGGTCACCATCAACGTCATCAACAGCCTCGGTTGGTTCAACGGCGTCAATTACGATCTCATTAGTTTCGCCAGCCTTGCGGCGGATGGGAATCAGGCCAACGACAATCTGCTTCTCGGGACTGTATCCAATCTGCTCCCCGGCCAGACCGCCCAAATCCAGATATCCGGCACCGAAGTCATTTTGACAACCAGCGGTGGCAGCGTCGATCGATGGAGCGGCCTGGATAACAACCTCTGGGTTTCTGGTACGACAGGACCCAGCGACAATTGGAAGGAAGTTGGCACCAACGTCCCCGTCAACTTCACCAACGGGGATGCCGTGGTCCTCGACGATTCCGCCAGTGCCGTCGCCGTCAGCGGCACCGTCACCGTAAATATCGGTTCCGGGAACGTCACTCCCAGCATCACCACTTTTAACAACAACGCGTTGAACTACGTGGTCACGAGTGCAAGCGGCTTTGGCCTTTCCGGCGCCGGCTCCCTGACGACGGATGGCACCGGGACAGTCTTCATGGAGACTTCCAACAGCTTCACCGGCCCAACTGCGGTCAATGAGGGCATACTCAATTACCAGAACAGTTCCTTCGGCGTAAGCAGCGCCATCACGGTCGCTTCCGGCGCTTCGGTTCAGTTGCAGGGCGGCATTGCGAGCACGGGTACTCAAAGCGTAACCGTATCGGGCTCTGGCGCCGCGAATGCCACGGGCGCGATCGAAAATGTCAGCGGTACCAATAGCTCATCGACTCCCGTTGTACTTGCGGCCGATTCCGTCATCTCTTCGGATTCCGGCCTCCTCAAACTCACCGGCGGCGTCGGCGGAACTGGCAACCTCATCCTCCAGAGTGAGAGCAGCGGCAACGGCGCCATCACCCTCTCGGGCTCGACTGTCACCATCAATAATGTTGGCTCGATCACCGATTCCGGCTCGGGCTCCGGCACGGTCACCATTAGTTCAAACATCGGCTCCAATGTCACCGGCATTACCCAGTCCAGCAACGGCCTCCTCGTCCTGTCCGGTTCCAGCATCGCCTTCGGTGGCCCAATCTCCATTCTATCTGGCACCGTCGCCACCACCGGTGCCGCCACCGCCTCCAGTCCCTTGGGCACCGGTGGCGTCTCGATTTCCTCAACCGGCACGTTGCTCATCAACGCCCCGGGGATCACGATCGGCAATGCAATCAGCGGCTCGGGAATCATCCTTGATAACAACCTCGGCGGAGGCGTAACCGACACAACTCTTACCGGTAATCTGAGCGGATTTACCGGCGCCCTCACCATCGGTACCGGTGGAGGTCAGCTCCAGATCACTCCAACCGCCGGACAGGCCGCCGTCATTTCAGCCAATGCGACCATCAATGTTCTAAGTGGCGCCACCCTCTTCTTGAGCCCTAACAGCAACTTGATCTTCGGCTCCAATATCAACCTCTATGGCGGAACCATCGGTGGAACGCTCGGGCAGGTTCGTTTCAGCACCGGTACCACTACCGGCACCATCTCCCTCTTTGCCAACTCATCCCTGGGTGGCAACCCTGGACATACCGGCGTCATCGACGGTCCCATTGTCGATAATGGCGCCGGGTATGGCGTCACCATCATGGGCACTGGTGTCATTATCACCTTCAATACGGTCAATCTGTACAGCGGGGCTACCACCATCTCCGCCGGCGACCTCGTCCTCGGCACATCAAATGCCATTGCTGAAAGCGGCACCCTTACTGACAATGCGCCGACAGCGGGCGGCGGCGTCACCTTCGCCAACGGCTTTCCTCAGTTCAATATCGGCGCCCTCGCTGGAACGGGCACTTTCGGCCTCTTCAGTGCCAACAACACTCCGGTCACACTCAACGTGGGCGGCAATCTTCTCAGTAATCTCAGTGGCACGTTCTCTGGCGTCCTCAGCGGCGGCGGCGCGCTGATCAAGACCGGCACGGGCACGCAAGGGCTCTCGGGTCCCGACACTTTCACCGGCGCCACGACCATCCAGGCCGGCATCGTGAATTATCAAAACGGCACCGCGTTCGGCGTCTCGAGCGCCATCACGGTCGAGGATAATGCGACCGTCCAGGTTCAGGGCGGCACCGTTATCGGTGGCTCCGAGGCGCTGATTCTTGGCGGCCCCGGCGCCGCCGATGCCACCGGCGCCCTTGAGAACGTAAGTGGAAATAACAGTTACTCCGGCGCGGTCACAATGACTGCGAACACCATCTTTTCCTCGGATTCCGGCGATCTTACACTCAATGGAGCAATCGGCGATAGTGGCAGCGGTTACACCTTCACCATGACGGGCGCCGGGACCATCACGCTGGCCGGGGCCGATACCTTCACAGGCGCCACCACCATTGACGAAGGGATCCTCGATTACGCGAACGGCACGGCCTTTGGAACCAACAGCACCATCACCGCGGATAACGGCGCGACAGTCCAGGTGCAGGGTGGCATTGCCGGCGGCAGCCTGCCGCTGTTCATCGCCGGACCCGGCGCCAGCGGCGCCACCGGCGCGCTCGAGAACGTCAGCGGGAACAACAGCTACGCGGGCCCCATCACGCTTGGAACCGATACCACCATCTCCTCTGATTCCGGCACCCTCAACCTCACCGGCAGCATCGGCGATGGCGGCAATGCCTACTCAGTGACCATGTCCGGAAACGGAACCGTCCAGCTCGCTGGAATCAGCACCTACTCGGGTTCCACCTCCGTCACCGCGGGCGCCCTCGATGTCACCGGCTCCCTCGAAGGCTCCTCCAGCGTCACCGTCACAAACGGCACATTGGAAGGCACCGGCCGCATCTTTCATACGGTCACCATTGGCAACGGCTTCGGCGCACCCGCCTCTGCCGTCCTCGAGCCCGGATTGATCGGAGCAGTCGGCAAATTGACCGTCAGTAGCTCCATCTCGATCTTGTCCGACGGGCTATTTGTATTCGACCTGGACAGCACAGGCGGCGGCGCAGGCAACGGAGCATCCGAGTTAATCGCGCAATCTGTCAACTTGGACTCATCCTCGGAATTCCAATTTAACGACATCGCCTCCAGTGTCGGCACGCTCAGCGGTATGGTCATCCCCGTTATCTTCGCCCCGGGCGGCATCTCGGGCCAATTCGCCAATCTCACTCAGGGTACCCAGATCGACGATGGATCCAATATTTTCACAGCAAACTACACCCCCACCGAATTGACCCTCACGGTCGTCCCCGAGCCGGGGACATGGGGCATGTTGCTGGGTGGACTTGGAATGCTCATGGGCATTCACAGGATGCGCAAACGTTAGATTGGGGTCTGGCGGTGGCGCACAGAGTAGTGCCTCTCCGGTCATTGGGGGCCGGAGAGGCATACTGCTTTTCGGTGGTGGCGCCCAGGTTCGGTCCGGCGCAGGCTTCACCGACCGCAAATGAAGTTAATACCGCATAATAATCGTCTCGCGATAGATGGATACGATTATTATCTCGCCTTGCGTTTTAAGCGCCCGAAAACGCTGAATTTTGCAGTCAAACGCTTAGATCATCGCTTTTTTATTGCACTGCATCCCGGTCCGGCTATCGTCGAGGGTGAGAGCGGACCACTTATTGTGATGAATTCTCTATGTTCCCCCAAGAGATACGGTCGTGTATCCCCGCTTCCTCCCCAGAACCATGAACTACAGGAATACCCTCCCCGGCCTCAATAGCCGTCCCCCTAAATTCTTTATTCGGTCCCTGTTTCTCGTACCGTCTTTAGCGATTTTCCTCAGTCTCCAGGCCGCGCGCGCCGCGACCGATACCTGGACCGACAATGGCGGCGGCGGCGATGGCAATTGGGCCACGGCCACGAATTGGTCGGATGTTCTCAACGCGGCGCCCAGCCCCAACGATACTCTCGATTTCACGGGGACCAACGGAGCCACCGCCAATAACAATTTCGCTTCTGGCACCACGTTCGACAAAATTACTTTCGATGCCAATGCCGGAGCCGCCTTCGCCCTCACCGGCAACAGCATTCTCCTTTCCGGCCAGATTACCAGCGCGACCAACGGAATCATCAATAGTTCCACCAACACGCAGACAATCGGCCTGCCCGTGGTTCTGGACTGGGGCACTTATTACTTCGAAACCACCTCCAGCGGAAACCTTTCAATCAATGACGGCTTGACCGCCAACAAGGGAGGCGTCGCAGAGTTTTACAATACCAGCACAGGATTGGTTACCACCGCCGGCACTCCGCTGACTACGGACTCCACGGGCCTCATATCCGGCCTCGACGCTGCGGCAGCGATCCTGACCGGGGGCACATTCAATCAATTCCCGCTCGCCACGGTCAATGGGAGCGGGCAGATCGTTCCTTTGCCCCAGGCATCCTACACGACCGTGGCCCCTACAGGCGCGATCGTTTCCAGTCCCACCAGCAATGTGCTCCTCAACAACAACACCGGCACATCGTACACCAGCCCCGCTGGCAATGTAGTGGTAGACAATCTTGTTCAGGCATCGGGCACGACAGCCAACCTTGTGATCTCGGGCACCCTGATAGTCGGAGGCGCCGGCGGCACCACCGGCGCAAGCATCGGCGGCATTTACGAGACCAATGGCAATGGCAGCCAGGTTATGGAATTGACCGGCGGCCATCTTACTTCCGGTACCACCTCCGCGGGCGGCGAAATAGTCTTCGGCGTCAATGGGAAGGCGACCGATACGCACAATGAACTTTCGATCCAATCCACGATCATCAATAATGCGGCGGGAGGTCCGGTAACGGTCATCAAGACGGGTCCAGGATCGATGTTTCTCGCGACCACCGAAGCCAACACTTATAGCGGCGGCACTTACGTGGACCAGGGATGGCTGCAGGCCAATAGCCAGAATAGCCTCGGCTCCGGGCCGGTCTATGTTGCATCCGGTGCCACTCTTTACGCGCGCGCAAGCTTAACATTCGCGAATGCCATCTATTTGTCTCCAGGCATTGGCGACTCGGGCAATGTCGGCTCCATCGCCCTCGAGAACGCTGGCGTCGGTCTCTCGGGCTCACTAATCCTGCAAGGCGCCCCTGTGACATCGGGTCCGGGGGACAGGATCGGGGACCATGCCATCACATATACATCGAGCGGTCAGATAACTGGGCCTGGAACTCTGGACTTATTCGGCGGGGCCGCCGGGACCGAGCAGGTCGAATTGGATAACGCATCGGCCAACGTCGATAACTGGACCGGAGGCACAATCATCGACAGCGCCGCCTCGGACTCGATGGTTGCCCAACTCGAAGCCAGCAATCAGCTTGGCGCCAACGGCGGCACTTCCGCCGGCAACCTGATGTTGCTTCCTGGCTCTGGCGGCACGGTGCAATTCGACTTGGACGGCCACAACGACACCATTGGTGCGCTGATCTCCACCGTGGGCAACACTGAAGATGTAAACGACAGCGCGGGCACCGTCTCGAACTTGACCATTGGGGACAATGGGGCCAGCGGCACATACAATGGCGTCATCGAGAATTCCGGCGGAGGCCCGCTCAATATCATCAAGACCGGCACCGGGACCGAGACATTCACCGGCATCAACACCTACACCGGCGCCGCCACCGTCAATAGCGGCACCTTGGCCGTTACCGGCGTCGGCACACTCGGCGCCAACTCGGCCGCGTTAAATGTCGGCGCCGGCACCGTGGACCTTGGTACCGAGACAGTCGCGCTCGGAGCGGTAAGTCTTACGACCCCTGGCGGCACCATCCAGGATGGCAGCCTCACCGCATCTTCCTACTCCGCCACCAATACCTCCGGCACTGCCATTGCGAGCGCAAACCTTGGCGGCTCCGGCGGCCTCACCATGTCCGGCGCGGGCGCATTGCTCCTCAGCGGTACCAACAATACCTACAGCGGCGCCACCACCATCAACGCCGGCACGGTCTACCTCAGCACCGCCGGCACCAACAACATCGCCGGCACTTCGGGCATCAGCATAGCCAATGGCGCCGCGCTCGACGTGACCGGTGTAAATGGGGGCGCCGGCTTCGACCTGGCCGGTTCGCAGGGAATTACCAACAACGGCTTGTTCAACGGATCACTGGCCACGACCGAGTTCGATGAGACGCTGCAGGGCACGGGCACATTCAATGGCTCCATCGTCATGAACGGTGGCACTTTGATTCCAGGCTCAATCACCTCCGTGGCCAGCATCGGCATCACCGCGGGTCTCACCATCAATTCCGGCACATTGGACCTCGTCTTCAGCGGCGCGGCTGCCTCCAAACTCGCATTTGGCGGCGGGGCTACGGCGGCATTCGCCGGCGACAGCAGTATCAACATCATCCAGCTCTTGTCTCCCACTCTTGCCTCGTATCAGATCTTCACCGCTCCCGGCGGTCTCAGCGGTTTGACGGGCGGTGCCCTCGAGACAATTGGACGCACCACCTATAGCGTCGATGCCGCCGAACTGTTGTCCAATGTCCTCCAGATCGATATCTCCGGCGGCGCCAATAATCTGATCTGGGGTACCAATACGGGCACCGGTGATGGGCAGACATGGGAGGACCAGCAGGCCCAGCAGAACTGGACCAACGTCACAAGGAGCGGCAGCGCGGACTACTTCTACGACGGCGACAACGTCACATTCAACGACAGCAACCTCGGTCGCTACACCGTCAATGTCAGCAATACCGTCTCGCCCGGTGCAATGACCGTCACCGGCACCGGCGCTTACACCATCGGCAATGGCGGCGCCATCATTGGACCCGGCTCCCTCACCGTCACCGATAGCAACGGCGGCTCGCTCACCCTCAATGGCGCCAATACCTATTTCGGCGGCACCACCCTCAATCGTGGCCTCCTGAACTTCCAAAGCTCCTCCGCCATCGGCACCGGTACCTTTGGGATCAACGGCGGCACCATTGACAACACCAGCGGCGGCGGCCTCAGTCTCAGCACCAACAATCCTGAAGTCTGGGGCGGCAGCTTCACCTTTGCCGGCTCCAATGATCTCAACCTCGGCTCCGGCCCCGTCACCTTGAACGGCGTCAGCCCCACCATCACCATCGATAATGGCTCCGCCCTCGAGGTGGACGGCGGCATCGCCGGTATCGGCCTTGGACTCACGCTCTCCGGCTCGGGGACACTCACTCTGGGCGGCACCAGCACCTATACCGGCCCCACTATCGTGGACGGCAATGTGACGCTCGATATCACCGGCGCACTGGGCAACACCGTCGTCACTGTCGATAGCGGCGATACCATCATCCTCGGCGGCTCCGGCGCCATCAACGAGAATACCCTCAACATTTCCGCCGGTTCCACATTCACCGAATCCGCCAATGACGGCATGAGCGGCTCTGCCGGCCTCTCCATCACCGCGAACACCGTCACTCTTTCTAACTCAAATAACTACACCGGTTCCACCACCTTGAACAGCGGCACGCTCAGCCTCGGTGCAGTCGGAGCTCTCAGCGGCGCTGCGGTGAACGTGCTGGGTGGACAGCTTGTGGAGACGTTTGCCAACGCCCTCTCCGGCTCCGCCTCCCTGACGATCACCGGGGGCACCGCCACCCTCGCCGATACGAACAATTACAACGGCGGCACCACTCTTAATAGTACCGGCTTCCTGCTGATCAATGCCAATGGCGCACTCGGCTCCGGCACCTTCACGATCGCTAATGGATCGACATTCGATAACACCGGCGGCAGCTTGGCGACCATGGGCAGCCAGCCCGGAAACTGGCTTGGCAGCTTCACCTTCCTCGGCTCGAACCCTGTGAACCTCGGCACGGGCCCCGTGACCCTCTCCGCCAGCTCGAATGTGACTGTCCTTTCCGGTACGTTGACCGAAGGCGGCAGCATCAGCGGCGCCAACAATCTCACGGTAACGGGTCCAGGCACGCTCCAATTGACCGGCACCAATACCTACTCGGGAGAGACCACCATCAACCCGGGCGCTACCCTGCTCGTCGGTGGCGCGGCTAATAGTAGCGGCATAGTTGGCAACGCCCTGAACACCACCAACTCCAACGCCATCAGCCAGGTGCTCGATAACGGTGCCCTTGTTTTTCAATACAGTGCGAATCCCGGCACAGGCGCGGCAAACGGCTTTGAGACAGGCGTCAGCGGGACTGGCACGTTGACCCTCGCGACTGGAAACGGCAATTACGCGATCAAGCTCGATGGAAGCAATGCCGGCTTTACCGGCCCGCTCATCATCGGTGCTGGCGCCAGGCTCCAGGCTTCCAGTGACGCGATCTTTTCCTCCACATACGACGAGTTTACCAATGCATCGACCATCACCGTGCAGGCCGGCGGCCAGTATTTCATCGGGAATCCCTTGGAGTACGGCACCTTCAACGGCAACTGGGTGCTCTCCGGTACCGAGTATAATGGGGATGGCGCCGCGCCCGAGGGCACGCTGCGCATCTCCTCCAATGCGACGTTGCTGGGCTCAGTGACGATGGGTTCGCAGATCCTGCTGGACGTCGGCGCTCCTACAATAATCAGCGGCGCCATTACCGATAGCGGCAGTGGATATGCCTTGCTCAAGACCGGCGGCCAGACATTGATCCTGACCAATGCCGCCAACAATTACAGCGGAGGAACGGTCATTTACCAGGGCACCGTGCAAATCACAGCCAACAATGCCATGCCAACCTCCGGCACCCTGAGCCTGGGCTCCTCCGGCACCGCGAGCGAGGGCGCCTTGTTGGCGGGCTCACCCGGCTCCTTCGATCTCAACGGCTTCAACCAAACCGTCAGCGGCCTTGCCAATTCCGGCACCGGCCACAGCTTGATCGGCAATAGCAGCACCACCTCCAACAGCACCTTCACCTTCGCCGGACCGGCGGGCGTGGCGAACACCTTCGGCGGCCAAATCGTCGATGCCCTCACCACCGCCACCACCGGCACGCAGACCGGTACACAGAAGACGGCACTCACCGTCACCAGCGGCATCCTGAAACTCACCGGCTCAGATACCTTCAGCGGGCCCACATTGGTCCAGGGTGGCATCGTCAATTACCAAAACGGCACCGCATTCGGCCTATCGAGTTCCATCACCGTTTCCAATGGTGCGAGCGCGCAGGTGCAGGGCGGTGTTGCAGGTGGCAGCGAGCCGATGAGCATTGACGGCAATGGCGCCGCAGGCGAGGGAGCCACTGGCGCCCTCGAGAACGTGAGCGGAAATAACAGTTACTCCGGCGGGGTCACATTGACCGGCAATTCCACCATCTCCTCCGATGCCGGAGACCTCACTCTCAATGGAATTCTTGGAGACAGTGGTAGCGGCTTCGCCGTCACCACCACCGGCCTTGGGACCGTCACGTTCGACGCGCCCAATGCCTTCACCGGCGCCACCACCATCGACGAAGGAATCCTCAATTACGAAAACGGCACCGCCTTCGGAACGAACAGCGCCATCACCGACGATAACGGAGGGACAGTCCAGGTGCAGGGAGGTATCGCGGGCGGCGGTCTCTTGCTGACAATTTCCGGCACGGGATCCGCCGGCTCCACTGGCGCCCTCGAGAACGTCAGCGGAAACAACAGCTACGCCGGCACGATCAAGCTCGGAGCCAATACAACCATCTCTTCCGATGCCGGCACGCTGACCCTCACTGGCAACATTGGCGATGGCGGCAATGCCTACGCCCTTACCACCACCGGCACAGGGGTGATCAAAGTGGCGGGAATCGCCAACTACACGGGATCGACCTCTGTCACCCAGGGCATCCTGGATGTCACCGGTTCCATCAATGGCTCCTCCAGTGTCACAGTCACCAACGCCGCGCTCGAAGGCACCGGCTACATCGCCAAAGGCGTCACTATTGGCAATGGCATCGATAGCGCCGACACTGCCATCCTTGAGCCGGGAGCCGTCGGAGCCGTGGGTACATTGAGGACTGGCAGCTCCGTCTCGCTCATGTCTGATGCGGAGTTCATATTCGATATCAACAGCACCGGCGGTGGCACAGGCACCGGAGAGTCCGAGTTGATCGCCGCCGCCGTCAGCCTGAACAGCAGCGCCGGATTCACATTCAACGACATCGCCTCAAGCGTCGGCACCCTCAACAACGGCCTCGTGATCCCGGTCATCCTGTCGCCGGGCGGCCTCTCCGGCGAATTCGCCAACCTCCTGCAAGGCGGCCAGGTCATCGATGGACCCAATACCTTCATCGCGACCTACACCCCGACCG
>Ga0206833_1314_pt1 | contig 10449 bp, 6 predicted proteins | sample Alteio_BWOrgCont_32_FD_152891 | JGI IMG/M metagenome (GOLD analysis project Ga0206833, IMG submission 152891) | Enriched cells from forest soil in Barre Woods Harvard Forest LTER site, Petersham, Massachusetts, United States -... | ecosystem: Environmental > Terrestrial > Soil > Temperate forest > O... | reverse complement strand
CTCGATCCTCCTCACCCACGGCATGGGGGAGCACTCGGCGCGCTACGAACATGTGATCCGGCGGCTCAATAACTTCGGGTTCCGGGTGATTGCGTGGGACTTGCGCGGCCACGGGCTATCGGAGGGACGCCGTGGCGACGCCGCCGATTACGACGTGCTATTGGACGATCTGGAGGAGGTCTGGAAGCTGGCCGACAACGGCCCCGCGCCATTGTTTCTATACGGCCACAGCCTTGGGGGGCAGCTCACGCTGAATTTTGCAGTACGCCGCCGTCCAGAGGTGGCGGGTCTGATCATTACATCGCCATGGTTGGAGCTGGCGTTCAATCCGCCCCCCTGGAAGGTGCTCCTCGCGCGGGTGGCCTCGCGGCTCTGGCCTTCATTCACGCAGGACACGGACGTCGTGCCGGCGCGGCTTTCGCGGGACCTCGAGTTTCTCTCATCGCTGCCGGACCCCGGCCTGATCCATCATCGGATGTCCGCCCGCATGTATGCGGCCCTTACGGATGGCGCGCGCCGGGCGCGCCGGGACGCCACGGGGCTCCCCTACCCTATCCTGCTGGTTCATGGCAGCCGCGATCCGGTCACGTCCGTCTCCGCAACGCGCACGTTTTTCAATTCGCTCCAGAGCACGGACAAGTCGCTCATCGTCGTGCCCGAGGCGCTCCACGAGACCCACAACGACCTCTGCCGCGAGAGCGTCCTCACGCAGATCACCGCGTGGCTGGATGCGCGCGTCCCGCGGGACTCATAGCAGGGGCGCGCGGCGGAAGTCGCGCAATTCGAGGATCAATTTCGCCGTCAGCGCGCCGATGATCAGTGCGGCGCAAATTAGATAAAGACCCGGATTCTCCCGCACGTGCCGCACGGCCATCTCCTCGGCGTTGACGATATTCCGCCTGCCCGCTTCCGCCTGGTCCTGCATGCGCCGGGCGGCCGCGGCGGCGCGCTTTGCCGATTTATCAAGAAGCGCGCTTGTCGTTTTCTCAGTCCGCCCAATTCCGTCGTCGAAGAGGTGGCCGATCCGGTTGAATTCTTTTCGCAGGTTCATAGGAATGTGGAATGGGATGTGGAAGGTACAACCAGTATATCGGCCCCGGCGGAGCCGCTGGTTCCTTATTCTCCCGTTCCAGGCGGGAGTTTCCCGTAGCCGGTCAATTCCAGGTACCCGTGCCCGGTGACCGGACCCGCTGCCGAGGCGCCTGAGGCATGGACGAGACCCTCCCAATAGACGAGCGAGGGGAAGACCAGCTCCTGGTCCTTGAGTGGCGTGGCTGCCTCCAGGGAGAGGCCGAGCCGAGGGATGCGGATGCGCCAGCGGACGGGGTAGTTGCCATCCGTGGCGGGGCTCTTCCACCATTCGAGCGGGGTGAGCTGGAAGTCGCTGTCTTTCAGGTAAATGGGCGTGCCGTCGCGGCAGATATAGGTCCCGCTGGATGCCGGGTCGGCGACTCCATTCTTCAGCCGCATCCGGTAGAGCATCAGCTCCGTGCCGTCAGAGAATTGGAACGAGAACCAGTCCCAGCCCGCTTCGTCCGGGGCGAGCGAATTGGTGGCCCATTCGTGATCGAACCACGTCTCGCCAGTCACGGCGGCGGGCGGCGCGCCGGGCAATGTCAGCTCACCCCCTGTCCGCATCCTGGTGAATGAGTAATAACAGGAAGCGTGACCCGCGCCCGAGGACTTCCGGCTGATCCCGCCGGCTCCTTCGACCACCGGCGCCTTCAGCGGCGTGAGGCGCAATTCCACGGCCCGCCCTTCGTGCTCGGCGGAGATGTGCCAATCCCCTGATGGCTCGACCGTCAGCTTCCAATTGTCGATCCAGGCGAGCGGCCCCGGAAGGCCATTGCCGTTGCCGGCTTCGCCATAGGCGCCGCGCGCAATTTTTTGCGCAAAGAAGAATTTGTGGTCTGGCAGGTCGGACACCGCGAAATGGGCAAATTTGAAATCCCCCACAACGAAACGCGAAAGCCCCGGCGCGTGGGCGGGAATCACCCCCTCGCGAAACCACGTTAGCTCATACCCGAATTCCCGCCCGTCCGCCGACCGCAAATCGCCCGTGAAATACCACCACTCTGTCTTGAAGTCGGGATGCGCGCCATGGTCGCGGGGGAATTGGTAAACCCATCCCGGCATCGCGACGTGCCAGCCGGCGGCGTTCTCCTGCGCAAGCGCGCCGGGAAGAACCAGCATGATTGCGGCAATGATCCGGGCGATTTTCATTCCTCGCGCAATGCCTCCGCGATTTGGACCCGTCCAGCCTGCCACGCGGGCCCAAGCGCCGCGAGCATTGCCGCGGCGATGATCCACGCAGGCGTCGCCGCGAGCATCGCCCAGGGCCATTGCAATTCAATGGTCCAGCCGAAGAAAGCCTTGTTTGCGACCCACGTCAGCACCATCGCCAGGCAAGCCCCAGCGGCCATCCCCAGAGCGCTTGCCACTGCGCCCAGCAGCGCCGCTTCACTGAGCAGCATTCCCCTCACCTGCCCGCGCGATCCCCCCAGCGCGCGCACGACGCCGATCTCGCGCTCGCGCTCGATCACCAGCGCCGTCAGGGCGAGAAAAATGCCGACGATTGCCACCAGGATCGCAATCACCCGCAAGACACCCGTCACCGCAAATGTCTGGTCGAAAACCGCCAGAATCCGCCGCCGCAGTGCGCCGTTTGTGTACACGAGCAGGCCGTGCCCACCCCACTGCGCCCGCAGCCGAGCCCCGGTTGCGGCGGCATCCGCGCCGGGCTTCAGATAGACGGCGGTAGAATTGACCCCCGCGTCACGCCACCAGCGGTCGAAGACTGGACGGTCGATCATGATCAGCCCGCGGTCGCTTGTGTAATCAAAATAGACTCCCGCCACTCGAAAGGACGCCACGCCGGATGGCGTGCGGATGTTCACCATATCACCCGCTTGCGTGCCGTTGCGGTGCGCGTAGCTCTCCGTCACGATCACCATATCGCCGCCGGAGAAGAACTCGCGCATCTTTTCCCGCTCGCCCCCGCCGACGAATCTGAGATTCCTCCGGTCCGCGCCGCGGACGGCGCCGATTTCCACCGTGTCGCCGGATTCCGTTCGCGCGGCGATTTCGCGATAGGTATCCACGGCCAGCACGGCGGGGTCCGCCTCGAGCGCGGGCACAAGATTTGGCGGGACGAAGGAATGGAGCCCGATCACCTCATTCGCTGCGGGGGCGATATACAGGTCGGCCACAATGCCCCGGCCGATCCACGACTCCACGCTGCGGCGGAACGAGTAAATCATCACTGAGACCCCGATCATCATCGCCACCGCGCACGCAAGCGCGGCCACCGTGATGCCGCTGCGATGGATCGTCCGGCCCAGGTTCTCCGCCGCCAGCCGCAGCATCGTCGGACGCGCCATCGCCACCACGCGCCCCAGCACTGCCGCCGCGCCCGGCGCAAAGAACGCAAAGCCGATCAGCACAAAGAACGATGCCGCAAATGAAAGCCACGCGCCCGCCCCGCGCAACGCGGCCTCGCAGCAAATCCACGCGACGCCAAGCAGCGCGACGCCGAGCAGCGACCACCACGCGATGTGCCCGCCACGCCACGCTTCGATGCGCGCGCCATGATTGAGCGCGGCGACCGGATCTGCCCTGGCCGCTTCGTCGGCTGGAATCCACGCGCCGGCCATTACCGAGGCCATCCCCAGCGCCGTGGCGGAAGCGACCGGCAGCGTATTCCACGCCGGCCGCCCGATGCTGATGAGTACATAGAGAGACGACACCGTCCTGCCCACGGAGCCAGTCAGCCCCTCCGCGAGCGCCGCGCCTCCCGCGATTCCCAGCACGATCCCCAGCGCCCCAAAGACCAGCGCCTCGCCCAGGAAGAGCGCGCGCACCTCGTTGCGCGTCACTCCCAGCGAGCGCAGGATTCCCACCTCCACGCGCCTCCGCGCGGCAGCCGCGAAGATGGTATTGTAAATCAGGAACGTCCCAACCAACAGCGAGACAAGGCTCATCGCGGTCAAATTGAGCTGGAATGCGCCGAGCATTTTTTCAATTTGCAGGCTGCGCTGGCGCGGCCCCTGCACTCCCGCGTCCGGCGGCGCAATCTTCGCAAGGCGCTGCCGCACGTCGTCGATTTGCGCAGGGTCGTCGAGCAGCACCTGGATGGAGGAAAGCCTTCCCCGCATCCCAAAGGCTTCCTGCGCCCAGCCGATATCCATCGCGGCAATCGGCACTCCGGACGCCCCGGCTACGGCGTCTTGCATCGGGATCAAATAGAGAATCGGGAATTTTTCCACCCGGCTGTCGATCATCAGCCGCAGCGTGTCGCCGGCCTTCAGCCCGTGCTCCTTCGCAAACTCATCACTCACCGCGATGCCCCGCGGCGTCGCCAGCCAGCGTTCGATGTCGAAGGTCGGCCCCTCGCCGCCGATCTCGAACGTGCGAAATGGTTCATTGGTAAATATGTCGATGCCAAGGATGCGCAAATACTCGCCGGGATAATCCGGCAGTGTGGCCAGTTGCTCGATCAGCGGAGTCGCGGCGCGCACGCCATCGGCATGCTGGATGGCCGGAAAGATCGAATCGTCCAGCGTGCCGCGGACCTCCAGTTGCGCCTTCCCCGCGACAATATCCACGCCCGCATCAAACGCCCGCGACGCACTTCCATTCGCCACGCGAATGGCCACGAAGACCGCGACTCCAAGCCCGACGGCCAGGACATTCAACGCCGCCAGGAACCAATGCCGCCGCGCATGCCGCGCCACGTGCCATCGGAAGAGAAGCAGAAGGGGAGATCGCATTCACCCCAAGGGATTAGCATTGGGAACTGCCAATAGCTAATCCAGGATCGCCGGCAGGCAGAGCGCGCGTTCGGGAGTTCTTTCGAATCTCGAATTCAATTCTGCATCCCCTTGTGGCTCTCGGCGCCGGGAAGGCCGAAGAAATCGCGCATGCAATGCAGGAATGCTTTCTGTGTCTTCTTTACGCGTTCGCTCACGGCTTCGCCGCTCGCTTCCTCGCGCGCGGCATCCAGCCCCACCCGACGCCGTGCCAGCGTGGCGGAAATCTCCTCCGCCATCTCGGGACGCCGCCGCAGGATATCCTTAAACGCATCCTTGCCCAGGCGGTAACATTTCACATCCGTCTGGGCCACCACTGTCGCGCTGCGCGGCTCGCCTGTCATCAGCCCCATCTCGCCAAAGTAATCGCCCCCTTGCAATGAGCCCACCTTTACGCTCGCGCCATCCACCGAAACCCTCACATCCGCCTCGCCTTCGGTCATGATGTAAAGCCAGTGCGCCTCGGCCCCCTGCTGCGTAATCGCTTCGCCGCACAAAAATGGAGCCGCGATCAGCCGCGCCGCCATCTCTTCCCGTTCCTCATCGGTCAATGCCCGGAATAACTCGATCTCGCGCAAGGCCGCGAGTCTTTGCTCCATCTCCCGGTTCTGAAGCTGGTTGCGCCTTGAATCCTCCTCGCTGATCACAATGGATTGCGATGGCACCGCCAGCGGGATATTGGCCCGATGGAGCGCCACATAGACGCGCGTCCGGATCAGCGAGTCCGTCGGATCGGGCTTCGAAAGGTCGGTCAGCCAATAGCGCGCCGCGTAAGTCCCGTCGCCGTTTTTTATCTCGGTGAGCAGACAATGGATCTCCGGCGATTTCGCGACATGCGGGATCGGCTCGGCCCGCAGCGCCTTTTCCACCGTCTCGGCCACCTTCGCCGGCGAGTGATGCAGGTTCACTTGAAAATAGACCCATTGCCGATGCTGCAGCGGACCGCCTCCGTGCCGGCCGGTGATCGTGACCCGCGCTTTTACAAGAATGCTATTGGGAATCACGACCGTGTCCCAGTTCCTCGTCTCGATGGAAGTATGCCGCCACCGGATCGCCCTCACCTTCCCTTCCACGTCGTCCACCTTGATCCAATCCCCCACGCGAATGATTTGCTCCGCCTGCAGCAGCGTCCCGCCAATGATATTTCCGAGCGAATCCTGCATCGAAAGGCCGATCACCGCCGTCAGCACCGCGGATGTCGCGACGATTCCCCGCAAATCGACTCCGCTCTGGCCCAGCACCGCCAGCGCCACGGTTACGTAGATGATCGCCACGATCAAATCCTGCGCGATCTCCGGCGGCTCCAGCCGGACCGCGCGCAATGCAATGGTAAACGTAAAAACGCTGGCGACGTTGATGATCGCAATCGCAAGCATGAAAAACGAAGCGCCGCGCAAGGCCAGATAGATCCAATGTTCCGACCCCATTCCATCGGTCAGGAAACCGGCCGCCACCAGCAGGCTGACCAGCGAAAGTCCAAAGAGTGTCAATGTCGCCCGCACCCGGCGCCGCTCACCCGGCCGGAAATGGAAGAGAATCAGTGTGACGGCTAGAAACAGCAGGGCCGCCCACCAAAATCTCCGTTCCAATCCCGACGCCGACTCGAGGTTCTTCCAGAAACTCATCTCTGGACGATTGGATACACAAATCTCGCTGCGAAATGCAAATATACCGCGAATTGATACGAAAATGTTACAATTGCCCCAGATGGCACATTGTGCGCGCAAGTTCCGCAAATCAAACCGCAGTTCCGGTGAAGCCATTCGCTTGAACACGCGCCGTACCTCGGACGCGGCACGAAACTTGTTTTCATTGAACGTCGCATCCTCTTTCAGAACCCCCTATCCGCAAAATGAAGCCAACCCGAGCAGCCGTCTTTGGAGCCAGATTTGCCGGCCTGCTCGCGCTCGGGTGGGTTTACTTCGCATCCTTCGATCTCCGGTGGTTGCTTCACGCCCATGCCGTTCAAAGCCAGATTCTCCATACGCCGTTCCAGTTCGCCTATTATCCCTATCTTGTCCTCAATGTCGCGAATCTCACCGCGGCGATCATCGCCGTATGCGTGCTTATTGCGTTCCAGTCATGGCTGCTCGGGACATTGACGCCGGCGTCCAGGGCCGCGCATCCATTGAACGCCGGCTGGTCCGCGGTCGGCGTCGCAATGGGACTTATCCTCCTTTTACTGGGCACTTACGAGCTCCTCGCCACGGTGATCTTGACCGTTTTTGTATCCGGAAAGAATTCCGGCTGGCAAACCGAGTTATTGATGGATGCCGCGATTGCTGCCGCCGGCATTTTTGTCTGCCGCCAGATCCTGGCAAGGCGCGGCGAAGGCTAAGTCCGGCAAGAAGTCTGCCCGCAGGCAGCCGTTCACACTTCCTTCGGCGCCATGCCGGCCGCGGCTTCCTGCAGGGCTCGCTGGATTTCGATGATGTGATCCTGGTCCCGGATCTTCCTGCCCTCGATATCCGTGACATAAAAGCTGTCGATCGCCGCGCCCTTCTCCGTCGTGATGCGCGACAGGACGATATTTACCCGCACATCGGCGAACGCGCGCAGTAGGTAATACAGCAGCCCAAGCCGGTCCGGCGTCTGGATATCCACCAGCGTATAAACCGGGTGCGCGCCGTTATCGATCCAGATGCGCGTCGGGAAGTCCAGCTCCTGCGACAAATGGAATCCCGGACGCTTCTTCGCCTTTTGCAGCAGTGGGCGGAAATCGAAATCCTCCTGCGAGAGCGCCTGCTTGAGCATCCGCTCGACGGCCGCGATGTCCCGCTGATCCGTCACGGCCTGGAATTTCGTGTCGCACACGCGGAAGAAATCCAGCGCCAGGCTGTCGCCGCGCGTAAAGATATCCGCGCTCAGGATGTTCAGGTGCGCCACGGAGATGGAGCCCGCGATCTTCGTGAGCAACGCCTGGCGGTCCCATGTGCAGATCCACATTTCCGTGTGGCCCTGGTCCTCGTGCGGCACCCACTTGACCACCGGCGCCAGCGCGTTCTCCAGGCCCTTTGCCTCACGCTCCAGGAATGCCCGGAACAGCCGGATATGCGCCGCGATGTCGTCCGCCGGGTTGGTCTGGAAATAATAATCCGGCATATACTGGAAGTGCGCCTCCACCTCCTCCTCGAAATCCGCCGGCAGTATCGCGCCGACCTGTTTCCGCAATTGCTCGCGCTCGATCCGCCTCTGGCGAAAGAATGACGCGCCATCCTCCAGGAATTGCGACGTGGATCGGTACAGTTGCCACACGAGCGATTCCTTCCAATCCGACCAATTCTCGTCCCCGGTCCCCTGCCCATCCGCCAGCGTCAGCAGCATCAGCGCGTCCAGGTTTGATTGCGACTTCACCACTTCCGCGAATTCCTGGATCGTCGCCGCATCGTCCAGGTTGCGCCGCTGCGCCACGTTCGAGAGCGTCATGTGATTGTCCACCAGCAGGATCAGCGATTTCCTGCGCTCGGAACTCAATTGCAGCCGCGCCGCCACCCGCTGCGCGTACAAGGCGCTCGCCTCCGCGTGATACCTTGCGCCCGTCGCCTTGCCCGTATCATGCAACAGCAGCGCGAGATAGAGCACGTACGGATCCTCCAGCTTCTGGAATACGACACGGTAATCCTTCAGTTTCGGATTGGCCGTATCGATCAGCGAATCCAGCTTGTCGATGCACACCAGCGTGTGCTCGTCAGCCGTGTACCGGTGGAAAAACTCGTGCTGAACAAGGCATGTCAGCTCGCCGAATTCAGGAATATAGCGGCCCAGGAAATCCACCGCATGCATCATCCGCAGCACCCGGCCCACTTCCCCCTTGCGCGACAGGATCGCCTGGAACGTCTCCCGCGCCGCGCGCGAATACTGAAACGTCCGCCCCACCAGCGGCAGCTTGCGCCGGATCAATTGCTGCAGTTCCGGCGACAGCCGCAAATGCCGGAGCTGTGCGTACTGGAATACCCGCATCATCCGGTACGGGTCCTGCGAGAATACATCCCGCGACTCCGCGTAAATCAAGTCCCCCTCCGAATAGAACCCGTCGAAGTGCTCCACCTGCTTCTTGCCGTTGCCGAAAAAATTCAGCAGCCCCGCCGGCTTCGCATCAATGATGCCCCGGCCCAGCCGCTCCGCCACCATCTCGGTAATATTATATAAGTCGCGCGCGTGGCTGTAATACTCCCGCATGAACGTCTCGGTCCGCCTGAGGATGTTCTTTTGCGGGTAATGAAAATTATTCGCGATCTGCCCCTGGAAACTGAGGCTCAGCACGTCCGTGCCGCGCTTGTTCAGGTAATGCAATTCCGTGCGCACGCGGAGCAGAAAGTCATACGCGCGCTCGAGCCGCCGGCGCTCCACCTCGGGCAGCAGCTTCTTCTGCACCAGCTCCGCGGTCGATGTGATTCCCTCCCTGAAAAACGAAATCCACAACAGGTTCTGGTAATCGCGCAGGCCGCCGCAGCCGTTCTTCACATTCGGCTCCTGCATGTACACCGTCTCGCCAAATTTTGCGTGCCGCTCCGCCTGGTTCTCGAACCGCTGCATGATGTATTCCTTCTCATGGCCGCGCACGCATTTCTTCACGAACTCGCGCCGAAAATCCTCGAATAAATCGACGCTGCCCGCGACGTGCCGCGACTCCAGAAGCGAGGTCTTCGAAAGCATATCGATATTGGCCTGCTTGATCGCGCCGGAGATCGAGCGCGTCGAATGGCCGACCTTGAATCCGATGTCCCACAGCATGTAGAGGATCATCTGGATGACTTCGTTCAGCTCCGCCGGGACCTCCTTCGCCTTCGAAGAATGCAGGAACATGATGTCCACGTCGCTGAAGGGATTCAATTCATCGCGCCCATAGCCGCCGATCGCCACCAGCGACAGCTCGCGCAGGTCCGTGTCACCAGCCTTCGCCGCCGCGCCGTCATACAAATGCCGCAGCACAATATCCACCAGGCTCGCCCGCTGATGGGCGATTTCGCGCCCACCTTCCCCCGCGTAATGCTTCAGCCGCAGCCGGTGGTTCTCGATTTTCAGGAATCGCTTGTAGAGCGCCAGCAGCTCGGCGGGGCTCTCCTTCCCTTGCAGCGCCAATTGCGCTTCCGCGTGCGCCAGCACCTTCTCCCGGTGCCGGGAGACAGCGTCGATCCCAGCGAGCTGGCCGGCCGCGGCCGCGCGTCCTGCTGCCTGCGTCTTCCTGCTCACTTCAACTCTATCCCGTAGCGTTTCATTTTCGAATACAAGGTCGGCCGGTGGATGCCGAGCACCGCCGCCGCCTTCTTCTTGTTGCCATGGCATTGCGCCAGCGCTTGCAGGATCGCCTCGCGCTCGCGCTCGTCCAGCTTCAGGTTCGCTTCTCCGTTCCTGGGCCTCGCCGCTGCCTCCTGCAGGATGGCCGGCAGCCGCAACTCGCGCGGCAAATGCTTCACCGTCACCGTTCCGCTTTCGCAGAGCACGATGCTATGCTCGATCGCGTTCTGCAATTCCCGCACGTTTCCCGGCCAGTGGTAATCGATCAGGAATTGGAACGCCTCCGCCTCAAACTGCGGCTCCGCCCTGTTCATCTGCGTCGCGAATCGCCGCGCGAATTGATGCGCCAGCGTCGGGATATCCTCGCGTCGCTCGCGCAACGGCGGGATCTCGATCTGGAAAG
>Ga0206833_1313_pt1 | contig 10507 bp, 13 predicted proteins | sample Alteio_BWOrgCont_32_FD_152891 | JGI IMG/M metagenome (GOLD analysis project Ga0206833, IMG submission 152891) | Enriched cells from forest soil in Barre Woods Harvard Forest LTER site, Petersham, Massachusetts, United States -... | ecosystem: Environmental > Terrestrial > Soil > Temperate forest >... | reverse complement strand
CTACACTCCGGCCCAAGCGAAATATAAGAAGATCGCGGCAGAGGATCGTCTGCGTGCGGAGCAGCTATACCAGTGGTTCCACAGTCCCGGTAACACGGCATTGGTCAAGGATGGAGATGATGGCCTGGTGAATCAGGTGGCCCTTCTTTCCGAGCTTCGAGGTCGAGAGATCGTGTCGAAAAATATTCAAGATGCAATCGGTCGAGCTTCATTCAGGGGTGATTTACGATTTGTTCCGACTCCTCGCAAGGTGAACCCCCTTCAACATACTAGTGATGGCACCACGTTCCTTCACGAAGCGAAAAACCCACGCTATCACGGGGGCAAACTCAATCATTCTTATAAGGAGCCGGAGTCAAAACCAGCGCAACAGACCGGACGAGTCGATGCCTGGGAGAAACTATGCAAACAACTTCTGAATTATGGAACTCACGGACAGCAGGCAGCAATGCGTGAAGCATACGACAGCGCACACAGTCAGGGAAAGTCGTGGAGAGAGGTTTACGCCGAGATGAGTGCTCTAAGGAAATCGTATGAACGCCCTGCGTCATGGAGGTTTTAATTGAGAGCACAAAGGGGCTGTTCCCACATTCCAGGAGACTATTATCTTAAAGTGTGATATTCAATTGTGAATACGAGGTGTCAAAATGACGTGGCGACCCAGACCCCGCACCGTTGGCTTTTTGTTGTCGGCTTTGGCCGTTTCCTTGGTTTGCAGCGCCCTCTTGATTGCCGCAACGCTGGACTTTGGTCCTCCAACGTCTTACACGGTCCAACGAGGCGTGGCGGGAATTGTTGTTGCTGACTTTAATGGTGACCACAATCCCGATATGGCTGTCCCAAATGTCGGGGCTGGCACTCTCAGTGTGTTCTTGGGTAAGGGTGATGGAACATTTTTACCAGTGAAAAACTATCCCATTATTGACGACAGTGGAACGCCAATTGGTACTCCAGAGGTTGTTGCGGCACAGTTTACGCGGAAAAAAATCATGGACATTGCCGTTGTAAACTGCAATCGAAACACCGTTGACGTTTTGCTTGGCGATGGGAAAGGTGGTTTCACAAAAGGCCAGACATTGCAATTCCCTGATACGCCGCTAGCAATTGCCGCTGGAGACTTTAACCATGATGGCAAAGAGGACTTGGTTGTGACGAGTGTATCCTCTCCGAATTATGCCAATGCGGGCAAGGTAAATGTGTTCTTGGGAAATGGTGACGGGACATTCCAGCAACCGAAGGTTAAGACTGTTGGACTCAATCTGTATATAGTCGCATTAGCAGATTTTGATGGCGACAAGAAACTAGATTTGGTCGTCACAACGGTCGATAGAAACAATCCCCGACGAGTGCAGGTCTTATTTGGGATGGGTGACGGCACGTTCGGTGACCCTCTAAATCTTGATGCTGGCATTGCTCCGTGGGCTGTTAGGGTTGGCAGGTTCGACAAGACTAAGCATTATGGATTCGCAGTGCTCGGGCAATTCTCTGGGGTCACTGTCTTCACGGGTGATGGTCATGGCCACTTCAAGCCTTGGAGCAGTCCTTGGCCTCTATCGTCAATCCAACAACCCATGGCGTTTGAAGAACTTCAAAGTAAAGGAATAACAAAAGACACCGTCCACTCATTGGCCGTTGCAGACTTCAATCACGATGGTGTCGATGATGTAGCAGTGGGAAATCCGCCTGGAGGTGTTCAGGTGATGTTAGGTGACGGCAACGGGGGGTTAATTCAAGCTAAGCCGTACCCTTTGGGTAACTCTCCAGTTGCCCCCCTATCAAACTGGGAAATAGTAGCAGCGGCCTTGACCAGAAGGTCGAAGTATCCAGATTTGGAAAGCACCAACCTGACTACCGTCCCCGATCAGTCGTACATTTCTGTGATCATCAATAAGACGCACTAACGGTCCTGAGTTAGCATTTCCGATGATCGGTTGAGGCGAGTATCTCACGCTTGGTGTACCTTGCCCAATTCGCCGCATTAACTGCCTGCTATGTAACTGGCCCCCATCAAGAAATCCCAAACGAGCAAGGATCAGGGCAGCAGAAATGATGCCTTTTTCATTTCGCGTTCATTAGAAGAGGAAGAGAGATGTTTCAGATTGATGTACCAGAGAAAATTACAAACGATACCGAGTTCGAGGAAGAACTATCCGCCTGGATCGCCTCGGCAAGTCCTGAGCACGTATACACTTGCCTGCACGAAGCCACTCATATGGTTTACAAACGAGATTGCGGCTTCGAACCAGAACTGTACGGTCCCGATGACGAACCAGTCTTCTATCATGGGATCGGCTGGCGAACCAAGCTAGGTGCGACTGAAGGCTTGCCGCAGGAAATTTCCTTGTCCGCTGACGTTCTTCTCGTCGCCAAAAGTCATCTCGGCCCCGCATACATCTTAGAGAAGTTGCGCGGTGACGAATGGAAAAAGGAAATTTGGGAGCAGGCCCGAGGCGATCTTGCGCTCTACAACAAGTGGTACGTTTTGCGGCATCATAATGTGGGAGATATGCTCGATGCGGAGGGCCACCATGTCTTGTCGTCTGCTAAAATTCGAGACTCCGTCTATGAAGATTTTGCGCAGTTTGCGTTCCGCCAGCGGTTGATGGCTGCGGCTCGGGAGTATGAAGCCACAGTAAAACAAAAATAAACTACTTGGTATAATAATCGCTGTATGCCTTCCGCCTCCCTGGGCAGTTCAATTGTCGGACCGAATGGTGAAACATTCAAGATGACCGATTTCCTTGGGCAAGGTGCCTTTGGTGAAGTTTATCGCTGCGTAGGCGAAATCTCGGGGACAGTTGTTGCGGTAAAGCTGCTGCCACTTGGAGCACTTGCCTCTTCTGAAGACAAGATCGCTTTGTTGAATGAAATAAGAGTAGCGAAACAGATCAAACATCCTAACGTTGTGCAAGTACTGCATGTTGATGACGGAACGTCATCTAAGATCGGCCCATATATCGTCATGGAGTATGTTTCGGGTGGGAACTTAGCGACAGTGCTCCGCTCAAGAACGCAAATCCCACTGGATCGGGCCATCGAAATGATGATCGATATCGCTCAAGGGGCCAGGGCAATCAACGAAAGGCTAATACACCGCGACATCAAGCCGGACAATGTCCTGATCGAAGGAAATAAACTCAAGATTGGAGATTTCGGCATCTCCAAATTTGTAGACGAAAGCACCCGTCTATATACATTCAAAGGTGCCCAACACGTTCGGTACATGGCCCCTGAGGGTTGGGCAAATCAGCCAAACACTGTCAAGATCGATGTTTACTCGGTTGGACTAGTCTTTTATCAGATTCTCATGCCAGAGCACCCACTGTTGCGGCATGTAAGTGATCCAAGCAACTTTCTAGACTGGGAAAAGGCGCATCTCTATCAGCAGTGCCCTGACGTTCGTTCCATCCGCAAAGATGTGCCCTTGTCCATCGCACAGCTTTTGTCTCGAATGGTCAGTAAGAGGCCAGGTGAACGACCATTTTGGGACGAAATATTGAACGTACTAAGTCAACCTGATGTCGGTATTTCCACCAAGAATTCGACGGTGACAGCGGCAGTAGAAGCCGCCGTTGCCCGAAACCAAGAATTGCAAAAGAAGGAACTCGAAGCGCGGGCGAAGCAGGATGACCGTGAGAAGGAACTCGGGCTTTATCGATATGCTTGTGGCTCGTTGCTCGACCAGTTAAATCCAGTGATCGAACAGTTCAACCAGGAATATCAGCACGGAAAAATTAAACGTCGCCAAGATGCAAGCATAACCATTTATGACATACCGTTAGGACAAAGCATTCAGGTCATGTTTTTCGAGCCAAAGAGAGGGATCAGGATTAGTCGCGGAGAAGTAATTGGGGGCGGCTGGATTGGATTGGCAAACGGGAGGAGCTCCAATCTGGTGCTTCTCAAACATGGTGCGGATGATCTCTATGGACGATGGGTTGTGTGCGAGATCGGATTCATGGCACTCGCTGATCCCGCCAAATTAGTTGGGAAGTTTGGGATAACCAGAAGTACGATCATACCATTCGGCTTCGCAGATGCTTATTTCTACGATCAGATTCAGTATGCGACAGGAACGCTCCACGCCTTCACTTATAACTTCGTTGACGACGTAGTGGGATACTTTGCAGCACTGATCCACGAAGCTTGCAAATCTTGAGAAAAGTGGAAACAGACTAGCGTGTTTCGGGCCGAGTGCGGAACCTGCCAGATTGACTTAAACGCTCTTTGTCAAAAACTTCCCGGCATTCGGCTTCCCACGCCTTCCCATTCTTCGCTTTGCTGAAATCGACGCCGAGCTTCTTCGCAACCTCTTCAAACGTAAGCTCGGGGTGGTCGAAGGCGCAATCGTTGAAATTTGCAAGCATTTCGATCTGTTCAATGTCGAGATCAGGTGGTTTCGATATTGGCACAGTGGAAGGCTTCCCACCCGGTGTTCCAAGGATGCGAAGAAGCGTGTCCCAATCCTTAGCAGACTCCAATTCGTCGGCATAAATAGAATTGTTATAAGCGTCGAGCGCGTCCCTCACGATGAATTTGGCGGTATCGAGAATTTGCTCAACCTCATCGAAAGTAACCCCGATAGTTCTGGTCATTTCCCGTGAATTTAAAATCACTCCCGCGTCCAAGTGTGCGATTAGACCATTTCGTAGGTCATGCAATCTCGTAAGAATTGGCTGGACGCCCTGTATCCGGCTGTCCCAAATTTTGATTTTGTTACGTACCTCGGAGGCTTTAGCATGTTGAAACGTGCCCGCTTTTTTCTCGGATGCTCGAACCATCGAAGAGACAGTTGCCGTTCCGTCCGTTGGATCGAATAGCCTCGCCGCACGAGTATAGGCACTTTCGAGATGGGCTCTGAATGTAAAGGAGAAAAACGTCGGCGCTGTATGCAGTATTTGCGGTCTATCAGCAGATGCCTTTCCTATCTGTCGGGCGATTTGAAGATGAAGACGAGCGTGTGACACTTCTAACGTCAGTACGAATAGGAGCATTTCAAAATCATCGCCCGGAGTCGGTCCAATTTTTAAATCCTTACGTTTCATGAGATATGTGTTGTTGATCGAAGCCCTTCCGATCAATCAGAAGGGTTTCGCTTTCTGCTGAGTCGGTATGAAAGCATTTTACCATTGCTCGCGGTAGAATCGCCGTATGGCGGACCTTCTGATCGGCACAAGCGCATTCACCGCTGCCGGATGGGATACCGCATTCTATCCACGAGGGATGAAGCCCGCCGACTACCTCACCTACTACGCAACTAAGTTCGACACCGTTGAAATTGATTCGACTTTCTACCGAACGCCTTCACTCCAAACGGTGAGGGGATGGGACGCAAAGACGCCCGGTTTCCGGTTGTGTGAACAGCCATCGCGTAATGTAAAGATGGTGACGTACCCACTATTTAGCTTCTTCATCCGTCTGCAAATGGAGTATGATTGGGGCAGGTACAGAACCTGTCCTTGAGTACAGGTGATTGCTCTTGGCGATAGGACAGAGGTTTGAGATGAACATACACGACGTTTGTAATTACATAATTCTAAAAACAAAAAACGCTGGTGAAGGACTGAGCTTGCTTAAGCTTCAAAAGCTGCTGTACTACTCACAGGCGTGGCATCTAGCTTTCTATAACGAACGTCTGTTCCTGGGGAAATTTCAAGCCTGGGTGCATGGACCCGTTAGTCGGGAAATTTACGACCGATTTTCGAACACAAAGTCTCTATATTCGGAAGTTACGGTCAACGACGTTCCCGATGATTTTGACTTGAATCGCGTGCCGGAAGATAAGCAGAACCACATTGACGACATCCTTGAGGTGTACGCGAAATATCGCGGATCGCAACTTGAGGAACTGACCCATCGTGAAGAGCCATGGGTCGAAGCGCGTAAAGGATATCGTTCGAGCGAACGCTGCGAAAAAGAGATCAGTGAAAATACGATGCGCCGTTATTATGCAGAACGCATAGCGTAATTTGAAGGCGGTTGATGCATAAGCCCGTCGCGACACCACCCTCCAATCCAGGCCGAACAGCTCCAGTATCCACTGATCCGGGAAAGCCCAAGTGTTGGTCATTCTCATTCCGCTACTGGATACAGTCTGAACTCTTTCCATTATCGACGCGCCCCGGATGGTTCGCATCGGTCCTCAAACGTTTTCGCGAGTTGGGTGCCATCCCCATAGAGGAATTTAAGGCGAAGCGGGCCACGCGAACTCAAGCATGGCTTCGTTATCACCATATCGATTGGACGGCGAAGAACATTCCCATGCAGAGAAGAGAGATGACCTGGATTCATCCAGATTATCGCGACAACGAGGAAGAATTTCCACTAGTGCAGTTTCACATATCGAAAGCAGTGGGCCGCGTCATCGGGTTTTGGGATGAGTACGATGTTTTTAATATTATTGCGTTAGATTCTCTTCATAATCTTCAACCCTCGAAGAGGTTCGGATACGCGGTTCGAGAAGGCGTCCCCGTACGCTGTGAATACACTTCTTTACTCCATGATCTCAATGTTGCGAAAGACCAGCCTCGTAATACGGCTGATTGCTTGTTGAGGGTGGCGATTCAGCGGTTGCCTGGTGAAGATCATAAGCATGAGGTGCTAATTCTTCGCCTGGACGACGGCACAACAGAAATGGTAAGGAAACTGGAAGATCAAGGTTGTTCTATCACTGATATTTTTGAGAGTGGCATACTTTTCAAGCAAGACGAATTAGATCGTCGAAAGTAATCGATGTACCGCGACACAATTCCCAAAAGTTCTGAGCGGACTGCAACAATCGACCCAAGCATGTGATGTGCTCCGTGGATGCACAACATACCGAAGTAGATGACTTAGGAGCCGAGCTAGCCATGACCCCCACAGAGATACTGCTTCTCACGTTTGTAGTGACAATCGTCGGTTCCGGTTTGGGGACAAGGGTAGTCGGTGCGTTGTTCACGCGGCAATTCGATACTCAACTCGAAACTCAGAAGGCTCTGCTCGAACGTAGTGGTCAGATTACCGCCTTCGAGGTGTACCGATGAAACCAAAAACGTTGACCTTCTTTGTGGTCTTATTTGTTGTCCCCACGGCGACTGGCCAGCAACACGCCCCAACCGCAGCACAATGTCAGGCCGATGTTGCTGTTTGGGGTGATTCATCTCTTCAAATTGCGTATAACGATGCGCAAACTGCCTATGTGACCAGCCAGGTTCCTAACAAAACAGATGTCGCCAAACTTGGATTCCAGGAAGTTAACGACCGACAATCGGAGATGATTACTTGCACCAAGGTTGACCCACAAAATTACGACAAATATTATAAGGCTATGGGATTCTATCATTCCGTCTTGGCGGATCGGGTCTTCGGCTTTGTCACCCGACACAATCTGTGGTCCCAACTCAAATCAGAAGATGCCCAAGGAATGCGGTAACGCCCTCGCGTCAACAACATTGGTGTGTTGCGGAAGTGAAAGACGGAAAGAGATAGCCAATTTCCCGACACCGGGCGACTCTGACGAACGACCATTACCGTGAGCGAGCCGCGCAAGCACCATTACGTTCCTGTTTTCTATCAAAAATACTTCGCTAATCCGAACGGATTGCTGTGGGTTTATGACCGCAGCCAAAAGACTTGCAAGGAACTCCATCCCGAGTCAGTTTGCTGCATGAAGGACTTCTACACAGTCAGGCTAAAAGACGCGCCGTGGGATCGGCGCGTCGAGACGGAAATTTTCAGTATCATTGATGGCATGAGTAGTTCAGCAATCCGAGAGCTTCTATTCCAGTCTCCGACCCGTGAAGCGATTAGCAATGTGCTCTATTTCATGGCGGTTCAAACGCACCGGACACCGACGTTCGCAAGGACCATGAAAGAAATGTATGTATCTTCTGCTGAAGAAATGATGAGACTGATGGCTGTGGATGTCGGCAGGATGCAATCTGTCCTTGACCGTTATAGCAGGGACACCGGGAAGTCCATAAATGCTTCAGCGGAATCTATGGTCAAAGCGGTAACGGAGAAGGGGTTAAAAGTCGAGGCGACTGAAACTGCTTTTCTGAGCCACATCTTTAGCCAAGCCGAGAGCACATTCAAACTCATGGCGCAGCTTTTTTGGCAGGTACTCATCGCGCCACAGAACGCTGGCTTTATTACATGCGACAATCCCTTGACGGTCGTGCCGCCTGAAGGCTGCCCCTTGGTGGGTTTCTTTGTGCCGGGGACGGTCTCGTATTTTCCCTTGAGTCGTCAAATTTGCGTGCGCCTTGACGGGGCAGGCAAGCCTTTCGGCAGTAGAAAAATCAGCAAGGAAACGGTTCAGGCGATCAATCGAAACATCGCCGCAAATTCTGAGCGTTTTGTTATGGGGCCAGACAAGGCACAACTTGTCAGTACGATTAAGCAAAGTGGCAGTGACGAGCAAGACCCCATGCCACGTTACACTGTGGAGACGTTGAACCCCGATGATCGTGGTTCCTACCTAAAACTTACACATCATCCGACCCGGTATTTCTATTTGAGGGGCATTGCACCCTGAGGATGAACCCACGGAACTCGGCCTCGTAGCGCGACGATCCCACCGTCCGCTGACGTGAGAGACCACGCCATTCCGCTGGCAAGAATCAAGATCGCTTGTCCTTTTCAATAGGCTCACCGATGGCAAATTCAACATCCCGCAGAAGTTTCAGAATCTGACCCTTGATCCCGTTGAGTCGGACGGCGAGCGCACAGCGGCGGCATCCGTATGCATGAACTTTCGCGCCATTCTCTTCTCGATAGTCGTGTTCCAGGGAATGGACAAGATGGAACAGGTCGGTGAACATGGAGACCCCGCAAGGCGGAGTCTATCATCTTCGCTTTATGTTCGCCACAGGCACTCTGAGGGGAAGTACTATCTCGGCCTAAGCAGAGGATTCGGCTTAATTCCTTTATTAACGGTACTTGCCAATATCTACCTGAATCAGATCATCAGCACGTTCTTGTTCCACGACGACATAAGGATTTAAGTACGACAGTGCGGCGATGGCAGTGCTTGCCTGCTTGCCATCCCGCGAGTGGACGTGAATTTGGACTCCAAAACAATCCCACCCTGGCCCCCCAAAACATACGTTCCCTAAGTCCCTGTCTCTTTTAATCATCCAACCAGCTTTATCGAAAGCATATGCAAGTTGTCCAGCAAATCGCACGGAACCGGGGTCTCCGACCAAAGGAAGAATTTTAATTTGCCCAGTTGGTATAGCTAGAGCATTGAGTAGAGTATTCTGTTCATCTGGTTTCATATTCCAATCGCTTGGTGCAATGACTGCTGTATTTCCCGTTCCAACCTGAGCAATGCTACCCGAGCCTTGACTAATATTTCCGTTGATTGTTATTCCGACCCCATCCTTCGTGCCGACGTGTTGAACATCGACGTGAGCCGAATCCTTTGTGCCATAGCTTTCTGTTGTAGTGTTTGGGGGTTCTTTCGACACTTGTGCTTTCGGGGCCGGATGCTGTATTGATTCAGAAGGTCTGCTCTTAATGACTTGTGTATCTTTTGGTGCGTTCGCGTTTGGAATTGGCTGCACAACAGGCGAATTATTATGGGCATCGTGTAGCTGACGCCATGCAATCACTTGCGTTCCAAGATAATCAAGGCCTCTGAAATTCACATCATAGTGCCGAGCATGATAAGCCTGGGTGATTTCGGCCTTTTGCAGATTTGAGACAGGTTCTTCGTGATACAAATACACACGACCCGAAAAGATGAGGTCTTGGGCTTTGGTAATCCCGCCCGCGTCTCCTCCTGCCGGGACATGTTTGTCTAAAACTTCTATTGTGGCTTGAACCGCATTAACAAGAGTCATAGAGGCGTCAAACGATTGGTTCGGATGACTGCTGGGCCGAAAGGGTATGTAAAATCCCACGAATTGTGTCTTGGCTTCAAAATCCATATACACCTGTCTGTTGATCGGTAAAATTGTCCCGTCCGTACCCGATTTGAGACTGAATGTGTCATCCGCAACCTTCAATACATTTGGAAAATCCGATTTGAACAAGTCGGTAAGCGTAGGAACCTGCTCTGATGTCGAACCGGACAGCGGTGGTCTCGTTGGGACGGAATTTGGCCTTGCTATCAAAAACCACAAACCAGATGCAATGCACCCACCACAGATGAATGCGGCGACCGTACTTATGACTGGGTGCTTTTGGTAGAGGTTAGTCGCTTGGATTCCAAACTCGCGCCAGGGCCAATAAAGCAGCAGCGCAACTGCGAAAAGAAGGCATAGCCATCCAATCCACCTCTTGTCTGGCCATAGATACATCGTGGCTATCCCAAGAAACGCCATGATTAGACCTGCCAGTCCAATTCGGTCGCCAAACGACATGATGAGCCATATTGTACACCCTGCGCTTTATCATCTATGTAATCCCGGTCTCCGCAATCGCTCCTAAGATGTCTCTGAAAAACTGCTTCTAGCGGCTTCATTCAAACAGGATTATCGGAATGTGGCCCGAACCGCCCCAAGACACTGCTGCGTTCGTC
>Ga0206833_1312_pt1 | contig 10540 bp, 7 predicted proteins | sample Alteio_BWOrgCont_32_FD_152891 | JGI IMG/M metagenome (GOLD analysis project Ga0206833, IMG submission 152891) | Enriched cells from forest soil in Barre Woods Harvard Forest LTER site, Petersham, Massachusetts, United States -... | ecosystem: Environmental > Terrestrial > Soil > Temperate forest > O... | reverse complement strand
AGGCGCGTATCAGCAATACAATCCCGAAGGGCGAACCGCCGGAGGGCAACTACTGCCTGGCGCCACGGGGGCGAATGGCCCCATGGGAACCGGTACCGATCAGACGGGCAACTATCTCGGCAATACGCCCGGCGGACCACTGGCTCGCATTCCGCGAGTTGTGGCGAATCCGTTCAACAACACGCTTTTAATCCAGAGCACGCAAGCGGAGTTCGACAACATCCAGCAGCTTCTGAAGGATCTCGATATTCCGCCGCGCCAGGTGCTGCTCGAAGCCAAGATCTATTCGGTGGATATCACGCACTCTTTTTCGAGCGACGTTCAGGCGAAGCTGCAGCAGTTGTCGGGGAACACGTATCACAATATTCTGTCCAATTTCGGCGGTGGGTTAACCAATCTCTCCACAGCCACTTTGGTTGGCAAGAGCCGTGAGTTATTAGCCGCGGTGCAACTGGCGGAATCGCAGAATCAGGCGAAGGTAATTCAGGCTCCTTCCGTGATCGCCACCGACAGTATTCCCGCCTCCATCAACGTTGGAGGTTCCGTCCCTGCGCTGGCGGCGCAGGCGGCCAGCGGAGTTACCGGATCCATCACCACCGCCATTAACAACGTCAGCACCGGCGTGGGGCTGAACATCGTCGCCAGGGTTACTCCCAGCGGCATTGTTACGATGATCATCAATCAGAACGTGAACAATGTCTCCCCAGCCGGGTCCTCCGGTGGCGCGGGAAGCGATATCGATTCCCCCTCCTTCGCTACGCAATCGGTTTCGACTCAGGTCACCGTGCAAGACGGCGACACGATCGCGATCGGGGGCATCATCAACGAGACGACCAACGTAACGAGCTCTGGCATCCCTGTGTTGTATCGCATCCCTGTGATTGGCGCTCTGTTCGGATCGCGCAGCTACAGCAAGGAGCGCCAGGAGTTGATCATCTTTATTACCCCCCATGTCATCTACGACAGCAACCAGATGTCGGATGCCACGGACGAACTTAGAGGCCGCATCAAAAACCTTAAGAAGGACGTCAAAGAGTAGCCCGCCATACTCTTCGAGAGCTATCCCCTCTGATTTCACCGGATAATGCGAATAGGCACCGATGGAACCGGCAATGTTACCATTCAATAGCCGGAAGGTGCCGTTGACTGTAAAGTGTTGACTTGCCAAGTCAACCTATGGTTTAATCATCTGCTAGGCCGTTCTAAGGTTCGGGGCCGGTTGAAGAGTTCACTTAGTACTTTACGCTTGACTTGACTCGCGTAGTAGTGTTATGAATGATTTGACTGCATCCGGACGGTTTGGCGGCATTCATCTTTGACGCATGAATCCCGCGAGCACAGATATTACGAGAAGTTTAAGAACAAGTTGAGCCCAATGAAGATGATGAAGCGAATTCGGGAAGGCAAGGCGGGATGCGTAATGCAGATCCGCTTCGCGCTAGGTCTGAACGGGTGAAATTCGAAATCTTCATGGCGGTTGTTAACTCGAGGCTCAGGTTGAAGAAGAGAACTTCCATCAATTCAATTAATTTTCACAAGGAGAAGGAAATGGCAGATTTTCGCAAATGGTTCTTAGCGTTTGCTGTAGTGGCCCTTTTGCTCGGCATGGGCACGTCGGCTAACGCACAAATCGGCTTGGGAGTACCGTCGTTCCAGTGCACTGCGAACGCAGCGGTTCCACCCATCGTACGTGCCGAAGGATTGACGGAACTCGTTGGTGACTTGACCCTGAACTGCAACGGGGGCACGCCAACGTTGCTGAACCAGAATATTCCGTTGTCCAACGTCACGATTTTCTTGAGCACGAACGTTACCAGCCGGCTAATCGGTTCGGGTGGCTTGTCTGAAGCTACCTTGATGATCGATGAGCCGCACGCGGTTCCGGGTAGCGGCAATGCGCCGGTTCCGGATCAAACCGTGCAGAATCCTCCGGTCGGATCGCCTGTGCAGTTCCTCTGCACGACGCCCTTCAACTCGGGTGGGCAGGGCGCCGCATGTCCGGAAAAGGGAACTTTCGTTGGTATCCCGTCCCCCAGTCCGTACGCGACGCAGCCCAACGTATTTTCGGGTGTCCAGAATAGCGCCAGCTCAGTGGTGTTTCTTGGTATTCCGATCGACGCTCCGGGTACCGCCGGTACGCGCGTAATTCGTATCACCAACATTCGCGCCAATGCGTTCCAGCTTGGAGTTTCCTCCACGTTGATCCCCTCGCAGATCACGGCGTTCATCGCGGTGAACGGTTCGCAGCAAGTAACCATCAACAACCCGACCCAGACCGTTGCATTCATTCAGGTCGGCCTGCATGTGAACGGCGCCACCACAATTCTTCTGCAGTGCGAAGATCAACTCACTGGTCTCATCGGAGGCAGTGGACCTACTTCGCCACCTCAGTTGGAAAGCATTCAGGTGTTTGAAGGATTCCCGTCGTCGTTCAAGAGACGGAACATCGCTCTCACAGCGGATGGAACTACCTCTCCCGCGGCGCTCGCTCAAAACGTGCCCGGGTATCCGTACAACACAGAATCTGGCTTCTACGCTCCGGGCCTGTTCACCGCTACGCCGATCGTCGGCTTGGCCGATACGGGTACGAAGATCCTGCTCAGGTTCAACAATGTCGGCGCAGGCGTAAGCCTCTTCGTGCCGCTCACATTGCCGCTCTTGCTGGCTGACGATGCTACGCAGAGCGCTCCCACTCAACCCCCGTCACCGGTAGCACCTGGTATCCCCGGTGGTCAGTTGGTGCTCGTCGCCGCTGACGGTAACGGCAACTCGGGCCCTGGATTCACGGAAGCAACCGGAACCGGTGGTCTTGCCTCTCTGACGTTCAACGGAACCGCTGCTTCGGCAACATACGAAGTAGTGAACTCCGATCCCAACGCCACAGAGCATGCCGATATCCCGGTGAGTATCGCCTATATCAGCAACACTTCACAGAACCTGCCGGCGCCTGGCTCCAGCACAGTGAATGTCAGCTTTGCTCCTCTGAGCACGGATGGCAATGCATCGTCCACCGATCCGATTCCACGCTTCGGTGACAGCTCAACGCCGCTCGCAGCGTTCTCCATCAACCTTTGCACTTGCGACCTGTTGTTCCCATTCGTGACCAACCAGTCCGGATTCGACACGGGTATCGCGCTTGCCAACACTTCGCTTGACCCGTTTGGCACAGGCGCTCAGACCGGCACGGTGAAACTGTACTACTTCGGCGGAACCGCCGGAGGTGGAGCAGCACCGCCGCCGTTCACGACGCAAACCGTGCCCGCTGGCCAGGAGTTGATCTTCAACTTGTCGGGTGGTGGTAACTTCGGAGTTCCCGCGGTTCCGGGCTTCGAGGGTTACATCATCTCGGTCGCCAACTTCCAGTACTGTCACGCATTCGCCTTCATCAGCGATGTGGGTGCGCAGAAACTGGCGGAAGGTTACCTCGCCATCCAGCTTGACTTCCCGTTCAATCTGCAGGGAGCCGGATTCGGCTTCAGCAGAACTGGAGTCAACGGCGAGAACGAAGGTCACTAACCTTAACCGTTGTCGCATAACAGAAAGGGGGAGGCTTCGGCCTCCCCCTTTTTTTTGGTTTCTTCTTCTACTCCCGACGGACTACGATGTGGTACGCTTGTACAGTTCGCCCCGCGTCCCAGCTACATCCTACGGAAAGGTTCTTGTACAACAATGTCTAGAAGGCTAGCCCTGTTTTTCGCGGCCATCGCAGGTCTGATCGCGCCCAGTCTCCGCGCCGATAGCGTGGCGACTTTGCCGGGAATGAACTCGCTGGGAAACAATGTTTCGGTGTTCGAGATAAACCCATTAAATTCGGTGAGCAATTTCACCTCGGGGGATGGGGCCTTCGTAATCTTGCCGAAGCCCGACGGATCGAAGTATTACGTCATCGCGAAGTCGCCCACCAACTCGGTAATCTCGGTGGACAATAACTTCGCAAACCCCAAAACGCTCGCCAGCTTTAACACCAGCCCCACGGGAGCGGCCATCACTCCGGACGGCACGCGGTTGTTGGTTGCGTCCGACACGCTCCACATTTTCGACACCACGAAGGATCAGGAACTCGTTGCGGGTGGTATCAATCCTCTGGTCACCGTGATCGACGTCGCGGTGAGCCTGGATGGAACGAAAGCGTACACCTTGGGCTTGAGCTCCGCCGGCGGAAGTCAGGTGAATGAAGTTAGCCTGGCAACGAACTCGGTAACTGGTTTTCCTTCCTATCCGTTCAGCGGCACTGCGACAGGGATCAGCGTTGGAAAGAACGGCCGCGTCTATGTCAGCACGCAAAACCAGATCCTTGAACTTGACCCGACCACGGTTCAACCCACTACTGGCGGGATCATCGGCGTAAACGCACTACCTGGAAAATTGGTATTTACTCCGGACGGCAAGTATGGTTTGGCGGTGAACCAGACTCCCATCACGGGTCAATCGATTTTGCTTGTCGATCTAAACGCGCATGCCATTATAAATTTCGTTCCCAACAACAACGTTGTGTTCGACACCCTCCTCGTGGCCAGCAGTTCGACCGTCTTTGCGTACTCGACTGCGAGTCAGAGTCTTTACCAGCTAGGCATTTCATCGGGAGGTCAGATTGCGATTGCGGGAGCAAACACCGGTGGCGCGCCAACCACCTTCGTGAACGGGGTTGCCATATCGAATGAAGTCCCTTTTGCGGGTAACGCGACGGCTCACTATTTGTTTGTGGCTTCCGCCGGCACTTTGTACCGCGTGGATCTCACTGTGGGACCGCAGGTAACCGCGCAGACGGCACTGCCTGCCAGCCAAACAATCAATGCACTGGATTACGTCGGCCTGCCTTCCACGGGCTCTCCGGTTGTCTTATTGGCGTACGGCGACAAACAAACGATCGCACCTAGCAAAACCAGTCTCCCGCTGGTGGTTCAGGCCCTCGATACCAACGGTAAACCAGCGTCGGGAGTTACCGTGACGTTCGCGGCCAGTGTCAACACGGCCAGTGTCTCGCCAACTACGGCAACCACCGGATCGAACGGATTTGCGCAGACCATTCTAACGGCGCCCTCGAACAACACCACTGTTACGGTAGTTGCGAGCGCTGGCAAACTGCAGTACGGATTCACCATCGTGGTGGGCTCCCAGTCTACAACCGGGACGGGGACGCTGACGATTTCGGCCGGCCAAGGCGAAGTCCTTGCATCGGACACGAACACTGCCAACTCCGGCTCGCCCATGCTCGTGCAACTCAATGATGTTAATGGGAACCCGGAGGCGGGAGTTCAGGTTATCTTCACCATCACGCCTAGCGCACTTGCATCGGGGCTCGGGTCCTTGTTCCCAGCCGCTGGCTTCACCGGCTCGATCACCACTACTGGCGTGTCAGTCAAGACCAACGCGCAGGGACAAGCGGAGGCCAACTTCCTGAGCGGCGTTGTACCAAACGGACTTGGTTCAAGCCAAACGGCCATCACCGCCAAAGCCGCGGGCTCCAACGCAGTGACATTCTACGAGACTACTTATCCCAGCACGGCGAACACCGCATTCACGCCAACCGTTGGTTTCCTCGCGCCTGAAACCGGCACTGTCATAACCGGCCAGGCTGGTACGATTATCCCCGGCGCTTTCATCGCAACTATTACCGACAGTTTTGGAACCCCATTACCCAACATCAGCGTCCGGGCTTGCGTTCCATCGGAAGGGAACCCGACGGCGATACCCGCAATCCCGCCATCTTGCACAGTGCCGTCCACCAACGCTGTGCCTTTTGGGACCTGCTACGATCCTACCGGCCAGGGCGTGTTGTCCGACGCTCACGGCAAAGTGACTTGCAACCTTCTCTTGAACGGCGTGGTCGGGTCGGCTACGATTGGTGCCGAGTACGGCTACTACCGGGATACTCATGCCTTCACGTTAGTGATAACGCCCGGCCCCCCAGGCGAAGTTGTCATCGTTCAAGGCAACAACCAAACCGGCAAACCGGGGCAGCAATTGCCGCTGGCTCTTCGCGTGCAAGTACAAGATTCATTCGGGAACGTCCTACCCGGCGTGCCAGTCACTTGGTCCGTGTTGAATAGTGGAGTACCGGCCACCTTGCAAAACGCCAGCACCGGCACGGACGCCACAGGAGCCGCATCCACGCTGGTAACCCTCGGCCAAACGGCTGGGACGGTGATCATACAATTGACGGCGGGCAATGCTTCCACGTCGTTCTCGCTTACCGTCACCAATCCCGCAGCCGGGATTCAGCAAGTTTCTGGTAATAATCAAGGCACGCTCCAGGGAACCGCCTTCCCCGCGCCGTTAGTGGTTGAAGTAGTGGACGGTAACGGGAATCCGGTCAGCGGTGCGCCCGTGAGCTTCACGCTCTCCAGCGGCAGCGCATCCATCGGTACTCCTTCCAGCAGCACCGGCGCCAATGGCCAGACATCCACACTCGTCACAGCAGGGTCCACCGCTGCAAATATCGTAATCGTTGCCACTGCCGGCAGTTTCAGTACAACGTTTACCTTGTCGGCGCACCAGATCGGACCGACAAACGTCGTGTTGGTCAATGGCGCCACCTTCCAAATCCAGCCGGGTTGTACATCACTAACCGGTTGCGTCGCGCCGGGAGAGATCGTCACTGTCCAGGGTTCCGGTTTTGCCGACGGAGTTCAAGGTGTAGTCAGCGGCCTTTCGATCCTCGGACCGCTCCAGACTACACTGGCGGGTGTCAGCATCACTTTCAACGGCGTGGCGGCGCCGATCTTCTACGTCGCCAATGTCAACGGCGTCGAGTCGATGACCATTCAGGTGCCGTTCGAAACGCCAGTGGGCAACACCACCGTCGTGCTCAACGCGGCGGGAGGTGGGTCGGCCACGATTACCGTTCCGACGCAGCTCTACGCGCCTGGTGTTTTCACCACTACTTATGGGAACCAGCAGATCGCCGTCACGGTACGGTCGAACGGGACATATGTAAGCCCGACGAACCCCGTACAGCCCGGCGAAACGATCTACGTCTTTGCCACAGGCCTCGGTCAAACGAACCCGGCCGCGGCAACGAACACCCAAGGCGCCGGACAATTGGTCACCGCGACCGTTGTTACGGGTCTCAACAACAGGGGTGTTCCGCACACGACGGTCGATTACGCGCCCGGCCTGGTTGGCGTGTACATTATTGCGGTGGAAGTGCCGCAGAACGTCACGGCAGGTCCGAACCAGCCGTTCGGTCTGATATTAACGGACGCCAACGGAAATACGTACCACTGCAATACCGGGTATCTCCCGATTCAATAGAAAAAGGGCAGGGCAAGTCTCCTCCGGCTTGCCCTCTCTCCCAACAGCCTAGGTGCTAAGCGTCTGCACCGGGATGGATCCGTTCGGCGGATCATTCGGGTTGTACGGTGTTACTCCAGCGTATGCATCCCCGGGCGCTGCTCCTACTTGTGGCTGAAGCGCTGAAGGAACCCAGGTATATCCATACGATTCTCTGGCCTGCATGACCTTGGTCGGGTCCCAGCCCCAAACCATGATGGGAACATCGATCTGGTAGCCCTCGTTCGCGAGTTGCGCTCCGAGTGCCGTTCTTTGAGCCGGGTCCTGGATGTTGCGCAGCTGTTGTACCGCCGCGGGCTGTTGGGCCCAGTATGCGTTATCGGCCGTCTCGTCCTCCGCGACCGTAAGTGTGCCGGTGGCGGCGGATGCGGCCGGGGCCGGGGCTGCCGCTGTTGCCGTCGGCGATATAGCTGGCAGCGCCGCAGCGTCAGTCACAGCGGCTCTTGCCGGAGTTGCTGCGGCGGAAGTTTGACTCGCGGCATTCGATTGGCTCGCCTGGTTCTCCACCGATATTGTGATCGCGTCCGGATTAATTCCAAGCTTCGACAAAGTTTCCGAGAGCGCTTCGGAGAGCAAGGATGTAAACGATTGAGCGGAAAGCGATGAAAGCGGCAATAATATACTTGACTGACAATCTGTGCTAAGTTGTTGATATATGGCAGACCCCGCAATTGGCGACGAATTTAAGCCCGGAGATATCTGCAAGCGTTCCGGGATTTATAAGGTGATCCACGATCCAGAGCACACGGCCCAGCATGAGGTAACGGTTGTCTATGACAAGAAGTTTCCACCGTGCCGACACTGCGGGGCACATCCGAGGTTCGTGTTAGTTCGAGCCGCCCAGCATATTGACCACAACGAATGGTTCAAGGGGCAGTAGTGGCTTCGGCAGCAGGCTCGACGCCAGTTCCCACGGAGATCAAGTAGCAGTCTTCCGTTTTTTGCATCGTCACCATTGCCACTTCATCTTCGAGGTGCTGGGCTAGAAATAGGATCGCCTCGTCCTTCGATTGGGTGCGCATTTCTGAATACATTTGTGCTCTCCTGACAGTTCTGTCATTATTGATCTGAGAGCAGCAAAGACCAACCCTCCGCCTAGCTTACGGCTCGCAGTGTACCAGACTGCAAAACCCAATCCGCTAGGGAGGGGTGAGGTGTATCCTCAAAGGCCAGCGTAACACATTTGGCCGGAAAGGGATTCCGCCTCCGTGACCAGCGCCAGCATCGCAACGCCAGCCTGCCTCCGGCGAGAGAATACCAACAGACTGGTGAGTCTGTGGGGTCTCATGAACCAATTCAACGCTCCTTATATGCTAACAGGAGTTCAACAGTTAGGAGCAAGCCGCATAAAACTTGAGACTATAATTTTGGCGGGTGGCGGAGCGACTCAACTGCCCGACCAACAAAATAAAGCGCTCCGCGAGGAGATTGCTTGGATGAAAGATCAGTGCGAAAATGCTGGATTTATCGATTCCGTCCACAAGATCAAGCTAAGTCTAGCTGCGATGGCGGAGGGTTCCGTCCAGGATGTCTCTTCGCTAAAAACAGAGTTGAGAAACATCGAAGAGTCGATCCTCGTCGAAAGTTACAAATTCAAATTCCTTCAGGTCACAAAGGCTCGATCTAGCTACGTGGATCACCCAGCGCTACTCGGAAACGCGGTGGCTACGGCGTTCCCGTCTTCGATCCCGGATATGAAAGAGGCCGGAAACTGTCTAGCGGCTGAGTGCAATACGGCAGCAGTCTTTCATTTGATGCGTGTTGTTGAGTGGGGCCTTCGCGCTCTGTGTGCTGATGTCGGACTGATTCGGCTTAGGAGCAAAACAAAAGCAGGCAAGGTTAGGTACACACCCATTTCGTTCACTGACTGGGAGCACATGCTCAATCAACTCCAGGGGCGAGTCGATAGCAAAGTGAATCGCATCAGACGCGGCAAGTTAAAACAAACCGCTCAAGAATTTTATTATCCGGCGCTGCAAGACATCAGAAGTATTCGCGATGCTTGGCGTAATCACGTCATGCATACTCGACGTGATTACGGCACAGAAGAGGCCAATGCTGTGCTCGCTCACGTCCAGAGATTAATGGCTACTCTTGCTAGCCGGGTATCGGAATAGTTGTGCCATGATTAACTCATGAAGCCTAAGCCGGAGTACGTAGAAGGCAAGGAAGCATGGACGCGGTTCGACGGCGCAATGAAGCACGTCCTATCCGTCCCCCACGCTGAGATCCAGCGCCGTATTGAGCGCGAGCGTGCGGAAGCTGCCAGGAACCCAAACAAGCGCGGACCCAAACCTAAATCGAAATAGTTCGGGAAAGCCGACCAACGCTAGACTCGCTTCTTCTTTTTCGGCCTAGTCGGTTGTGGGTCTTTCTCAAGCGCGGATAGGATTTGCTCTAGAGCTTTTGCGATTCGATGAAGCTCCTTCACGATTTTGCGTCCGTACAGATCGGTCATGTTGCCGCCTCCCCAAGCGGTTTCGACAGCATACCACGGACGAAAAAGGTGTGGGGTATCGGGTGCGTTTTGAAATTCGTTCAGGCTGCTGGTCGATGACTCTATGGCTCAATGATTTTGTTTCTGATCGCCCAGCGGACCATCAAGGCGAGGTTGGCCGAGCCCATCCTTTTCGCAATTTCAGCTCGGTGAAATTCTACCGTCTTTGGTGATAGTCCCAGGCTATCTGCAATCTGCTTGCCGCGCAGCCCGTCGCAGAGAAGCTTCAAGACTTCTAGTTGCCTGGGGCTTAAACGTGTTGGATCGCCTTCCAAAGGTGCATCCTAGCAAATCGATTATTCCGATGAAGCCTAGGGAAAACGAGGGGGCTTTGAAAGAGCTGAATTGCGATCAAGCGTGAAGAGCTTATGCCGGAACGTTGACAGGTCCCGGCACCGGCCCACGCACGACGGCAGGACCAACCGGCTACAGGAGTTCGGGCCGGTAAAACAAGTCTACACCCTTAAGAGACTTGTCGCTTTCCGCGTCCCTCCCGTTTAGAAGGGTTCCACTTCTTCTTGGGGACTCGTTTCCGCCTCCTTCCCGATTAGCTCGGTATAGGTGAGGCGCTTGCCAACGATCTTGCGCATTAGATAGCTAAAGCGCTGTGAGTCGTTCATGGGTTTGCGATTGTTGAACCGAAAAGCCTGTTCATCGATGTATCGGAACAAGTGGAACGGCTCCACGCTGATGTAGGTTCCATGCAGTCCGCGTTTTAGCAGCGACCAAAAGTTTTCGAGGCCATTGGTA
>Ga0206833_1254_pt2 | contig 10639 bp, 5 predicted proteins | sample Alteio_BWOrgCont_32_FD_152891 | JGI IMG/M metagenome (GOLD analysis project Ga0206833, IMG submission 152891) | Enriched cells from forest soil in Barre Woods Harvard Forest LTER site, Petersham, Massachusetts, United States -... | ecosystem: Environmental > Terrestrial > Soil > Temperate forest > O... | reverse complement strand
AAACCGGTTGCGCAATGCGTTTGCGGTCTCAGAAGTGGCACTCGCCCTGGTGTTGTCCATCGGCGCGGCGCTGGTGATGAAAAGCTTCTGGCGCATCCAGCAAGTGAATCCAGGATTTGCGGCCGAGCATGTTCTGGCAATGGAAATGGAGCTGCCGACCGATTCGAAATATCGAACGCGGCCGGAACAGGCGGAGTTCTTCCGCAAGGTGTTGAATAACGTTCGCGGGCTGTCCCTGGTGCGATCCGCGGGCGTAACGAATCAACTTCCACTCGATACCAGCGACGAGCCTCGAGCGGAGTTTACGATTGACGGCCGCGCGCCGCTTCCTTCCGGCCAGGCGTATTTGGTCAACTATCGCGATGCGAGCGCGGATTATTTCCGCGCCATGGGGATTCCATTGCGGAAAGGCCGGTTGTTCACCGATCAGGACAAGGCCGATCGCCCGCTGGTGGTGATCGTCAACGAGACACTCGCGCACCGCTACTGGCCCGATGGATCGAACCCGATTGGGCAACACCTTCGATTCAACGCCCGCATGGCGCCGGAAATTGTCGGCATCGTGGGCGATGTCAAAGACTACGCTTTGAGTAAACCGAGCGAGCCGGCGATCTACACAAGCTATCTGCAGGTCCCCGAGATGAAGATGAGCCTGGTGGTGCGCGCGGAGGGCGATCCGGCTAGCATGATCCGGGCGGTGAAGCAGCAGGTATGGGCCGTGGATAAGGATCAGCCGATGTACAAAATCCGCACCATGGAGCAGGCCATCGCTGAGTCGCAGTCTTCTTCCCGGTTCACTTTAGTTCTGCTTGGAATCTTCGCCATGGTCGCTTTAGCGCTGGCGGCCGTTGGGATCTACGGTGTGATTTCTTACGCGGTGACGCAGAGGACTAGGGAGATCGGCATTCGAATCGCGCTTGGCGCCACTCGCGAAGATGTTCTGCGGCTGGTGGTGGGACAGGGAACGACTCTCGCGGTAGTAGGCGTGGCCGCCGGCCTCGCAGGGGCATTCGCGCTCACGCGAGTAATGTCGAATCTATTGTTTGGAGTGAGCGCTACCGATCCGTCGATTTTTGTGGGCGCGTCGGTGTTTCTGGCTGCAGTGGCGCTACTGGCGAGCTACCTTCCGGCGCGGCGGGCGATGCGGGTTGATCCGACGGTGTCGCTGCGGTATGAGTAGCGTAATCCTTCACCACCCGGTTCACGTATTGAATTGTTTCGCGATAGGGCGGCACGCCTTTGTATTTGTCGACCGCGCCGGGGCCGGCGTTGTAGGCGGCTAGAGCTTTCGTCACCTGGTGAGGATCGTTCTGGTACTTCAGCAAAAGCTCGCGCAAATACCGCGCGCCCGCTTCCACGTTTTGTGCCGGGTCATACGGATCGGCATTCAATGCCGCGGCTGTGCCTGGCATAAGCTGCATCAATCCAATGGCGCCTTTCGGGGAAACTGCTTTCACGTTGTATCCGGATTCCGCTTTCGCGACGCTCTGGACAATGCCCGGAGGCAGTCCGTTGTGAACTGCAGCCCGAGCGAGAAGCTCTCGCGGCGACAGGTTGGTTTGAGTTTCCGGTAGAGGTGCAACGGGCGGCGGTGGTGGTGGAGGAGGCGTGTAGTCCTCGGCCTCGATGCTCGATACCGTGTTCGCCGGAATTTCAATCGCGCCCTGGCTAATCTGAAGGCGCATCACGTCGCCATCCAGGACGTGGCTATCCGCGTGGATGCGGAAGCCGTTCGAAAGAACGACATACTCGCCGGCCTGAGCAGCCGTCGTTATAAGGGCTAGTGACAGAAATAGCTTCATTGGCTGGATGCCACTAACCAGTTTGACGCATTTGAGCGGCGGAACGTTTATTACAAAGTCGGCTTCGCTGCGGGCCCGGCGGGTACCGCACCAGTACCCAGGTGATCGTAGTTCAGGATCGCATTGAAAAGTAAGAAATAACTGCCCTGGGTTGCGTTTCGCCAGATGGGGTTGTTCGCGAACAGTAGCACATGGCCCTGGCCGCGCGGAACATCCACAACAACCGGCCGATCAGCCAATTCACGCCCGCCGGCCAACATCCCTGAAACCAGCAAATCCTTTTCATCGGAGAATCGCAGGACCACGCGCGGACGAGCTTCGGGAGAAGGCAGAAATGGCCGCAGATACTCGCGGGCGTCTTCGTCAAGTGGCTGTTCTTCACCAGGTTTCACTTGAGGACGTTCCGGTGGCGCGGAGAATGGACGGGCTTGCGGGATATCGGGATCGCTTGTCGACCCTCGGCCCGTGGGACGCCCAGCGGGAGCGTCGCCTCCAAATCCGCCGAAGCCGCCCGTGGTGCTGACTTGTAAAACGGGCGCCTGGCTGAAGTACACGGAGAGATTGTCGCCATAGCCATAGCCGATCGGGCTTTTCTTGTCCGAAATCACCGCGTTCAAAACGCTGCCACGCGCTTGCAGTTCGCGCGTGCTGGCAATGGAAACACCGTCGATCAAGCCGTAATCGATCGGGATGGAATCGTTGCCCGTCACGGTGACGAACAAGCCGCCGGCATCGATGAACCGCGCGATTTTTTCCAGGCCGTCCAGCCCCATGCCTCCGCGCATGTCGTCGGTGGTATCGGGCGACGATCCAAGATTGGGCGTTAGGGCGGAAGCTTTCCATGGAATCGGATCGCCACGCATCGGCATGCCGTTCACCACACGCTGCGCGGTGCCGGGCGTGGAGCCGAGAATGATCACGTCGTATTTGGCGCGCAGATCCGGGATCAATCGCAGCTTTTGATCGGAGATGTATTCGTAGGGAATCTTTAGATCGTCGAACGCGATGCGATACCAGCCTTCATTCTGCGTGTTGATCCAGCTATGCACCAGGGCGATGCGCGGCGCGGCCAGCGAGTGCATCGGCACTTTGGGCAGTTCATCGACCGCACGCACCTGGAGCCCGAGTTCGACAGCAGCCTTCTCTATCGGACCGCGCTCGGCGTCCGCAGCGCGAATAATAAACGACCCGGCCCGGTAATCCTGGCCACCAGCTTTAAACGGTTCTTCCGCCGCGCTCATTTTTACATCGTGCAAACGAAACCGGAAAGTCGCTAGCGTGTTATCGGCATTGTGATTCACGATGTACGCTCCGGCGGACGTACTTCCCGCGACTTTTCCCTCGATATGTACGGGCGCTTCGAGCATTGTCATGGGAGCTTTCAAAATCGCCGCATCCGTCACGCGAATGGTTTTCACGTTGCGGAGCGCACCCAGCGTCCAGCCCGTGTCGTCGTAAGGGCGCGGATCACTGATGTTGTAATACTGCGTGTCCAGCAGCATGTCGGCCATGCGGCTATAAGGCTGGTCCATGCGGACGATGTAGCTGGCGGCGGGAATTTTGACTTTCTTTTCGTCCTTGCCCCGCTGGATGGTTACTTCTGTTTCCTGGGAGATCCGGTTCACCTCGATGCCTTGCAGCTTCAGCAAATTCACCAGCCCGGCGCATTCCACCGGGCGCGGATCGTCGGACGGAATCACCCAAGCGGCGGGTCCTTCCTGCGCGGCTTTCTCCACCGAACGTTTGCTCTTCAAATAGAAATTTTCAAGAAATGTTTTGCGGTTATCGGCTGTATAGTTCATCGCGAACAGGATGCCGCTCTGCTGCATGTTGATGTTGTTGCGGATGGACCAATTCACTTTCGCCATCGGCGGATTCGGACGAAACCAGGTTCGCGCCGTATCGGCAGGCGCGACGGTTCGAGGACCGCTATCGGCGCCGCGTCCACCAAAGGTTTCATAAAACCGCCCAATGGAGTTATGCCCGTTGGCGACATAGAACATGTAGTTCGGCGCCCAGCCATCGTAGAATCCGTGCGTCCAGACGCCGGGAACACCGCGCTTAGTCATCTCTTCTATCTCGACGTAGGCCATCTTCTGCCACTCGTCCACCACCAGCGGATCGAGCCACGCGTTATACGGCCCCATGCCGGTGGAAACGTAAAGGAAGGGAACCGACTCGTGCAGATCGTGCAGCACTTGCGGATGCCAGTCGAGAAAAGTCTTCATCATGATCTTGCTCAACTGCAAGGCCATGCCCAGGCCGTCGCGATTATTGTCGTGCGCAACGTATTTACCCCAGTAAACCAGGGGCGGCTGCGCTTTCGCGGGATTCGCGACGTGATAATTGTAAACATCCACTTCGCGATCGCGCCCGTCTACTTCGGTACACGGCGTGATCAGCACCACCAGATTCTTGCGGATGTGGCGGATCAGCGGCGAATCTTCGACAGCCAATCGGTAGGCCAGCTCCATCAGCATTTCCGGAGACCCTGTTTCGGGCGAATGGATGCTGCCCGAGGCCCAATACATCGGCACGTCTTCTTCGATCAACTGCTTGGCTTCCGCGGCCGAGGTCTTACGCGGATCGGCCAACCGCGCGTTGATTTCGCGGTAGCGATCCAGCTTTTGGATATTGGCTTCATCCGAGACGGCCACCATCAGCGTTTCGCGACCCTCTTCGGATCGCCCGATACTAAAAACCTTTACGCGCGGCGTGGCTTTTTCCAGCTCGCGCATGTAGCGATAGATATCTTTGGTATAGGTGAGCTTTTGCGGCGTACCGATAACGTAGCCGAGCACCTTTTCAGGCGTAGGGACGGCGCCGGAAGCAGGCAGATGATCCACCAGTTCTGTGGAGAAGAACGGCTCGGTGGTGTACTGTTTGATTTTTGCCGTGTAGCCAGTATCGAGCTGCTGGGCCGGTAAGGCGGAGGCGACGAGGATGGCGAGGGCGATGGTGGGCCGCATAACTGGCTATCATATCGCGGGGTTGGGAACTGAGGCTCAGCGACTCGCCGAGTGGCGGATTCTTGCCAACGATCCGCCAATCCTCACCGTCTAAGATTTAACTATGCTGCGACACACGATTCGGGTCCTGCTCAAGAGCCCCAGCTTCACCCTGGTGGCGGTTCTTTCGCTCGCTTTTGGAATCGGCGCGAATACGGCAATTTTCACCCTGCTCGATCAGGTGCTCCTCAGGTCCCTGCCCGTGCAAGCGCCGGAGCAATTGACGTTGCTGTCTTTTTCGGGCGGCGACGAAGGCTCATTGCGCTCCCGGGATGATGGCGGGCTGTATTTCTCTTATCCCATGTACCACGACCTGCGCGACAGAAACACGGTGTTCAGCGGGATGATTGCGACCCTGCATTACGAGATCGCCTCAAGCTGGCACGGCCAAACCGAGCGAGCCATCGGTGAACTGGTCTCAGGGAATTATTTCGAAGTGTTGGGCGTGCGGCCGGCCATCGGCCGGATGTTCCAGCAGTCCGACGATGTCGCGCCCGACGCCAACCCGGTTGCCGTGCTCAGCTATGGCTATTGGCAACGCCATTTCGGCGGCGATCCATCCGTGCTGAATCAGACCGTCTGGTTGAACGATCATCCGTTTATCGTGATCGGCGTCGCGCCGGCGAATTTCCGCAGCGTCGTGGTGGGTGATGCGCCGGACATCTATGCGCCCATGATGATGAAAGCGCAGATAACGCCAGGGTGGAACGATTTGGACGAGCGTCGGTCCAGATGGTTGAACATCGCAGCGCGGTTGAAGCCGGGCATGACGGCCAAGCAGGCGGAAGCCACCATCAATCCTCTGTGGTATTCGCTGCGCGAGATGGAGCTGCAGCGGATGGACAATCCGCCGCAAAGGCTCCGTACCGACTTTATGAAAACGCACCTTTCGCTTTTGGACGGCGCGAAGGGTTTGTCGCCGCTTCGCAACGAGTTCTCGAAGCCGCTGGTGGCGTTGATGGCGATGGTCGGATTGGTTCTATTAATTGCGTGCGCGAACGTCGCGAATCTGCTTCTGGCGCGAGGAGCGTCCCGGCAAAGGGAAATCGCGATTCGTTTCGCACTGGGCGCCAGCCGCTTCCAGGTGATGAAGCAAATGGTGCTGGAGAGTACGGTGTTAACTTTGGCGGGCGCGGGGCTGGGGATCATCCTGGCGTCGTGGGCAGCGGCATTATTATTGCGCGCGCTGCCGGAAGAAAGCAGTTTGCCGTTCGCGTTCTCCAGCCATCCCGATCTTCGAACGCTGGCATTTACCATCGGGATTTCCGCATTCACCGGCATTCTCTTCGGCTTGGCGCCGGCGTTCCAGACCACTCGCTCCGGCATCGCGTCGGCGCTGAAAGACCAGGCTGGAAGCCTGGCCGGTGGTGGCGGGCAGGCGCGTTTCCGCAAGACGCTGGTGGCCGCGCAAACCGGTCTGAGTTTATTGCTGATGATAGGGGCGGGGCTTTTTGCGCGCAGCCTCTACAATCTCAAGAATCAGGATCTGGGCTTCCGCACGGATCATTTGCTGGCCTTCGACCTGGATCCGAAACTGAATGGCTACACCAGCCCGCGCATCTTCTCGCTCTATGACCAGTTGCTGAGCGCCCTCGGTTCCCAGCCTGGCGTCCGCTCGGTCGCGCTTTCACGCCTGGGGCTGCTCGCCGGCAATAGCTCCGGCAGTAACATCACGGTGGCTGGATATCGCGACAAGGAAGGCGAGGACATGAATCCGAACATGGACGATGTCACGCCCGGGTATTTTTCGACGCTTGGCATTCCCTTGATCGCCGGCCGCGAGTTCACCGCCGCCGACGGGCAGGGCGCACCGAAAGTGGCGATCGTAAACGAGAAATTCGCACACTATTTCTTCGGAAATGAGAGCGCCGTGGGGCGCTGGTTTGGATTTGGAGCCGGCCCCGGCACAAAGCTCGACATCCAAATTGTGGGTGTGGCGAAAGATGGCAAGTACGCGGGCGTGCGCCAGAAGTTGCCGCGCTTCCTCTATCTGCCGCTTTTGCAGAGCAAGGCCCCCGGCGGTGGAACAATCTACATCCGTACTTCGCAAGATCCAACGCGGATGGCCGGAGCGGCGCGGCATGAAGTCCAGCGCCTGGATCCAAATCTCCCCGTGACTAACCTGGTGAGCATGGATCAACAGATCAACGACAATATCTGGCTGGATCGAGTGGTCGCCGCGCTTTCGATGGGATTCGGACTGCTTGCCACCGTGCTCGCGGCGATCGGCCTGTACGGCGTGTTGGCGTTCATGGTTGCAAGAAGGACGCGCGAAATCGGTATCCGCCTGGCGGTGGGTGCGACGCAAGCCACCATCTTACGGCTGGTGATGATGGAAGTGACTCTGGTGGCGGGTACAGGCATCCTGGTAGCGATCCCAGTTTCGTTGATGCTCACGCAATATTTGAAAAGCCAGTTGTTCGGACTTTCCAGCACAGATCCATTGACATTTGCCGGGGCTGCGGTGTTTCTGGCGTTCGTGGGAATCGTGGCCGCTTATTTTCCGGCGCGGCGGGCCATGCGAGTGGATCCGGTTCGCGCCCTGCGGTGGGAGTGAGGGCGCGGGGCTAGTCGGAGATCGCTAGTTCGCCAGGGACGATCGGGCGGGTACGCGGCAGAATTCCGCGGCTCGCCAGAATTCCGATGAATGCGAGTATTCCGGTAAAGATGGCCAGCTTTAGTGTGTCTGCCAGGCGCGTGTGCGGGAGCAGCTTCCAGAGAATCCCGAGCGCCGGTTGCGCGATGCAACACGCCCACACCGCTCCGTAGAAATAGCGGCGTTCGTGGCCTTCACCCTGTGTTGACGGCTTCACGCGCGGTAATTTGCCCAGCGCGCCTAGAATCCAGATTGTTATTGCGATCGGAAAGTAGCCGTAGAGATAAATCTGTTTGAGCCGCCATGCACCGGTCACTACCGCGACCACCAGCCCGGTGAAATTCAGAATCGCGAACGTGAGCACTATGCTCCAGGCGAAGGTGTAGCAGACGCGCCGATAGAGTGGATTGGGCTTGTCTTCGACGAAACGGATAATATACGGCCGCGGCTCTACGCCTGGAAGACGGCCGCGCAAGGCCGCAATGCCCGTTCCGAGCATCACCACCGCCAGCCACGCCAGCTTGCGATAGTCAAAGCCCCGTTCGAACAGATCGAAGGTGGAGGGTCCCGCTGCGATGAAGAAAACGAAAATCCAGATTGGCCAGTGGGCTAGCCGGTAGAGCGGCTTGTTCCGGTCGCGAAGTTTGCGGCCGCTGGCTAGTTCGACTTTGATGCCGGAATTCACGCTCCGTTATCGGCCCACTTGTCCCCTTGCTCACGCGTGGGGCTACCTTGCCTGCGTCCAGTCCATAACATCCGTCCGGGCCCGCGTCCAAACAAAAACATCCCGTCCGCCAAGTAGTCCCGCGCGTGAGCAAGGGGACCGCGACCGCTTTAGTTCGTTCCCGGAGGCTTGGTGGCTGGCGGTTTGGCCGGCGTGGCGGGCTTTGCCGAAGGCTGCGATGACGTTGGCTTCGCGGGAGTCGGATTGCTCATGGCTGGAGCGGCCTGGTCGTACAGCTCGATGATGTCCTTGGTGATGTCCACGGTCGGCGAGGCGTATAGCACCGGGCTCTGGGGTGAGCTCACGTCAACCACCAAATAATAACCATGGTCGCGCGAGTATCTCTCAATCACCGCGGTCATCTTTTGGGCGATTTGCTGGATCAGCTTCTGCTGCTCCGCATCGAACTCTTCCTTGGTATCGTCGTAGTCGCGCTGCAGCGATTTTTTCTTGGCTTCAATATTCCGGTAAAGCTCGTTTTTGGCGGCCTCGCTCAGGGTGTTCTGTCCCTTGTTGAACTGATCCTGCAAAGCGTTCACTTCACCCTGCTTGAGCTCCAGCTCTTTCTTTTTCGGGCCAGCCTTGGATTCCAGTTCGGCCGATGCTTTCTGGCCGTCCTTCGAGCCGACAATGGCGCCTTGAAAGTAGATGATGGCCACCTTCCCCGGCGGGGTTGCCGGCGTCTGGGCGTTCACATCCGCGCCAAGGGCGAGCACCAGGCCCGCGAATACAATACGTTTCACAGTGAAACTCCTAACCTTTGAATTCATTCTATTCTATCCAAATCTCTGGGTCCCCGCCGGTCAGAAGGTCCGGCCGATGGAAAAACGGAACGTCGTATATCTCTCAAACAGAGGCAACGGCTGTCCGATCACCGAAAGGGCGTTGATGTAAGTCGCCGAGTTCGGGAAATCGTCCCGGTGCGCGGCGATCGGCGGGTACAGATAGCCTCGGAAGACGCTCGGATTGTAAGCGAAGTACACCCGGAATGGAGCATTCACAACGGGCATTAGGACTTGCAGCTCAAGACCAGTGGATGCGCGAATCTTTTGCGTGCCGGGCGCGATATAGGCGCGTCCGTTGAAATTCGCTTGCGGGAATTCGGCGTTCAACTGTTCGATGCGCCCGGTATTCAGTCCCAACTGGCTGGGGAACGTGAGTTTGTCCACGCCGGCATCGCCGAATATTGCCAGCACCACCGGCCCGAAAATCGGAATCCGGTATTCGAAATTCGTAACGATGCTCGTGTCGCCGCCGGGATACGCGAACTGGTACGTCGGGATATTCATCGTCACAGGCTGAAACGATGTCACGCCATTGATGATCTGCTTCTGCAGGCGCTGCGTTCCATCGTTGTTGTATACGTTGACCGTTCCGGAACTCGGCAGGAACGCAATCGGGCTGATGCCCCAAATATCAAATCCGCGGATGTCATTCTCGCCGCCCATGTAGAAGCGCGCAAATGGAGGCGCTACTTTGCCGCCGTACCCGGTCAGGAATCGCCCCAACAAGTGCATGCCGATAACATGCCCCTTTCTCAAGCCAGAGCGAAAGTATTTCGCTTCAATGGTCGGCGCCAGCGTATTGACGTTGCCGCCAATGCCCGCGTATGCGAACGAGAAAAACAGCGACTTGCCGCCGGTGGGCGTAATGGGATGGTTGACGGTGTTATACGTGTAGGACGGAGTGATCTTGCTGGTACGGATTCCGCTCAGCGAGTTCGGACCGCCTACGCCCTCGAAGTCGAGATATTGGAAATAGGTGCTGGCCGCCGTGGTGAGGGTCTTGATGTTGGAAATGTCATACCCATACGCCAAACCCACGCGAGCGAAACTGCGTTTCAGCGCATAGGAAACGAACACCGTCGCGCCGTATCCATTGGATACGTAGTTCAGCAGGTTCTGCTGGCCCAATTGATTGAACAACGGCACCAGGTTCTGTCCCGCAAGGATGGACGCTTGTGTGCCCTGGTTGTACGAGAACCGGTTGACATAGAGCGTAAACCCGGATTGGATGGGTTTGTCGAACAAATACGGCTCTGTGAAGCCGAACTGCACCTGCCTGAGCAGCGTGCCCAATTGCGTGCTGAGGCTCAGCGTCTCACCTAATCCGAGAAAGTTGTTGGTGGAGTAGGAAAGCCCGATAAAGCTGCCCGAGATTTCCGAAACGCCTCCATTCAACTGTATGGAGTTCTTGCCGCGCTCTTTCACTTTAAGCGTGATGTCGACGGTGTCCGTTTTGGTGTCGCGCTTGATGTCGGCGGCTTCCTCGGCCTTCAGCGGCTCGAAATACCCGAGCTGATTGAGCCGGAGGATGCTCAGTTCCCACATGTGATTGTTGAAGATCTGGCCTTCGTCCACCAGCATTTCGCGGCGGATCACTTTGTCGCGCGTTGTGGTGTTGCCGGCGAAATCGATGCGGCGAACGAAGAATTGTTTACCCTCGTCCACCGATAGCGAAAGATCCACCTGATCGGTATTCGGGACAGCCTGCGGTTCCGGTTCCACCA
>Ga0206833_1310_pt1 | contig 10662 bp, 9 predicted proteins | sample Alteio_BWOrgCont_32_FD_152891 | JGI IMG/M metagenome (GOLD analysis project Ga0206833, IMG submission 152891) | Enriched cells from forest soil in Barre Woods Harvard Forest LTER site, Petersham, Massachusetts, United States -... | ecosystem: Environmental > Terrestrial > Soil > Temperate forest > O... | reverse complement strand
ATGATGAAATAGACCATTACATTGCCGAGTGTATTGCTGCAAAAGATATGGAGGCTCACCCCGTAAATGTAAAAGTGAAAAATGCCGGAGAAAATATCAATTCGGAATATGATGATAAAAGCCCGTCTATTACGGCTGACGGAACAGTACTTATTTTCACATCTACCCGTCCACTGTTGGTTGGTAATATGCAATCTCCCAAAGATCCGAAAGACCCGGGCATGATGTATGATAATGTTTACTTGTGCAAATGGGATAGTTCAAAGAATGACTGGGGCCTTTCATACCCTATTGATGGAAGCGTGAATGAAGCGTATGCACATACTTCCTGCACCAGCATTTCTCCGGATGGTAATTATATTTTTCTCTATAAGAACAATGTACATGGTTCATCCCGTGGCGGTGATCTGTTTATGTCTAAACGGTCGAAAAAAGGGAAATGGTCGGAACCCGTTACCTTGGGAAGCCCTGTAAACACCAGTTATTATGAAGATGGAGCATGTGTTTCTCCGGATGGAAATACTCTCTATTTTGTAAGTGAAAGACCGGGAGGCTTTGGTCGTGCCGATATTTATAAAGCAGATAAAATAAGCCGCACTGAATGGGGCGTACCTGAAAACCTTGGTCCGGTTGTGAATAGCGATTATGATGAAGGCGCGCCTTTTATGGCACCTGACGGACGTACTTTGTTCTTCAGTTCCGATGGGCATAACTCCATGGGTGGATATGATATTTTTAAAACCTCTATGAATGATAGCGGCAAGTGGACCACTCCTGTTAATCTCGGTTACCCGATCAATACCGTGAGCAACGAAAAGAACTTTACCATTTCAGCAGATGCCCGTAGTGCATATTTTTCAAGCGACAGAAAAGGTGGAATGGGAAAACGTGATATCTATTTCGTTGATCTTTCCAACTACTCGGTTCTGTCAAAGGATAGCAGCAATTCCAAACCTAAAGGATATTCAATTATTCGCGGAAAGGTGATGACGCCTAAAGGCGAACCCGCTGCTGAGGCCAGTGTTACTATTTCTGATTCAGCAAATGCTAAGGTGGCGAGCGTAACTACCAGTGCAGAAGGAGTCTATTTTATTACACTGAAAAGCGGTCAGAAATACAAAATAAAAGTAGCTGTAAAAGGATTTAAAAATGCCAGTAAGAATCTGTATCTGCCCGATTCTCCTCTGGGTACATTTACTATGCAGCAGGACTTTACCCTTGAAAAGGAATAGGAATTTATCGGCATAACTTTTGCCAATAATCTGAAATGCGCAAGATCTTATTACTCTCCGATACACACGGCTATATAGATGAAACCATTTGCCGCCATGCTGCGGAAGCTGATGAAATATGGCATGCCGGTGATATGGGTAGCGTGAAAGTTTATGATACCCTGGAGGAGATAAAACCTATACGGGCAGTATATGGAAATATAGATGGGCGGGAAATACGACTTATCTGTCCCGAGAATCAGATATTCATGTGCGAGAAGAGAAAAATTTGGATAACGCATATTGGAGGCTATCCGCCAAATTATAATCCAACTTTAAAAAGACTGCTACAGGAAACTAAACCCGATATTTTTATTTGCGGGCACTCCCATATTTTAAAAGTGATATTTGATAAAAACCTCAACCTGCTGCACATCAATCCCGGAGCAGCAGGCAAACATGGTTTGCACGCTGTGCGCACTATGGTGCGTTTTGTCATAGATGGAGATGATATCCGGAATATGGATGTGATTCAGTTGGGGAAGCGAGGCGAGATTTGAGGTTTGCCCCAAACCCCTAAAGGGGTTTTGAGTAGTGCTTTATTTTGGGAAAATATTATCTTTGTTAAAGATCAATTCATAAATAACCTGCTATGAAAATTTTTATACCTGTGCTTATATGCCTGGTGGTTTTTTCTTGTACAGAAAAGAAGAAGGTGAAAAATGATTTGGCAATATGGGGATTAAAAGGGAATGTAAAATCGATAACTACCTATACATATTCGGTAGTGGGGAAAAATGGAAATATAGAAAAAGATAGTTTAAAAGCAATAGATTCTACCATATTTAATAGAATGGGGTTCTTGTTGGAGGTAAGGGATAGACGGCATGATACACTATTTCCGAGGTGGATTCGAAAATATGATGAACATGATAATTTGATAGAAAAAGATAATTACAGTGGGGCGAAATTAGTTATGCAAGAATTAAATAGATATGATGACAAAAATAATATGATTGAACAAACTATATTTGAGCATGAATGGAAAGCACCTTCTGATAGTATAGTAAAGTCAGATATTCATTTCACTTATAAAGATAGTGCCGATTGTCAGATCGTTGAATCCATTGCAGACAGAAAAGGCAAGCCATGGTATAGTCAAAAAAGAGTTCTGAACAGTAATAGGGATGTGATTAGCGAGAGAATATTTTATCCTTGGGATACAGATAAAAAATATAATATTCAAATTGGCATATACAAATATGATGCCCTAGGAAATATGTTGGAAAAAGATTGTTTTGATGCGAATAACACATTAGATTTTAGGTTTGTCCACAAGTACGATGGAAAAGGTAATGAAGTAGAGGATCTGGCACGTAGGAAAGACGATTCTATACAATATAGAGATGTGAAAACCTATGATGATAGCGGGAATATTACAGGATATACCTATTATAAACATGACGGCAGTATCAATTCAGAATGGCACTGCAAGTATCAAAAATTTGATGCAACAGGCAATTGGGTTAAACAAGTTTCATATAAAAATGGCACTCCGGAAACAATAACAAGGCGCACTGTCGAGTATTATTAACCAGGACGTGATTCAGTTAGGGAAACGAGGCGAGATTTGAGGTTTGCCCCAAACCCCTAAAGGGGCTTTGAATAGAACGGCAGTTAATTTGTTAATATGTTGATTTTCAATTATTTAATTGTTTGTAAAATTGTAAAAGTATAAAATATAATAAAATATGCTCCGTTACTTTTTCACTCCCAATACGCTAAAATTAACTTCCCCGTATGTCCGTAGTTGAATAAAATTAGGATGCTCTGCAAAGGAAGTGCGCTTAGAATGTTCAATTACCAGCCACCCGTTTTCCTTTAAAAGATTGCGGCTGAAAACCAAGTCTGGTATAACAGGGTAGTGTGGATAATCGTAAGGCGGATCGCAGAGAATAATATCGAAAGGAGCGGAGTGACTGCGGAGAAATGATAGTGCGTCACTCTTAACTACGATCACATTGTTCAGTTCAAAATGCTTGATGTTTTTGCGCACAAAATTGCAACAACCATTACTAATATCGACTGCCGTAACTTGTTTGCATCCTCGCGAAGCGAGATCGTAACTAAGGCTACCCGTACCGCAAAACAGGTCGAGTGCTTCGCATTCTTCCCAGTTAAAACGGTTTTGCAAAATATTGAACAGGGCCTGTTTGGCCTTGCCTGTAGTGGGGCGTATAGGTAAATATTTTGAAGGCACCTGTCTTCCTTTCAAATCGCCACCACCTATATACATAAGTATTGCATAAATAAGGAATAATAAGACTGCGCCGGAAGACTATCCAACTGGCTGGAAAAAGTAAAGCGTTTGGTCTTTTCTGTAATACGGGCGTTTTTCAAATACTTTAATGCCAGTTCAAACATCTCGGATTTCTCGCTCATTTCCCCATAAAAAAAACAGGAAGAATCTTCGGGTTTCAATTTCAATTCTTCGTAAACCCAGAGCAAGAAGTATGTAAAATCATTTGGTGTCTGAATATAATAACGGTTGTATAGAATCAGTTTGCCCGCCTGAAGCGCAACCACATCCATATAGCCATCAAAAACATAGACGTGTACTTCATTTTTTGCACTGTCTTTATGCAGGGCTAACAGATATTCCACAAAAATGGAGGAATGGTGACGGATCACGGATTGCGGGTATTTCTCTCTTAATAAGGAATAGTCGCTTGAATCTACGGAATAAACACTATAACAGTCGTTGTTCTTAATAAAGTCGGAACGGGGCGACTCATTAGGCTTAATCAGGTTTTGCTGCTTTAAATAATCTCTCAACGAATCTTTTGAAAAGAATGCGCCGGGTATAAGCATGGCGCTATTCGGAACAAGCATAATAGACGAGCCTGAATATTTCACATTCAGCAGGTCTTCTTTTAAAATGTTGGCTAACGGTCTCTTTATACCTTTAGCATCCTTGCGGTTATAGGATGACCAGGCCAGGTATTCGTTAGTATCTTTGTCCAACAGGCATGCCAGCAAATGACTATCTCTTACTTCTATAGAGAGATGCAGGTTTTTATTGGCCAGGGAAATTTTATCCAGACCAAAACGTTCCTGTTCCTGTTTATCAGCTGATATGGATTTAAGGGTTGCCATCGGCTCAAAATTAGTTATAAGATATGAGATATAAGCTATAAACATGCTCTCGCTTATATCTTATAGCTAATATCTTATAGCTATTACGATAATTACTCTATTTTTGTCCATCTTTTAAAGAATGAAGAAGACTTTCATTACCAATCTTATTCTCGTACTTACCCTTAATCTTTCGATTAAGCCTTTCTTCATTTTTGCCATCGACCGTAAGGTGCAAAACATAGTTGGACCCCAGGAATTTGGGGTTTATTTCGCTTTGTTAGGCTTTTCTTTTATCTTTAATACCCTGCTCGATCTGGGTATAACCAATTTCAATAATAGGAACATAGCCCAAAACTCGCATTTGCTAAGTAAGCATTTTTCCAGGATGGTTATACTTAAACTTACCCTGGGTTTGTTTTATGTAGTTATATGTACTCTTGCGGGGCTTGCCTGGGGTTATGATTTCAGACGGATGAAGCTATTGCTTATCCTTTGCCTGATGCAATTCCTTATTTCATTTATTGCCTATCTGCGTTCCAATATTTCCGGTATGCATCTCTTTAAAACTGATAGTGTTATTTCAGCCATGGATAGAATTATTGCCATAGCAATATGCGTTCCAATCATCTGGGGACACTTTTTCGTTAAGAACATAGATATTATGGATTATGTATATATCCAAACTGCGGCTTATCTATGTGTGGTATTAATTGCCTTTGCAATTGTGGTGCGTAAAGCAGGCTTTATAAAATTTGAGTGGAACCGCACCTTCAGCTTGATGATATTGAAAAAGAGCTTTCCATTTGCCCTGTTGGGAATGATCATGTCTTTTTATGGCCGTATAGATGCTTCTATGTTGGAAAGGTTGGTGCACGATAATGGCACGCAGACGGGAATTTATGCACAGGCTTTTCGCTTGCTTGATGCTACTAATATGATAGCTGTTCTTGCTGCGGGTTTATTACTACCTATGTTCGCCCGTATGCTCAAAATGAAAGAGTCGGTAGAATCGATGGTGAAAACAGCCTATACATTATTATTCGCGCTTGCTATTGTTGTAGCCTGCGGATGCGGGTTTTATTCAGCTAAAATGATGGGAATGCTTTATACAAGTGATGTTACAGAAACATCCCTGGTATTTTCCATTCTGATGTGTTGCTTTATGGGCAGTGCTACCCAATATGTTTTTGGTACACTTCTAACAGCTAATGGAAGCCTTAAATACATGAACATAATTGCTGCCTGTGGTTTTGTGGTCAATATAACCATGAACATAATTTTAATTCCCCGTTTTCAGGCTGTGGGAGCTGCTATAGCTAGTTTGACTACACAGTTGGTGGTGCCGGCGATACAAATATTTGTAGTGAAGAAAATGTTCGGGTTTGTAACCATACCAAAAATGTTATTTACCCTTTTATTATTTGCGGTTGGGGTGGTTGCCATTGCATATGGAACTACATTCCTGCCGCTCGACTGGAGAATCTCTTTTGTATGTATGATAGGCGCCTGCGGAATTTGGGCTTTAGTGGCCGGCATCATCAACATCAAATCGATCTTGAAAATGGTAAAGATCGGTTGATTAATGAAATATCTTACTTTTGTCTATACCTATTAAATTGAATAAATAATTATGACCAACGAAGAAAATAAAAATATTTTTAACTCCGAAAATTTGCTGTCCTTTATCTTCAGCAAATGGAAGCCATTGCTTATTGTTGCTATAATTGCCATGATAGGTTCTGTTGTAGTATCATTTTTATTGCCGGAAAAATATAAAGCATCGGTACTGCTTTTCTCTACTCAGAATAATAACCTTTCCAGGGCTTTTTTATCACAACAGGAAGATGATACAAAAGACTTTCTTGCTTTTGGAGAGGATAATAATGCCGACCAGCTGTTACAGATATTAAAATCGGATGCGGTAATGTATGCTTTAGAGAAAAAATTCGATCTGATGAATTATTATCATTTACAGGATAAACCTAAAAAATGGTACCTGTTCAAAGGCTATTATGCCGATCTTTTTCAATATGAAGTAACCCAATACGAATCGATACAGATAACAGTATGTGACCATGACCCGAAACTGGCGTCCGATATGGCAAACGCAGCTGCCGACATGGCAGATTCTATTATTCGTCAAATTGTTAAACAAAGATCGGTTGTTGCATATAAAATTGCAAAAAGTGAATATGATTCGGCCATTGCAGTGGCCGATAAATTAAACGATACCATGAATTTTTATCATAACCAGGGTATTCTTGATTGGTCTTACCAGATAAAGGAATTAACAGCAGGCTATGCTGATGCTCTGGTTAAAGGAAATGCACAAGTTGTAAAACAATTGTCTGATAAGTTGAATGTATTTCAACGCTATGGCGACGGATTTATGAAAGTTACTGCCCAGTTAACGGCCAATTACGAATGGCTAAAACAGGCCCGTACTTCTTATATGGAAGCAAAAGTGAATGCAGAACAATCTATACCGGCCTTTTATGTTGTAGATAGAGCAGTTCCGGCTGACCGCAAGTCATACCCAATACGTGGATTGGTGGTTGCTATCGGAACCCTGGTGCCTGTCATTTTCGCACTGCTTTTATTGTTGATATTAAATCGCCTGAAAAAGGTCAGGAATCAGGAACTGTAGTATGTGCGGTTGTAAAGTAATTGAGATTGTCATTCTGAACGACGTGAAGAATCTCTTTGCCGCTAAAATGTTTCAATCCGTTCAACATGACAAAGGCAGTATAAATCCTAATTAATTCTTTGCTTTGGTTCGGAAAAATGAAATATGGATTTTTTATATCATCAGTTTACTCTTTGTAAGCTTTGAACTCGTATTCATCTATTTCAATTTGGGCGTTATGGAAGCCTTTCTTCCACTGGTTGCTTTAATAGTTTACTGGGCCTTATTTTCGCTTGATAAACTGATGCTCTTTGTGGTGCTTTGTGTTCCTTTCTCACTTAAATACCATATCCCCGGAATAGATGTAGGGCAGATAAGTGTGGGTATGGCATTGCCTACGGAACCGCTTATGTTCGGTATCATGCTTATATTTTTCCTCAACATCGCCTATTCGGGCTATGAAACAAAAATACTTCGTCACCCGGTAAGTATACTTATTTTAATAAGTATTGGCTGGATGATCATTACTTGTTTTACCAGCACTATGTTTTTTGTATCCTTTAAATTCCTGATTGAAAGGAGCTGGAGTGTAGTGGTTTTTTACTTCCTGGGCATTTTGTTATTTAAAAAAGTCAAGAACATATACCTATTCAACTGGATGTATATTATTTCATTTACGGGGATCATTATATACACAATTATCCGGCACTATCCTTCTCATTTCACAGAAAAGGGAGCCCATTCCGCTGTTAATCCTTTTTATAACGACCATACAGCTTATGGGGCTTTAATTGCCATGTTTTTACCCGTAGTTGGGGGCTTAAGCCTGATAAAAAGAAATAGTCCTTCTGTCCGGATGGCTGCTACCATTTTGTTCTTTTTGTTTTTAGTAGCACTGGCACTTTCATATAGCCGTGCGGCCTGGTTAAGTACAGTAGCAGTTATTGGAGTATATGTTCTGATGCGTTTCAAGGTTCAACTGAAATGGATCTTGGCCGGGTTTGCACTTGGAATATGTCTTTTCTTTGCTTACCAGACCAGTATCATAATGAAGCTGCAACGGAATAATACGGACGTATCCCAGGATATCGGTAAAGAAATACAATCTATTTCCAATATCTCATCCGATGCATCAAACCGTGAGCGGCTTAACCGCTGGAGCTGTGCCATACGTATGTGGGAAGACAAACCTGTTTTCGGATATGGCCCTGGTACCTATTCGTTTAAATATGCACCTTACCAGCTTCCTTATATGCGTACTATTATCAGTACGAACCAGGGTAATGCCGGAAATGCGCATAATGAATACCTGGGCCCACTGGCTGAACAAGGGCTTATTGGTATGCTTGCCATGCTGGGTATTGCTACGGCTGTTTTCTTTCTTGCATTCAGGCTGGTATATAATTTAAAAGATCCGGATATGCGGATATTAGCGCTTAGTGTTTTCCTGGGCTTGGTAAGTTATTTTATACATGGCATGATGAATAACTTTCTTGATACCGACAAAGCTGCTGTCCCATTTTGGGGGTTCATAGCTATACTGGTAGCTATTGATTTGAATACAAAGGAAGAGGCAGATAAAGCCGGAAGCTTGAAACTGAAAGCAACAGAATAGTATAGTAGTTAACCTTTATTTCTGTTTTTTATTCCTTCCGCTAATCGTAAACGGAATCATTACACTTAGTGAAACACGGTAGGTGGGTAGTATATTATCTCCTGTTGGTAAAATGGCATAATTATAGCCTCCTGTAAGGGAAATGAAGCCGGAAAGAGTAAGCCCAAATTCAGGTATCAAATACAAATTACTTTTGCCCTGTTCCAAGTAATCTTCCACGTTGCCACGCAGACAGAAAAACCTGTAGTCAATTTCTAACGTTGCTTTAGGTGCCCATATTTCATGTTTTAAATTCAAATTGAATTCTGCACCCAGTTTAGTGTAAATTAATATAACTCCGCCGCTGCGCGCACCGGTACTATGCATCTTTTGTGCGCCCATGTAATGGTTTATGTATTTTATAAACGGGTGCCCGATAGACAGATCACCGTAAGGGTTTTTTTGCCAAATGGCACTGGCAAAAGGTAGAAGGAGGAACTTTCGACCTTTTACCCGCACATCTCCTCCCGCAAAGGTAGAAACAGAGTACAACAATAAAATAAACAGAACAACTCTTTTCATGCTGTAAAAGAATGCTTTATTTCCGGTTGCGGGTATTCCCTGTTTTTTTAGGGCGTTCAATATTTTCAATTTTAGTGAACACAACTGTAATGATAAAACCCACTGCACATCCTACCAATACACAGGCTACGCGACTTAAAGCCACATTCCAACTATGGGCTGCTCTTTCCTGGAAAAGCACTATTATGTTTGCCGCTACAGCTGTGCGCACACTTGCCTGTAGTTTTAATAAAAAGCCTATAAGAATGGTGAGGCCTAAACCCAGTGAGAGTATAATAATAGTAGGAAAAGGGATAAAAAATAAAAGCAAGCCTATAGCAGAACCCAGTACGTTACCTTCAATACGCAGGTAGGCCAGTTTTTTATCATTTTCGGGGCTCACCACTAACACAACAGATACCAGGCTCCAAAAGAAAGGGTATTGTGGAAAAGCTTCATAGAGCCAATAACAGACCGACGCACCTATAATGCATTTTAAAACATAGAGCCAATCTTGTTTTGTTATACGCAAATTCATAGGTATACAAAGTTGGCAAAATTATGCTTATCCCTTTCTATCAAATTCATTTACCCTAGGTGAAAAAACTTACTTTTGTTTTAGTTACCCACACCAATGATGCAGAGTACAGACAACAAAAAATATTTTAATCATTTTTTTGCAGTTGTTTCTTTATTTGTATTTATACTAGTAGCAATAAGATGTTATACTGTTCCCTTTAGTCATGATGAAACGGCTACATTCTATTATTATATTCAGACTGGCAATTTTATGCCCTATCATGCGCATAATGATGCCAATAATCATATTCTGAATAGTTGCTTAGGATGGATATGCTTTAAGCTATTTGGCAGTTCCCCGTTCTCTTTACGGCTGCCAAACTTGTTGTCATTAGTTGTTTTAATTATCGCTGTTTATAGGATATCTAAGCAGTTGAATCATGTTCACTCCAAGTTAATTCTGGTAGCTGGTTTTCTATTATCGTTTCATTGGCTAAGCTTTTTTTCCCTTTGCAGGGCATACGGTATTTCCATGTCATTTCTAGTTTTAGGCCTTTCCTATCTGATAGAGTATTTTAATTCAAGAGAGTTTAAAAAACTCGCGCTTTTCTATCTGTTAATTCAGGTTGCGGTAAGTGCCCATCTGGTGTTGGTATTAATTGCTATTGGCTTGACTCTTAGCATAATTGTATTCCAGCTTTTGAATCGGAAATTTTTAAATATTTTGAACTTAATAGTGCTGCTTATACACGTTGCTTTAATTTACTACTGGGTTAAATATTCTTTCTTTTTGCAAACCAGTAATTTACTTTATGATGGGGGAGGACAAGATTACTGGAATACTACTTTCATTTCCTTGTTCCAGCTTTTAAGCGGTTCGACAAGTAGCTGGATACCTTTTTTTCTCGTGGGCTGTTTCCTGGTATTAACAGCGGTTGCTATTGCAATAAATCTAAAAAAAATAAGAAGCAATTTCCTGAATGTGTTTGCTCCATCTATATTTTTCACAGGTA
>Ga0206833_1309_pt1 | contig 10675 bp, 12 predicted proteins | sample Alteio_BWOrgCont_32_FD_152891 | JGI IMG/M metagenome (GOLD analysis project Ga0206833, IMG submission 152891) | Enriched cells from forest soil in Barre Woods Harvard Forest LTER site, Petersham, Massachusetts, United States -... | ecosystem: Environmental > Terrestrial > Soil > Temperate forest >... | reverse complement strand
AGCTCCGTTTCCCGTGCCGCTGACAATTCTGCATGGGGATACGTTTCGGTGGGAGATGCGCTAACCGTGCTGAATGGCTGCATCGGAACCCTTGCCGCTCTGCGCGGAATCGAAGTTGAGAATATGACGCGAGGTCCCGGCTGGCATTTTCTCAGCATCGGGAGACGCATTGAGCGCTCCATCCATCTGGTGGAACTTTTCCGCAAGATCATTGTGCCGCTAAGCCTCCAGACATGGCCCGCGCTGGAGATGCTGCTTGAAGTGACCGACAATTCGATTGCTTACCGGTCGCGATACTTCACCATTCTGCAACCCGCGCCCGTGCTCGATCTTCTGATGAACGAAGAAGTGAATCCGAGATCCCTTGCTTTTCAGGCAAAAGATCTCTTCGAGCATTGCTGTAGTTTGTCTCGAATGCCAGCCGGGGCCGGATGGCCATTTATCAAACAAAAGTGTCTGGAAGATGCGGCACTAGACCTATTTCGTTCGGATGTTCGCGTGCTTTGCGAACCGGGAGCGTCAGGCTCTCGCGAACGGCTGGACGCACTCCTCAAAGAATTGGAGGGAGCTTTGCCATCCTTGTCGAATGCCGTCACCCATTCTTACTTCAGTCATGTCGAGACGGAGCGGATCGCATGATCTATCGAGTGCGGCACAGAACCACATACGACTACAAGGACCCAGTGTCTGTGTCGCATCATTTGGTACGCCTCACTCCTCGCAATCTCCCGGGACAGGTGTGCTATAAAACTCAGATATCCGTGCTGCCTGCGCCCCATATCACCGCCACTCACAACGACTATTTTGGCAATACCAGATGTTCTTCACCCTGGAAGAACCGCATGACGGCCTGATCGTGGAGGCGAGCAGCGAATTGGAAGTCCGCAGCGTCAAGCGGCCGGATTTTTCTGGATCTCTGCCGTGGGAGACAGTTGTGGGGACGTTGGTTAGCGACCATAGCGAGGAGGGTCTAAACGCCTACCAGTTTGTCTTCGGTTCACAGCGCGTGACAGCAAGTCGGGAACTCGCCGACTACGCGCGCGACGCGTTTCCCGCAGGTCGTCCATTGCTGGAGGCGATTCTCGATCTCATGCGAAAAATACACCGGGATTTCCGATTCGACACGAAGGCTACCGAGGTCACCACTCCAGTCCAGGCGTTCTTCCAAAAGCGCCGCGGCGTGTGCCAGGACTTCGCTCATTTGCAAATTGCTTGCATACGATCGCTGGGCCTGCCAGCCCGTTATATCAGCGGCTATCTGCGAACGCTGCCACCGCCTGGTCGGCCGCGTTTAGTGGGTGCCGATGCGTCACATGCATGGTGTTCGGCGTGGTGTCCAGGCGCCGGGTGGGTCGATTTCGATCCCACGAACAATTGCGTGCCCGAGGACGGTCACATCACGGTGGCATGGGGGAGGGACTATAGCGATGTCAGTCCCATCCACGGTGTTCTCCTGGGCGGTGCGAAGCATACACTGGACGTGGGAGTGGATGTGATGCCGATTCAATAGGGGTTTGAGAATCTTACGTCTCTGCTATTGCAATAGCGTTCTAGGTCTTCGTGGGACTGTTCGGCCGCGCCATCCGGACACCGGTGAGCGCGTTGACGCCATCGTACAGATAAACCAGCCAAGTGTTTGGATTAGTACGCGCTCGGAAACACGAAATTAGACCGAGTGGCACACCACCCTGTGCCCGACGAAACAATAAATCTCGCGTTCGAGAGTATCCGGATGGGCTACGGGTTCGACAGCTGGAGAGTGAACGGCCCGGAAATACCCGCAGGAAATTACATTTCAGGAGCGCGGCCGATATCGCTTCGTCCTGCGGCTACACCCAAGCTCAGTCAGTTGCTTGTCGAAATGTGGTACCCCATCGCTCCAAGTTGGGTCGTGATTATGGGTTATCACTCGGCCGCCGGAAACGATCGATTTCGAATATGCAGTTGGCAACCATTGGGCCTCGTACCAAAACATTCTTTTGGAACAACGGTAGCGGGCTCCTCGTTGCATAAGCCGGCGAGCGGTCGTCTCTGACAAAAACTTTTGAAATTGAGGTATTCCACAGCAAAATCTTGCATTTAGAAGAGATATCGGCGCGTCAGTCACCTTTCTGGGCGATGTCTTCGTGACATCCCCCAGAAACGTCATAGGAACCAGGTGAGTGCTTTGCACTCTTCCTTCTGATCAGATCAGAGGATCGTGCGCGAAAATCAGCTGTTTTGGGCGCCTCGTTAGGGGTCATTGCCGTCTGCTGCAGCAGAGTGTGTTACACGCTCAGATGCGCGCGCACGACTTCATCTGTCAATTCGGTAATCGCTCCCGAAGCGACTCGTCTCCCGTTGGAGAGTATGCAGAACTCGCTCGCCACGCGACGCGCGACGGCAGCTTCTGTTCGACTAGAAGCACGGTCAACCCCAGCTCCTTATTCAGCTGGAGAATGATATTGCCAATTTCGTGGACGATGTTTGGCTGAATCCCTTCGGTAGGCTCATCGAGAATCAGTAACTTCAGCTCGAGGACGAGCGCCCGCCCAATCGCGAGTTGCTGTTCCATCCCGCCGGAAAGATCGCCTCCACGCCGCTTCAGCATTTGTTTAAGCACGGGGAATAAAACGAAGATATGCGGCGGAATAACCCGGGCGCCGTTCTTACGCACGCCCAGGCCAACACTCAGGTTCTCCTCCACCGTCAGATGCGAAAAAATCTCACGCCCTTGTGGCACGTGCCCAATACCAATCCTGGCCCTCTCCTCAGGCGGACGTTTTAGCAAATCGATCTCGTCGAAGGTAATGCTTCCCGAAGTTGGCGACCTAGCCTGGATTATTCCTGGGACTGCCGGGCCAGCCATAGAAGCTCGGCGTTTGCGGATCGCGACGAGGAAACTCTTGTGGCCTCCTACGGCGCAGCGTCTGCTCGTGGTTTTCTCTGATCTCAAAGGCATCCCTTTTGCATGTGGAATATCCCGAGAAGGAGTTGCCAAGGGGGGAGATGTCATGGCTTTGAAGTTGGACGTACCTCACACGCAGATGCACCGCTTGACCAGGCGCTTCCTCGAGCCCGCCCAGGACGTGCTTGTCGTCAGCATTGGACTAACGCTTTTCGGACTGATGATCCGCACAGTTGGCTGGCTCATGATTCAGATTTTTAAGAGGCCCAACCTTGATTTCCGCCAGGTAATCGCTGAGGTACTTTTCATGCTGGTGATGGTCGAGGTCGTGCGGCTCGTAATTATCTATCTTCGAGAACACAGAGTAGCCGTTGACTTTATGGTGGAACTCGGGATTGTAGCGACGCTAAGGGAAGTGGTGCTGCGGGGCGTAACCGATCTCGCTTGGCAGCAGCTGGCAGCGATTACCATTTTTCTTCTGGCGCTCGGCGTACTCCTGCGTTTTGGGGATCTGCGAGCGAGTGAAGCCGCCTCGCAGTCAGACGAGAAATACATGCCGGGCCGATCCCATGGTAATGAGGAGGTTGAGGCGCTCTACGGGAAAGAACGGGAGAGATGATGGTCTCGGGCATTTTTCCGTGGCGTTAGCGTCCACACCTCGATCTCTTCAAACAAACCTAATGAATGGTCCGCAAATCAGATCACTTTTAGTTGATCAATGCTCCGAAGACGCCGGCACGCACACCTTATCTTGATGGAAGAAATCGACGCCGCGAATTTCACTGGATACTTTCACCGGCTCGGTGCCAGCTTTTTTCTGGGGCTTGGCAAGGAATGTAAGCAGGAACTGATGCATGAGTCGCTGGCCCATCTGATTGAGATAAGGTTCGAAAGAGACTGGAGCTTGGGCGCCCAAGAAATAGAAGGACTCACCGCCCGTTTCTTCAGAAAGCTGAGCCAGATAATTCTGGCCCCAGTAAATTCGCCAGTAGGTGTGGGCAAAGTGTCCAGACCCGGCCGTATAGAGCGAATATACGACGACGCCAGCGCATTGAGCGTCCTGAATTGCCGTATCCACGTACGGGTCGGGATATCCGCTCCCGTAAAAAGTATCGATGCCATCGGTGATCATGAGAACTTCGCGTCGAGGTGTTGCAGGGTTGGGAGGCCACTTCTTAGCGAACTCAGATAAGGAGAAATAGGGGCTCGCCTCGGCGCCCACGAAGCCTTGCGGCAAGCGCAGAGATTTCGCAGCCGCAGCATGATCTTGCGTGAAATTCTGCGCTAGGGAGACGGTGCCATTCTGCATATAGCCCACGGCGACCAGAGTGGTTGGGGGCTGCTCTGTAATGAAAACGCGGATGTCGTCCATTTGATTGCCAAAACTGAAGCCGGAACTATCGTCGACAAGAATTGCTAATTCGAGACCCGCGTGGGGTTCGGCCGCTGGGACCCATCCGGTAACCGGCCGGCGATCGTGGCCTTGATTCACAATAACGTCCTGCTGGGTGATCTCCTGCACCTCATTGCCACGCTTCGGTTCTGCGGTGACAACGATTTGGACGGGGACGCCTGTAGCTGCTTTCCCTTCCTGAGCAGCCACAACTTTGGGAATGGACAGAAGTGCTATCGCAAGAAAGATTTGTGTAATAACCCTTGGCGGCAAATGCATCGTCGATTCTCCTCGTTCGCTTGTATTCTCGTACGCTCGTAGTTCAAGAAGCCCTTTGTTGCGTTTGCTGCTGGGTCCCAGTGTCTTTTAACGGTGCAACAATTTCGACTGTGCCATTGCTGTGGCGAGCTGTCAGCTTTTCCACGTCCACATTGTTGGGAAGCCTGATCGTGCGCCCAAACGGACCAGCCGAAAACTCGTTGCTCAGATAATTCGGCTGCCGGTTCTCTTGGCTACCGTCGTTTTGGTCACCGCTGAGGGTCAGGTTGTGTCCTTGAAGTCTTAATTGAATGTTTGGAAGGTCGACTCCAGGTAGGGCGAAGGAGAGGTGGTACTCTCTCTTATCCCTATCGATCCAAGCCTCAATTGGCGGCGCCACAAAGACAAGCTGCTCATCCATCAGTTTCGTCCCTTTCCCCGCATCTACTTACAAACGTCCGTGTGAACGGCGCGGACTGGCCTCCGTTGCTTCATAGAGGCACATTGCGTTCCCTTTTCTCCGGTCGGGCTTGCGTTGCGTATCTAGCTCTGGAAGCTAGATATAGATATGAGCCAAAGCTTTTCAACGCAGGGACCCGCCAAAGCGAAGAGGTGGAGCGTCGGAATTTTGACACGGCTCTGACAGTGCAAACTCTGTCGATCGAAAGCTGCCCGTTCTTCTAGGCTTTGCAGGCTGTGGGGTGGCACGCGACGTGCGGCTTCATTGGACACACCGCATTCGGCGGTGAGTTTGGGGGCAATCTATGCGAGTGCGAGTTCTCTTCGTGACGTTTGTTGCGGTCGTCGCTTTTGCGTTCTGCCTTGCCGCGATGGCAGCCGATGATCCTTCGGTGGGCACCTGGAAACTCGATCCTTCAGAATCGAAGTTCAATTCCGGCCCGCCACCCCAGAGCATAATCATGACAATCGAGCCGGCTGGCGATAACGGCCTGAAGATCACTACCGAAACGATTGACGCACAAGGGAGGCGCTCGGTTAACTCGGTGAATGGCACCTTGGACGGGAAGGATTCTCAGGTAACAGGAGACCCAAATGCCGACAGTGCTTCCATGAAACGGGACGACGCCAATACCACGGAGACCGAAAACAAGAAATCGGGCCGGATCACGAGCTTTTTCAGGCGGATCGTGTCTAGGGATAAGAAAAAGATGACGGTTACGAAAACCCAGAACAATGCTCAGGGCGAAGCCGTTGTGGATATCGAGATCTTTGATCGAATTTAGCAATGACCTCGATGATGCGCCCTAAATTGCCACTAGAACGAGCGCGCCGTCACTTGCGAGTACTTACCATCATGCTGTCCGCTTTATAAGCGCCTTCGTTCGTGCTTGCCGCCGCCGAAATGAGAACACCAGTTGCATTCCGCCGTATACCGCAAACCGCTGTCGGAGTGGTGTCATGTGAGTGTCATTTCCCTGACGCAGTTGGCATTGGTCAGCAGCGATGTGCGCGGAATGCATGGAATCTTCGCCAAACACTTCAGTTAGAGGGCTACTCGATGAAGGCGAAACAGGTGCCCACTGGAAAGAAACGTGCCTGTGATGAAGCGGCAACACCGTTTTACAAAGGAGGAATCGTGAATTCAACCGCAGCATTAGGCGCAATTTTAGCTCTTGCGTTGAGCGTCGCAGCGACCCCCACGATGCAGGCCCAGAGCAACGACTCGCAGCCAGTGGACCACGTGGAAGTGACAAAAGTAACCGGTATGGTCCAAAAAGTAGATCCCGATAAGCGGATGATGACGATGAAACTGGACAATGGGAAGAGGACAACTCTGAAGGTGGATAAGCGTGTGAAGGACCTCGACCAGTTCAAGCCCGGAGACCGTATACAACTGTCCTTTACGGAGGAGATCATCGCCATGGCGGACCGTTCCGATGACGGCGGAGCAGCACTGGCCAAGTACGGCACGGTCGACGTTGAGCCCGAAGGCGACAATCCGACCTTAGTGAAGGTGGATACAACCGAGATCAAGGGGAAAATTGTATCCGTTGATTCAAAGAAACGCCGCTTGACATTTGAAGATCCTGACGGGAAGAAGCGCACCATGACCCTCAGCCATAGGATCAAGGATCTGGATCAGTTCAAGCCGGGGCAAACGATTAGCATGGCCATCACGGATGAACTGGTCGTGGAGGCAGTTCGTACTTAACGGTTTGCGTGTTAACACCCACCTCCCGGCGCGCTCCATCTCGTCACTGTTTCTCTGGAGGGCGGTCCTCATTCCCTGGATTGCCCTCTTCCTGCTTTGCTCAGCTTGGTGTTTTGGAGCCGGCAAAATAGCCCGTGCGCGATCGAACGGAGAGTTTTCCATGCCCGGGAGCAGTGACCGTAACGCTGATTTTTCGGAAACCGCTTGGCCCGTCGTTCGGCGGCTCGTAACCGAGCGTGTACTGGTGACGGATATCTTCCGCGATCGATTTGCAAACGTCCACGACTTCTGATGGCGAGCTCGGAAAGTACGCCTTGCCTCCTGTCTCTTTGCTGAGCTTTCTTAGGACTCCAGGATTCTGGTCGGAACTAAGCTCGTCAAGCAGACCGACGGCATAAATGATGACGTTGGCCGCCTGCGCCATGCGCAGCACCTCGTGAAGATCGCCCTTGCTGGCGTTGTCGCCGCCATCGCTGATCAAGATCAGAACTCTTTTTTCATGATCGTCGGCCCGGAGATGGCGCAAGGCTACCGCGATGGCGTCGTATAAGGCTGTTCGCCCACCACGGGGACCGCTTGATAAGGCGCGCTCCAGCATATCAACATCGTTGGTAAACGGGAGGTTTGGAGGGAGGCCCAGCGCGATCGAATCCGTAAAGTTAACGACGAATTCTCGATCTTGTGGATTGCTGACTTGGACGAAGGCCCTGGCTCCTGCGATCACCTGAGGCCGCCAAGCGGCCATACTTGCACTATGGTCCACGAGCAACCCAGCCGTGACGGGGACATCCTCGGCACGAAAAAGCGCAATTTGCTGCTGGCGGCCGTTCTCGTAAATTCTGAAGTTCGATGCATCCAACCCAGACACAAACCGCCCGCTTTTGTTGCTGACGACTACGGGCACAAGGACGAGATTAACGTTCTTGGAAATAACGTAGGGGTGAGAACTCTCCTGAGACGAGGCCGGGTGCGAAAAAGAAGCGAGGGCCAGAAGCGCGCACGTGCAAAGCGCCCAAGCCCTCGACGTCGAGCTACGTGACGAACCCCTCCGGCTGAGCATTCCTTCCGTTTAGCTTACCTCCTCGCGCTCGATCCGACCGAAACTTCGTTGGACTTGTTGAACGCCACAGCAATTGTTTTGGTCAGGTCTCTTTCTAACCTATTTCTGGTTATTCGAATTGTTTGCCGGATTGCTTCCGAAAGTTTGCTGGACGCTGGTCTCTTGCCCATTTGCATTTTGGGACTTCAGCTGCGCATCCTTCATGGCGGTCACTGAAGGCGCGTTTGAGTTGTTGGCGGGCTGGGTGATATTACCGGACAGCTCCGAGGGCATCGACGGCACGGATTGATGCGACTCCTTGGCAATCTCCGTTGCTCGAGACTTAGGATAAACGAATTCCTGCCCATAGGTATCGCCTGGATAGAACCACTCTTTAATTGCCTCAGGGCCCCCCTGGGAAGTTTCCGAGAATTTAATGATGGGCTTATCGGGCGGCTGGGGACGATAGTCCGGAATGGTGAGGACCGTCGCGTACAGCATGGTCAAGTCCTTATTGAAGATTTGCACGACGTTACGGTCACCGGCGCTGTCCATAAGCTTGAACGCGTACGTGCCCGCAGGGAGAACCTTGTTGCCTGGCAGCTCCACGGGCGCGCTAAACGTGAAATACGTCAATTTATTGGCCTCATCAGCTTTGGCGGGAGATCCGAACGCCGCTACCAAAGTCGCGACACACAAAGCGAACGCCATTCGATGCAGAGCCTTCCTCATCACAGCCTCCTTTAAGCAGTTCTCGGCACACTGACAACTGTTCTTCACCTGGCACCTTTAGTTCCATGAAAGGAGGAGCAGCGTCTTCGAATATCCCTAGGGCAATCAGTCGGTTAGATCGAGGGTCAGTTGTGGAGTAGACCGTTCAAGAATGAACGCCCACGCGCGTCATTCCATTGACACCGTCTTGACACGTGCCTATTTCAGAAGCTTCTCCACTTCGTCGACGAGGTCGGTAAGAGAACTGGACTTGCTAACGAAGCTGTGCGCCCCGCGGCGGACAAACACTTCTATCGTTCCAGTCTGTACTCCAGCAGCTCTGGCCAACTCCTCGACTGATAACAACGAGCGCTCGGTGCGCCAAAGGACTAAGCCTTGCGCCTGATCACTCATGGTCCACCACTCCTCCATGCGAGGCGCTCACAAACCTTTAGCCGGACTTGCGCCTAGCGGCCTAAATCCTCTCACTCTGCATCTAGACATCCAATGGGCTACCAAGGTGGGAATCCGAGGGTCTCGCATATTCTCAGGTCAAAACGAGTTAGCGAGCATAGGCGCTGATCGGGAGAACCAAGTGAGTCTACCGCTTACATCACGAACTGGGAGCTTCAATAATTTGACAGCTACCCTGTGGCTCTCGCCGACGGCTTATGCCGAGGCGCCGCATCTTTTCCACCAATGTCGTGCGTTTTAGTCCCAGGAGTGCAGCGGCGCCGTGCAGTCCTCCGACAACCCAGTTGGTGTGGCGTAAGGCTTGCAGAATATGGCTGCGCTCGGCCCCCGCGAGGGTTACAGGTTCATGCGGCGTACTGTTCTGGGCGCGCTTGATCGGGGCGAGTTGAAGAACCCTATCAGATGACAGGATCACGGAGCGTTCCACCACATTCTGCAGCTCGCGCACATTTCCCGGCCATGGATAACATACGAGTGCATTGAGATCGGTCCGTCGGATAGATTCGATTTTCTTGTCCATACGCTGCGCGTATTTTTGGGCGAAGTGCCTCGTCAAAAGAGGAATATCCTCTGGCCGATCGCGTAGGGCAGGAAGTTCGACAGGGAAGACATTTAGGCGATAATACAGATCGCTGCGAAATTGATGGCTCTCGACCATCGAACAAAGGTCTCGATTGGTTGCGGTCACCAGCCGGAAGTTGACACGAAGTGTTCGCGGACTTCCCAATCTCTCGAATTCCTGCTCCTGTAGGACGTGTAGAAACTTGGGCTGAAATTCCAGCGGAATATCGCCTACTTCGTCAAGAAAGAGCGTTCCTCTGTTCGCCAATTCAAAACGTCCAATCTCCCGGCCAACAGCGCCGGTAAACGCGCCCTTCTCGTGTCCAAAAAGTTCACTTTCAATGAGTCCTGGCGGAATGGATGCACAGTTAGCTCTGACGAAGGCCTCTTCGCGACGTACACTCAATCTATGTATTGCCTTGGCGACGAGTTCCTTTCCCGTTCCTGTTTCTCCGAGGATGAGTACTGTCGCATCCGTTCTAGCAACCCTCTTCGCTTGCTCGAGTACACCCTTCAGGCAGAAACTGCAACCCACAATTTCAGGGAAAGAGTCCTCAGCTCGATCATTGACGATGACGGTCTGAACCTTTTCTTCGGCGAGAGTCTCAATGGCCTGCACGTGCTCCCCGTTAGCAGGAGGAATAGACGATAGTTGCTCATCGAACATAGTCGATCAATAAGGTATCGATTGGATAATTGTGAACCACGCGTAAGCGCTTCACTGTAGACCGTTGTAAATGACTGGCTTGCCAGCGAGTGACTTTAGTGTTACGAATGCTGTCAAACGATTGACTCCTCCGCCCATCGCTTAGAACGATAGTTCCGCTTCGTCCCTTTAACCGACTCGCATGAGCCAAGTTAGCGAAATGCTTGCGATCGCCTTCTCATTGGAAGCCAAGATGCTTTTAGTCGCAGGGAACTTCATTAAGAAAGGAGCAACGCATGGACGATCTGGAGTTAAAGAAGAGTGTGGAATCAGAGCTTAACTTCGAACCGAGCATAAATGCGGCTGAAATTGGCGTGGCTGTGAAGAACGGAGTTGTCACTCTCAGCGGTCGTGTACCCAGCTACTGGGAAAAGGTCTCTGCGGAACGCGCCGCCGCTCGCGTCTCGGGAGTAAAAGCTGTGGCAAATGAGTTGGAAGTTCGCCTGCCGGGATCGAGTGAACGCACGGATGAG